>OHWM01000876.1_pt1 | contig 13345 bp, 10 predicted proteins | sample 1579731 | NCBI WGS metagenome assembly OHWM01 (sample SAMEA3882510, study PRJEB24775) | human gut metagenome | biome: human-associated habitat; feature: intestine environment; material: feces | place: Netherlands | collected 2009/2010
GACGGTAAATGCGGTCCGCAAAGGGCAGCGGCTTGTTGGGTACGCCCTCATAAAAGCGGTCCGGGAAGATCTGGTACATCGTACCGTCTTTGATCCAGTCCGGGGTCTTGAAGTCCGGCTCGTACACCGTCAGCTGCCAATCCAGGCCATTCACCCAGGTCAGCTCACCTTCCCCGTTGGCGGTGCGATAAATCTTGCGGAAATCCGTGTACAGGTCAAAGTGGTAAAAATACAATCCCGATGTGGTGGGGGCCAGCTGGAATACAAAATGGTTTACGCCGGGGGTCTGACCGTCAAAATCCATGCGGTAATGCACGGGGTCTTCGCGGTCTTTGGTCAGCACCAGGTGTGGGTCCACATAGCCCAGTCTTTCCGGCACAGTCAACCGCCAGGTAACGGTCTGCCCCGCCGGAACTGCGCCAAACGGTGTTTTATACTCCGCACAGCGGGAGTTAAAAAAAGTATGCGTTGGTTGTTCAGGCAAACAAATCAGTCCTCACATTGAACAAGTGTACAAAAACAGCCGTGACCCACTGGCGCCGGCAAATTCAAGTCGGCGGCCGGGATCGCGGCTGTTCGTTTATTTTATTGTACGGGCAGCGCGTGTACGTTCACAGCTGCACACGCGCCCGCACTGCGGTTAAAGCTCTGCTTTGGGCAGATTATTTAACCGGGGTAGCGCCCCAGATATCGCGGGCGTAATCCATGATGGAACGGTCGGCGGAGAAGATGCCGGCGTTGGAGATGTTCATCAGGCTCATACGGTTCCAGGTCTGCTTCTGCTTGTACAGTTCCTGCACGGTGTGCTGGGCACGGCGGTAATCCTTGAAGTCAGCCAGGACCATGTACGGGTCAGAGTTGCGCAGGTTGTTGGTAACCTCGCTGAAGTTCTCGCCGTTCCAGCCCTTTTCCAGCATATCCAGAACTGCCATGGCAACATTATCATCAGAGATGAATGCCTGCGGATGGTAGCCCATGCCTTTCAGTGCGTTGACTTCGGGGGTCAGCATACCAAAGATGATCTCGTTGTCCTTACCGGCGGCATCGGCGATTTCCACGTTCGCGCCGTCCAGGGTGCCCAAGGTGATTGCGCCGTTCAGCATGAACTTCATGTTGCCGGTGCCGGAAGCCTCGGTGCCGGCCAGAGAGATCTGCTCGGACACTTCGGAAGCGGGCATCAGGCGTTCAGACAGGGAGACACAGTAGTCTTCCAGGTAGACAATGCGCAGCTTATCTTTAACAGCGGGATCGTTGTCAATCAGCTTGCCCAGCTTGCAGATCATGCGGATCATCTGCTTGGCCATGTAGTAGCCGGGGGCAGCCTTGGCGCCGAAGATATAGGTCTTGGGCACAAAGTCAGCGTTCGGGTTTGCCTTCAGGTACAGGTACTCAGCGGCAATGTTCATGGCGTTCAGGTGCTGGCGCTTGTACTCGTGCATGCGCTTGACCTGGCAGTCAAAGATAGAATCCGGGTCAATGACCTGGCCGGTGGCCTTTTCCAGATAGTTGGCAAAGTTCACCTTGTTGGCGCGCTTGACGGCGGCCAGCTTATCCAGCATGGCGGAATCGTCGGCAAATTTCTCGAACTTCTTCAGTTCGGAAGCATCCTGCTTGAAGCCGGGGCCGATGGAATCTTCCAGCAGCTTGGTCAGGCCGGGGTTGGCAGCCAGCAGCCAGCGGCGGTAAGCAATACCGTTGGTAACGTTCTTGAATGCTTTCGGCTTGTACAGGAAGTAATCATGGAACACGCTGTCCTTGATGATCTCGCTGTGCAGCTTGGAAACGCCGTTGATGGAATGGCAGGTGTAGGCGCAGATGTTGGCCATGCGGACCTGGTTGTCGCCAATGATTGCCATGTAGTTGATCTTGCCCTGGTCGCCGGGGAAGGCTTTCTCCAGGTCAGCACGGCAGCGGCGGTCCATTTCCTGCACGATCTGCCAGATACGCGGCAGGGTGGAGCGGAAGATATCCACGTTCCACTTTTCCAGAGCCTCGCTCATGACAGTGTGGTTGGTGTAAGCAAAGACCTTGCGGCAGATGTCGAAAGCTGCATCCCATTCATAGCTGCACTCATCCAGCAAAATGCGCATCATTTCGGGGATGGCAATGGTCGGGTGGGTATCGTTCAGCTGGATGGCGATCTTATCCGGCAGGTTTTCCAGGGTGCCGTACTGGTTCAGGTGGTTGCCCAGGATATCGGCAACGGAAGCAGCGCTGAAGAAGTACTGCTGGCGCAGGCGAAGGATCTTGCCCTCGGTGTGGTTATCGTTGGGGTACAGGATCTTGGAGATCAGCTCTGCGGAAGCAGACTGGCTGATAGCGGTGTTATAGTTGCCGGCGTTGAAGCTGCTCATATCAAAGCTGGGGGCCTTAGCCTGCCACAGACGCAGTTTGGAAACGCCGTTGCTGCCGTAACCGGCCACATACATATCGTTGGGCACGGCGATGACAGAGTTATAATTCTCGTACTTGACGTGGTGGAAGCCGCCTTCCCAAGTCTCGATAGCCTGGCCGTCAAAACGGATCTCCTGGGCCTGGTCGGGATGGCTCTTGATCCAGACCTGACCGCCGGGCAGCCAGTTGTCGGCAGTTTCCTGCTGCCAGCCGTCCACGATCTTCTGCTTGAAAATGCCGTACTCATACAGGATGGAGTAGCCGGTGCCGGGGATGCAGTCAGTAGCCATGCCGTCCAGATAGCAGGCGGCCAGGCGGCCCAGACCGCCGTTGCCCAGGCCGGCATCGGGTTCCTGATCGTAAATGGTATCGATCTTGATGTCGGCATCCGCCAGCACGCTCTCGGCCACTTCGTTCAGCCCCAGGTTGAACAGGCTGGAACGCAGGCTGCGGCCCATCAGGAATTCCATGCAGAGGTAGTAGACCTGCTTTTTGCCCTGGCCCAGCACTTTGGACTGGAACTGCTTCTGGCGGTCAGACATGATCTGGCGGGTGACAGAAGCCAGGCAGCGATAGATCTGGTCGGCGGAAGCAGTATCCAGGGTGACATTGCACTCGCTGGTCAACTTATCTTTCAGGAGCTTCTCAAACTCACGCTTTGTGTATTTCAAATCGTTCTCTCCTAACTTTCTTCAGTCGTTCTTTCCATCATTTTCCGCCGTATGTTTCAGGGATACGGCGTACTTTGCGGTTGCTTTAACACACCACTTTATTGATTATAGCTAAAAAGTATAAATTACGCAAGTCAAAATTGCCTGCTTGGCGGCTTTTTTTAGACTTTTATGAAAAAAGCCCTTTTGCTGCGCCCGGTTTTGTATTATAATAAAGCTAACATAAAATTTCAGCCGCGGTTGGAGCAGGGCTGGATTTTGACACAATTTGGGAAGGAGTACAAATCATGGGCATGGCCACTTCAAAAGTGCGGCTGAACATCTGCGGGTCCAGCTACGTTGTCAATACAAGCGAGAGCGAGGACTACATGCAGAACCTTGCCGACCGCCTGAACCTGGATATGAATGAACTGATGGCTTCCTCGAACTCGGTTTCGATCACTACCGCCGCTGTGATGACGGCGCTGAACTACCGTGATGAGCTGGAAAAGGCCAGCGGCAGCGCTGACAACATGCGCCGTCAGATCAAGGATTACCTCGAGGATGCCGCCAGTGCCAAGATGGCAGCCGAGGAGACCCGCCGCGAGAATGCCTCGCTGAAGCGCCGTATTGATGAACTGGAGCGCCGCCTGCGCCGCGCCCAGACCCCCCTGGAGGATGCATGAGCAACAAGCTGGAGATCTTAGCCCCGGCAGGTAACCGTGAAATGCTTGGCGCCGCTGTTTTCAGCGGCGCTGATGCTGTTTATCTGGGCCTTACGGGATTCAACGCCCGCCGCACCGCGGGCAACTTTACCCCGGACGAGCTGAAAGAGGCTGTCAGTTTCTGCCACGCCCGCGGCGTAAAGGTACACGTTACCCTGAATACGCTGGTCTATGACCGCGAACTGCCCGGTCTGGCCGATGCCGTGCGCGCCGTGGCCGAAGCCGGGGCCGATGCCGTCATTTCGGATGACCTGGCTGCGGCCCGGATGGTAAAGACCATCGCCCCCACGCTGCACCTGCATGGCTCTACCCAGATGAGCATCCACACGCCCGAGGGTGCGCGGGAACTGGCCGCCTTGGGCTACGACCGCGTGATCTTGGCCCGCGAGCTCTCGCTGGAAGAGATCCGCGCTGTCTGCGCCGCCAGCCCTATTGAGGTAGAGGTGTTTGTCCACGGCGCCCTTTGCATGAGCGTATCCGGCCAGTGCATGATGAGCGCCTTTTTAGGCGGACGCAGCGGCAACCGCGGCGCCTGCGCAGGCCCCTGCCGCCTGCCCTTTGATGCCAGCGCGGGCCTGCGCCCCGGCCAGCCCGGCAAAGCCTGCCACCTGAGCCTGAAAGATATGGATTATATTCCCCACATCCGGGAACTGATGGACGCCGGTGTGGTCAGCGCCAAGATCGAGGGCCGTCTGCGCACGCCCGAATACGCCGCCGCCGCGGTGGCCGCCTGCCGTGCCGTGCGGGAGGGCCAGCCCTATGATGAAAAGCTGGTGCGGGACATCTTCTCCCGGTCCGGCTTCACCGACGGCTACCTGACCAATCATAACGACGGCAGGATGTTTGGTGTCCGCACCGAGGCTGACGCTGCGGCCACCCGCGCCGCCACACCCAAAGCCCGCGAGCTGTTCCGCCGAGAACTGCAGCGGGTGCCGATACAGTACACCGTCAGCGGAGGCGTCGAGGATGGCGGCATCAAGCTGACCGCCGCCGATGATGCGGGCAACAGGGTCAACGTTTACAGCGCTGACGAGCCGCAGCCCGCCCAGAAGGACCCGCTGCCCGGAATTGAGCGTGCGCTGAACAAGACCGGCGGCACCCCCTTTGCGGCCGCCGGTATCACGGTGGACGCAGGGGAGGGGAGCCTGGGCTTCCTGCCCGGCTCTGCCTGGAACGAGATGCGCCGCGAGGCGCTGGACAAGCTGCTGGAAAAGCGCAGTGTTGTACAGCCCCACGCCATCCATCCCTTTGAGATGCCCGTCTATCCAGCCCACAGCGTAGGTCACATCCCGGAGTTGGCGGCCCGCTTTGCCCGCACGGCCCAGTGCCCGGCGGACTCTGTAGAAAAGCTGCAGTGGCTGGTATTCCCCATCGCTGAAGCCGACAGCATCCCTGCCGAATGGCGCGGCAAGACCCTGCTGGAACTGCCCCGCGTCATGTTTGGCAAGCTGGAGGCAAAGACCGCCGCCTGTCTGGCCGCGTTGAAAGACGCCGGTTTCGCCGGGGCGGTGGTCAACAACCCCGCCCAGCTGCGCTATACCGACGGCTGGACCCTTTATGGCGGCCTGGGCCTGAACATCACCAACCCGATGAGCGCCGCCCGCTATACGTCCCTGGGCCTGCAAGGCATGCTTCTGCAGCCGGAAACGGCCCTGACCGCCATGCAGGCCGTGGCCCCCGGTGTACCTACTGCGGCCCTCTGCTACGGCCACCTTCCGCTGATGCTGACCCGCGCCTGCCCGCTGCGCAATGTGCATGACTGCGCTTCCTGCCGCGGCGGCGGCACCCTGCGGGACCGCAAGGGCCGTGACTTTACCGTGACCTGCTCGGCCCCCGGCGGGGCGGGCATCCGCACAGTATACAACCCGGTGCCGCTCTACATGGGCGACCGCCTGCGGGAGATGCCGGTGGATACGGCCGTTGCCGCCTTTACCACCGAGACCCCGCAGCGCACGGCCCAGATTTTGGCAGAGCTTTTTGCCGCCCAACCCTTTGACAGCGAGTTCACCCGTGGACTATACTATACCAATAACTGATGTTTAGGAGACGACCATGAATCCTACCGTAAAATATAAAAAGCTGGACCCCCGCGCCCAGGTGCCCGCCTACGCTACCCCCGGCGCGGCGGCGGCTGACCTGTGCGCTGTGCTGGATGAGCCGCTGACCCTGGCCCCCATGCAGCGCACGCTGGTGCCCACGGGCCTTGCCATTGAGCTGCCCGATGCCTCCTGCGTAGCGCTGGTGTACGCCCGCAGCGGCCTGTCCATCAAGCACGGCCTGTGTATGGCCAACGGCGTCGGCGTCATCGACAGTGACTACCGCGGCGAACTCCGTGTGCCGATGGTCAACCTGTCGGACACCGCCTACACCATCCAGCCCGGCGAGCGCGTGGCCCAGCTGTGCATCGCCCCCGTCTGGCAGGCCGGGTTTGCGGCGGCCGAGGAACTCTCCGATACTGACCGCGGCACCGGTGGCTTTGGCTCCACCGGCAAGTAAACCCGGCGGAACATAACCCGCAGGCACCCACAAAAACGAAATTTCCAAAATTTTCCAGCCTCGAGCGGAACGAACAGACTTCGACACCCCGCCCCGGCTATAATCAAACACGAAAGGACACCCTGCTATGGCATTGATCCTGGCATCCGGCAGCCCGCGCCGCCGCGAACTGATGGCACTCATCACACCGGACTATACCGTCATCACCAGCGATGTGGACGAGGGTAAGATCGCCGCCGATATCCCGGCTCACCTGGCGCAGAGCCTGGCTTCGGCCAAGGCCCGCGCTGTGGCCAAACTGCACCCGGCGGATACCGTCCTCGGCTTTGATACCGTGGTGGACTGCGGCGGTGAGGTGTTCGGAAAACCCCAGGATGAAGCCGACGCCCTGCGCATGCTGCGGGCACTCTCCGGCCGCACCCACAAGGTACACACCGGCGTCTGCATCTGCAAGGGCGGCCGCGCGGCCGCTACCGTGGAGACGACGCTGGTGCATTTCTCGCCCATCGCAGAGGACGACCTGCGCGCCTACGTCCGCACGCCGGAGCCGTATGACAAGGCCGGGGCCTATGCCATCCAGGGGCATGCTGCCCTCTGGTGCGCGGGCATCGAGGGGTGCTATTACAACATTATGGGGCTGCCGGTCCACCGCGCGGCACAGCTTTTGCGCGAATTTGCGTAACATTTGCCAACAGCCCCGCCAAAGAAAGTGGGAGCTGCATGGGCAAATTCAAAGACACTCTGACTGCATTTTTCAGGAGAATACAGGCTATGTTTACCAAGGATATCGGCATTGATCTGGGTACCGCCAACACGCTGGTGTATATGAAAGGCCGCGGCATCATCATGCGGGAACCCAGCGTGGTGGCCGTGGACCCGCGCAGTGATGAACTGCGGGTCCGCAGCGTCGGGCACGAGGCAAAGGCCGTCATCGGCCGCGCACCGGGGTCCATCGTGGCAGTCCGACCGTTAAAGGACGGCGTCATCGCGGACTTTGATATTACCGCCGCCATGCTGCAAAGTTTTATCCGCCAGGCATGCGGCAGCCGCCTGTTCGTGCGGCCGCGCGTGGTCATCTGCGTGCCGTCCGGCGTGACCGAAGTGGAACGCCGCGCCGTGCGCCAGGCCGCCGCCAAAGCCGGCGCCCGCCAGGTAACGGTGATCGAAGAGCCGATGGCCGCCGCCATTGGTGCCGGGCTGCCGACCGCTGAACCGGTGGGCAGCATGATTGTGGATATCGGCGGCGGCACGGCGGAAGTGGCGGTCATCAGCCTTTCCGGCATTGTGGCATCCCGCAGCGTGCGCTGTGCGGGCGATGCGCTGGACCAGAGCATTACCAGCTTTATCAAGCGCAAATACAACCTGCTGGTGGGCGAACGCACTGCTGAGCAGATTAAACTGGAAATCGGCTCCGCCTGCCCGCCAGACCCCACCGACACCGAGCATGGCGAAACCACAATGGAGATCAAAGGCCGTAACCTGGTGGATGGCCTGCCGAAAGATATCCTGATCCGCTCCGAAGAAGTGCGCGAGGCAATGAACGAAAACCTGATGCGCATTGTGGAAGCCATCAAGGACACGCTGGAATGCACTCCGCCGGAGCTTTCCAGCGATATCATTGACCGCGGCATCATGCTTTCGGGCGGCGGTGCCCTGCTGCGCGGGCTGGATACTCTGATCCAGAACGAAACCGGCATTGAGGTACACATTGCCGAAGCCCCGCTGGACTGTGTTGCCCTCGGTGCCGGCGCCGTCCTCGATCACCCCGATCTGGCAGGAACCAGACGGGAGGAACTGAGCTACCTGTAAAGGTAGGAGTTACGGTTTGAAAGTTTGCCGCAGCCCCATAAAATAATTGTAGGGAACGGTCTTGACCGTTCCCTACATTTTGTTTCAATATTCAGGCAGGATTTTTTGGCACCTGTGGCCCAAAAACTCCTAACTCCTACTTTTCTCTCGTTGCTTCCCACTGTGCTACCAGGTCTTTGGTCTGAGCTTGCAGGGCTTCGCGGGCGGCGTTCAGGGCCTGGGTGTCCTGGGGGGTCATTTTTTCGGGCTTTTTGTGGCGGGTCAGGCGTTCCAGGTTCTTTTCTGCTTCTTTAATGCGGTTTTTGGTATCCCTATCCAGCTCCTTGCCCACTTTGCTGCCAAGGGCAGTATTGGCGCGGTAGATGGCGGCTTCCGCGGCATTCAGGGCCTCGATGGCGGCTTTGCGCTCCTGGTCCTGCCCGGCAAAGGCAGCGGCATCGTCCATGGCGCGGCGGATCTCCTGCTCGCTCAGGTTGGAAGACCCGGTGATGGTAATGCTCTGCTGTTTGCCGGTGCCAAGGTCACGAGCACTTACCGTCACAATGCCGTTGGCGTCAATATCAAAGGTCACTTCGATCTGCGGCACACCGGCCCAGGCGCGTTTGATGCCCTTGAGGGTAAAGTTGCCGATGAGCTTATTATCCTTGGCGAACTCCCGCTCACCCTGCAGCACCTTGATTTCAACTGTGCTCTGGAACGGCGCGGCGGTGGTAAAGATTTTGGAATACCGGGTGGGAATGGTGGAGTTGCGGTCGATCAGATGGGTTGCCACACCGCCCACCGTTTCAATCGAAAGGGTCAGCGGGGTAACGTCCATCAGCAGCAGGTCCTGCCCGCCAGCAGCCAGGCCTTCGCCGCCAAGGCGTCCGCCCTGCACCGCAGCGCCAAGGGCCACACACTCGTCCGGGTTCAGCGTTTTGGACGGTTCCAGATCGATCATCCGCATGACCTTGGCCTGCACCGCCGGGATGCGGGTGGAACCACCTACCAGCAGCACCTGATCCAGGTCGTTGGCGGCCAGGTGGGCATCCCGCAGGGCGTTGCGCACCGGCAGGGCCGTGCGCTCCACCAAGTCGGCGGTCAGCTCATCAAACTTGGCGCGGGTCAGTTCCGCCTGCAAATGCAGCGGGCCGTTGGGGCCAACGGTGATGAACGGCAGGTTGATTTCAGTATGGGTGGCAGCGGAAAGCTCTTTTTTGGCTTTCTCGGCTTCCTCCCGCACGCGCTGCATGGCAACGGGATCACGGGTCAGGTCCACCTGGTTTTCGGCGGCAAAGTTCCGCACCAGCCAGTCAGCCACACGAGCATCAAAGTCATCGCCGCCCAGATGGTTATCACCACAGGTGGCCAACACCTGCACAATGCCATCCCCGATCTGGATCAGCGAAACATCGAATGTACCGCCGCCCAGGTCGTACACCATCACTTTCTGGGTCTTGCCGTTATCCAGGCCATAGGCCAGGGCGGCCGCAGTAGGTTCGTTGATAATGCGCTTTACATTCAGGCCCGCAATGCGCCCGGCATCTTTGGTAGCCTGGCGCTGAGCATCGTTAAAATAAGCCGGCACGGTGATAACGGCTTCTGTCACCGGTTCACCAAGATAAGCTTCTGCATCCGCTTTCAGCTTTTGCAGGATCATGGCGCTGATCTCCTGCGGGGAGAAGCACTTGCCGTCAATGGGAATGCGCTCATCACTGCCCATTTTGCGCTTAACGCTGGCAATGGTGCGCGGTGCGTTGGTGACAGCCTGGCGTTTGGCCGGATCGCCCACAAGGCGTTCGCCGCTTTTTGCAAAAGCAACGACCGACGGGGTGGTGCGCTGGCCTTCGGCATTTGGGATAACGGTTGGGCGTCCGCCTTCCACCACAGCCACGCAGCTGTTGGTCGTTCCTAAATCAATTCCGATGATTTTACCCATGTTGCTTTTGGTCCTTTCACACAAGCCGGCAACAGATACAGGGGTTCGCCAGCTTTTGTCACACAGGGAGCACCGCTAAGGCGCAAAACTCCGCCTTAGAGTGTAGCTGAAAGCAAAGAAAATGACAATTATTCCGCAAACACAAGCGGGATTTAAGGCAAAATCCAGCTGTGGTTGTAGAAACAGGCTGAATTTTCGACTTTTCAGGTACACCTTATGGTTTGTTAACATTATTGTAGCGCGCAAAGTGCCGGAATGTGTTGCAAAATCGTAAACTCTTATCAGACAATCATCCAAATGTTGGGGTGTATCGTTGACGGACGGGGGCAACGGTGCTATATTCTTTAGTATACTAAAGAGAAGGAGGTTCCCGGACATGCAGGCATTTTCCAGCCATGACATTTTCCAAACGCTGTACCAGCAGATCATGTTGCTGGAATTAAAGCCCGGCTCCACCCTGCGGGAAAACGCATTGTGCGAGCAGTTCGGGGTTTCCCGCACGCCGGTGCGCAGCGTTTTGCAGGAGCTGCGCATTGCCGGGCTGATTGAAGTCACCCCCTACAAATCCACGCGGGTCACCCAGCTGGATTTTGACACCATCAGCCAGCAGATCTACCTGCGCAACGCGGTGGAGTCCGCCGTGATGACAGACTTTGCCGCTGTCTGCACCCCCGAACAGCTGGCCCAGTTGAAAACCCGCAACGATGCTTTGCGCCGCCTGGCGGCCCAACCCCACCCGGACCCGCGGATGTTTTATGAGCTGGACAGCCGCCTGCACGAAAGCTGGTTTCTTGCCACCGGCAAAGACCAGCTGTGGCAGCTGATCCAGACTTCGCAGAACAGCTATTCGCGGTTCCGCATGCTGGATCTTGTGGCCGTTGGCAATTTTGGCGATATTGTGGCGGAACATGATGTTCTGCTGGATGCCATTGCCCGCAATGATACCGCCGCCATCCGGGCGCAGTGTTCCCGCCATTTGTACGGCGGCGTAATGCGGCTGGGGGAAGAACTTTCGACCAAATATGCGGATTATTTTGTTTCCGGCACCCACTGGCCGGACCATGCAAAGGAGATGCAACCGTGAGCCGCACTGCTACCGTGACCCGCAAAACGCGGGAAACCAACATTACCGTCACCCTGGACCTGGACGGCAGCGGAAAAGCCGACCTGCACACCGGCATCGGCTTTTTTGACCACATGCTGGACGGCTTTGCCCGCCACGGCCTGTTTGATTTGACATTACACTGTGATGGCGACCTGAACGTGGACTGTCACCACACAATTGAAGACTGCGGCATCGCGCTTGGCACGGCCATCCGTGAGGCCCTTGGCGACAAAGCCGGCATTGTGCGTTACGGCAGCTGCATGCTGCCCATGGACGAAACGCTGGCCCTGTGCGCTGTGGACCTTGGCGGACGGCCGTATTTTGTTTATGATGCCAGCTTTGCCGGGCAGAGCTGCGGCGGCATGGATGTGCAGATGGCACGGGAATTCTTTTACGCTGTCAGCTACAGCGCCATGATGAACCTGCACCTGAAGGTGCTGTACGGCGAAAACGACCACCACAAGCTGGAAGCCATGTACAAAGCATTCGCCAAAGCCCTTTCCGCCGCCGTCCGCCATGACGACCGCATTGTGGGCGTGCTTTCCACGAAAGGAAGCATCTAATCAGTTAGGAGTTAGGAGGGATGAGTTAGGAGTTTTTGGTTGTGGGCACCAGAAAAGTTTGCCGGAATATTGGGATAATCTGTAGGGAACGGTCTTGACCGTTCTGCGGGTTTCGGATTATTGGTCTTTTGCCTGGTAATTTCATTGGTTTCGGAACGGTCAAGACCGTTCCCTACAATTTTCCTTTAACATCCGGCTGCGGGCTTTGCCTTGCAATAACTCCTCACTCCTACCTCCTAACTTTCTTCCTACCTCCTAACTTAATTTCGTTTTCCCGGGGCGGGACCCCGTTTTCAGTATATAAGGGTAACACTGAAAGGAGTAAGTATTATGTACAAGGACATGATGGACACCATTGGTTTTGTTTCGGGGTATGACCCGGAGCTGGGTGCGGCTATGCAGCGTGAGCTGGGCCGCCAGCAGGCAAACATTGAGCTGATTGCCAGTGAAAACATTGTTTCCCCTGCCGTTATGGCTGCCATGGGCAGCGTGCTGACCAACAAATATGCCGAGGGCTACCCCGGCCACCGCTATTACGGCGGCTGCCAGTTTGTGGACCAGGTTGAGCAGATTGCGATTGACCGTGCCTGCAAGCTGTTTGGTGCCAAATATGCCAACGTGCAGCCCCATTCCGGCGCACAGGCCAACCTGGCCGTTTACTTTGCCTTGCTCAACCTGGGCGATACCGTCATGGGCATGGATCTTTCCCAGGGCGGCCATCTGACCCATGGTTCCCCCGCCAACATGAGCGGCAAGAACTACAACTTTGTTTCCTACGGCGTTTCTGCCGAGGACGGCCGCATTGATTACGATGCCCTGGCCAAGCAGGTTGCCAAGGTTCGCCCCAAGCTGCTGGTTGCCGGTGCTTCCGCTTACCCGCGCGCTATCGATTTTGAAAAGCTGGCCGAGATCGCCCACGGTTACGGCGCAATGCTGATGGTGGACATGGCCCACATTGCCGGCCTGGTTGCCGGCGGCATGCACCAGAACCCGGTGCCCTATGCTGATGTTGTGACCACCACCACCCACAAGACCCTGCGCGGCCCCCGCGGCGGCCTGATCCTGACCAACAACGCTTACCTGATCAAGCGCATCAACTCCGCCATCTTCCCCGGCACCCAGGGCGGCCCGCTGGAGCATGTGATTGCTGCAAAGGCTGTCTGCTTTGGCGAGGCACTGAAGCCGGAGTTCAAGGATTATGCCCGCAAGATTGTGGAGAACGCCGCTGCTATGGCCGACGAGCTGACCGCCCGCGGCGTGAAGCTGGTTTCCGGCGGCACCGACAACCACCTGCTGCTGGTTGACCTGACCGATTCCGAGATGACCGGCAAGGAGTTGGAGCACAACCTGGACGAAGTACACATTACTGCCAACAAGAACACCGTTCCCGGTGAAAAGCGCAGCCCGTTTGTGACCAGCGGTGTCCGCCTTGGCACCCCTGCTGTGACCACCCGCGGCATGGGCCCCGCCGAGATGAAAGAGATTGCCGACTGCATCGCAGACTGCATCTTTGACTTTGAGGGCAAGAAAGACGACATCGCAGCCCGCGTTGCCAGCCTGACCGCTCGCTTCCCTCTGTACGAATAATTCCCGCTTTTCCCGCCTTTTTGAAAAAGAACGGGGCGAAAAGCTTTAAGGCAACACCGCACAATTCCCGCCTGACGGCTTAAGCACCGCTCCGGCGG
>OHWM01000877.1_pt1 | contig 13319 bp, 11 predicted proteins | sample 1579731 | NCBI WGS metagenome assembly OHWM01 (sample SAMEA3882510, study PRJEB24775) | human gut metagenome | biome: human-associated habitat; feature: intestine environment; material: feces | place: Netherlands | collected 2009/2010
CACAAAACGCCAATCATGCAGCACCAGGAATCAGCAGATGCGGGGAAGCTGCATTCCTGAAGGCATCGTCAACACCCGCTCCACTCCAAGAAGTCCCGTCATCAGCAGGGGTGCCGTCCCCAATTCCTCCACCCGGCCTATGACGCAGGCTCCGGCAGATACGCCGCAGCCGCGCATCAGGTTCAGGGCCTCTTCCTCATGCTCCCGTGGGAGAACAGCCAGATAACGTCCCTCACAGGCCACTTGAAGAGGGTCCAGCCCCAGCAGCCCGCACGCCGCCCTGACATCCTCACGCACGGGAATGGACATTTCATTCAGCTTCACTGTCAGGCCGGCAGATTCCGCAATCTCCGCAAGAGTGGCGGTCAACCCGCCGCGGGTCACGTCACGCAGGCAATGCACGGGAATGCCGGCACGAATGACGGCGGCCACGGATTCATGCAACGGAGCGGAATCACTTTCCAGGCCGTCTCCGAAAGACAACCCGGCGCGCAGGCTCATAATCGTCATGCCGTGCCTCCCCAAATCCCCGCTGAGCAGCACGGAATCCCCCGGACGAACGGAAGAAGGGCTGATCTCCAACCCATGGCGCACGATGCCAACCCCGGCAGTATTAATGTAAATACCGTCCCCCTTTCCGCGCTCCACCACTTTTGTGTCCCCCGTCACAATACGGACGCCCGCCGCACGGGCCGCGGCAGCCATATCCTGCGCCACGCCGCTCATGGCGAGATCATTCACCGTTCCGTGCACCGCCAGTGAACCGATGGAGCCGCCGGGAAACTCCAAAGGCTGCACCACAAAGCTGTCCGTCGTCATCGCCAGCCTCCCCGGAGGGACCTCCAATACGGCGGCGTCATTCTGCACGCCTCCGGAAGGGGAACCGAAGGCGCTCAGAAACACGGAACGAATCAGCTCATTCATCAAACGGCCTCCGCCGCCGTGAGCCATCTGGATACGGTCGGAGACTGGTTCAGGAACAGGACACTCAAACATGGCATCAACTTCTTTTGTAATGATAATAAGCGGCGCATGCCCCTTCCCCGGACACCATGGGAGCGCCCAGCGGTGTCAGCGGCGTGCAGGACGAGCCGAAAAAAGGGCATTCCCCTGGGCGAATCAGCCCCCTCAGCACCTGCCCGGCCAGGCATCCGGAAGCTTCATCCGCTCCCGGCCTCCCCGTTCCGCATTCAAAACGAAAAACGGCATCCATGGCACGCCACTCCCGACGCAGCCTCATGCCGCCGCCGGGAATCAGCCCCAGACCGCGCCAATGGCGGTCTTCCGGCTCAAAAACTTCATTCATCCTTTCCTGCGCCGTCCTGTTTCCACCGGGTTTCACATAACGTCCGTACGCATTCCGCACTGCATATTCCCCGGCTTCCAGCTGACGGACGCACATCAGAATGCCGCGGAGCAGGTCTGAAGCCTCAAACCCCGTCACCACCATGGGCGTCCGGTAACGGGTGGCCAGACGCCCGTAATCCCTTTCCCCCGTGACGGCGCAGACATGGCCGGGGGCCAGGAAGGCGTCCGGCCTTCCCTCATCCTGCTCCATCAGCCATTCCAGAGCCGGGGGAACCAGCACATGGGCGCAGAGAACGGAAAAATTGGCATACCCCAGCGCGCGGGCCTGCTGCAGGGCAAGTGCCGTAGCCGGGGCCGTCGTCTCAAACCCTACGGCAAAAAACACCACTTCCGTATCAGGATGGGTTCCGGCATAAGCGACCGCTTCCAGCGGAGAATACATCAAAAGCACGTCTCCCCCCCTGGCCTTGGCGGAAAACAGATCTCCGCGGGAACCCGGCACCCGCATCATATCCCCGTAGCTGCACAAAACTACGCCGGGCCGCAGGCTCAATTCCACGGCCTGGTCAATCAACTCCACCGCCGTCACGCAGACCGGGCAGCCGGGGCCGTGAATCAGGCGCAGGCCGGGAGGCAGCAGCTCCTCCAGCCCCAGAGAGGCAATCGCATGCGTCTGACCTCCGCATACCTCCATGACCGCCCACGGACGCGTCACAGCATGGCGCAATTCTTCAATCAGCTGCCGGACCTCATCCTGCATAAATCATTAATTGAATTCGGAAAACGCCCCTCCCTACAGCGGATCCGTATTTTCCACAATTTCTCTCATTTCCCTGCGGGTTTGAAGAGCGGTTTCCTCATCCAGCACACTCAGAGCCATGCCTACGTGAACGATGACGTAATCCCCCGGCACAGCTTCCGGCACACAGGCCAGGTTCACTTCACGGGTCACGCCGCCAAAGTCCACCACCCCCAATCTGAACAAAGGGTCCGTCTCATTGACGCTCACAATCTTTCCGGGAACGGCCAAACACATATTCTATCCTTTCCATTGGCGTACGACCGCCGCAACCTGCCCCAGGGAAATTCCCCCGTCATTGCACGGCACCCGCTGGGGCAGAGCCAACTGGCACCTTCTAGACTGGGCCATTCCCGCCAGTCCTTCAAGCAAAAAGGCATTCTGAAAACATCCGCCGCCCAGCACCAGCCTGTCCAGGCAGAAACGCTCCGCCACGTCAAAGACCAGATTCACCAGGCTCTCATGAAACTTGCGGGCGATGCAGCCGCGGGAAACGCCTTCCAACAAATCTTCATCCACAGACTTCATCAACGGCCGCCAATCCGCGTCCCCCGGCATCTTTTCCCCGGAAGCTTCCGCAGCCCAGGATTCCAGCATCATGGCGGCATGGCCCTCACACCCCGCCGCACCGTCAAAACCGCACCAGAAAGCCACGGCATCAAACAACCGCCCCATGGACGAGGTAGCCGGGCAATGGATATTCCGGGCCATCATCGCTTCCAGAACCTCGCGTTTCCGCACAGGCATCCCCCTCTCCAGACGCTTATCAAGCCCCTCCGTACGCCACGGCCCCATCTGGCGGGCCAGGGAACAGGCGCACCGGGAAGGTTCCCGAACCGCTTCGTCCCCACCGGGCAGAAGAAACGGCCTGAGGCGGGCCACCCTGCGCGGCTCACCCTCTTCCTCCAACACAAAAAATTCCCCTCCCCATACCGTTCCGTCCGTACCGAACCCCGTCCCGTCCCAAGCTATGCCCAAAGCGGGAAACGGCGTTTCATTTTCCACGGCGCAGGCCAGCACATGAGCCTGATGATGCTGCACAGGGACAACCGTTGCATTCCACTTCCGCGCCAGACGCCGGCCAAGGGCAAAAGTGGGGCCGTCCGGATGGACGTCCACGGCAATTACCTGCGGAACGGCATCCAGGGTTCTGCCCAGCGCCTCCACCGTCCGCTCAAAAGCGTTCAGGGAAGCCGCACTGCTCAGGTCACCGAGATGCTGGCTCATGACAGCCACGCCCCTTTTCAGCCAGCAGATGGTATTCTTCAGTCCGGCCCCCAGGGCGAGCACGTCGGGAGCCGCCGCAGATGTGCGCCACACAGGCCGCGGGGCATATCCGCGGGCGCGGCGAACCATCATGGCCCTGCCGTCCGTAACGCGGACCACGGAATCGTCCACGGGCCGCACTACCGGACGGTCATGCACCAAAAACACATCCGCCACATGGCCCAGTTTCTCCAGCCCCTCCTCCACGGAGATGCACAGAGGCTCGCCGCTCAGGTTCCCGCTGGTCACCACCAGAGGCTTTCCCCACACATCCATCAGCAGCGCATGAAGAGGGGAAGACGGAAGCATTATCCCCACAAAACGGCTGAACATGCACACGGAAGGAGCCAGATCCACATCCTTCCCCCCCCGGGCCAGCACAATGGGGGCGGCCGGAGAAGCCAGCAGGCGCCTTTCCTCCTCCGACAGGCGGCACAGCCTCTCCGCCGCAGCCACATCCGGCACCATCACGGCAAAAGGCTTGGCGTCACGCTCCTTCAACCGCCGGAGACGCCTGACGGCAGCTTCCGAAGAAGCATCCGCCAGCAATTGAAAACCTCCTACGCCCAGCAGGGCCACAATCAAACCGTCCGCCAGCACCCATGCCACCTGTGCCGCGGGGGTATCAAACCCATGGCCGAACCCCAGTTCTGAACCATCTGAAAACAGCACCTTCACGGAAGGGCCGCAGGACGGGCAGCCGATAGGCTGTGCGTGAAAACGCCTGTCCTCCACATCCTGGTACTCCCTCCGGCACTCCGGACACATTCGGAACCCCTTCATGCTGGTGCCCGCTCGGTCATACGGCATTGTCTCAATAATAGAATAGCGGGGACCGCAGTGCGTGCAGTTGGTAAACGGATAATGATACCGGCGGGAAGACGGGTCGTGCATTTCTTCCAGGCACTCCGGGCACGGAGCCAGATCCGGCAGCATCACCGGAACGCCTCCGGGGGTGGAATCGCTTTCCTCAATGCGGAATTCCTCAAAACCGGCAGGCTCGCATACGGTCCGCTCCACTCCATAAACCCGGGCATGCTCCGGCAGGCCGTCCATCAGCGCGGTCCAGAAACGCTCCGGAGCGCCGGGCTCCCCTTCCACATGAATCTCCACGCCGGACTCCGTATTGCGCACAAACCCCTTCAATCCATGCCGTACCGCCAAACGGTACACATGGGGACGGAAGCCGACCCCCTGAACCATGCCGGCTATCTCAAATTTCAATGCCGCGGCGGCCTGTTCAATGGTGGTGATGGCCATGATGCTGAATCGTGCCTTCCCGGGCGCGGCGCGCACGTTCCACAATCTCCTCGCACCAGGCCTCCATTCCTTCGCCGGTCTTGGAAGAAACCTCAATCACATGCGCATGATGAGCCACCTTGTTCAGTGCGGACAGGGCGGCGTCACGGTTAAAATCCACGGCATCCGCCAGATCGGACTTGGTCACCAGGGCAACATCCGCAGAATGGAACATGGGAGGATATTTCAACGGCTTGTCCTCACCCTCCGTCACGGAAAGCAGCACCACGCGCACGCCTTCCCCCAGGTCATAGGAAGCCGGGCAAACCAGATTGCCCACATTCTCAATAATCAAAACGTCGAGATCGTCCAGAGGCATTTTCTTCATGGCCTCCGCAATCATGCGGGCGTCCAGATGGCACATGGTGCCCGTTGTAATCTGCACCACGGGGATATCCGCTCGGCTCAGGCGTTCCGCATCATTATCCGTCGCCAAATCCCCTACGATAACCCCTATGCGCACACGGCCGCGGAGCATCTCCGCCGTCTTCTGCAACAGAGAAGTCTTTCCTGACCCCGGAGAAGAAAAAACATTGATAACCAAAAGGTTTTTTGCAGCAAAAAAACCTCTGTTGCGCTCTGCCAGCCGGTCATTGGCATCCAACACCGGAACATGGACGTCCATGCCGTGGCCGTGACTTTCATGGGAGAGCTCCCCCCCGCATCCACATTCTTTACACATAATCAATACTGATATTAGATTCCCAAAGAGAAAAAAAACTCATTCGTTTCACGTCATACTCCTATGAAATCAAACAAAACTGCCCCGGTTTTCTTTTTAAAGCGGGAGGAAAATATTTTTCTATAAAGGGAAAGATGAAATGCTCCATACGCAGAAAAACTTTTGAGAACACCTTCTTATCATTTCCCCTTGCTGTTCAATATCGTTGTTTGACATCCGGTTACAAATCCGCAGGCACTTAAACCTTCATTCCCCATAGCCCGCGCAAAAAATCCGGATCATTTAAAAAACACTAAAATCGCCAATAATTAATCCTTTTCCCATTTCCCTCACTTCATGTAAAACCGGAATAACCGTCCCCATCCTCCTACATAGGGTCATTCATCTGGTTTCCACCGAAATTCCTCATCATAAGCATGTGGACTTGCCAAGGCATAGGAATTCTGTAAACTGTTTCGTCCTCAGACAACATCCTTTTTTCCAGGTTATGCCAGACGCTCGCTTTCAACCACTTCCCGGATTCCGCGATTTTGCACCGGCGGACTGCGCCGTGCGCAACTATCTTTTCAACGCATGGAAGAAGGTGGCGCATCGTTACGGATTCCTGGAATGGGAGGGCCCGACTGTGGAAGCCACGGAGCTTTATCTTAAAAAGAGCGGAGGCGAGCTGCCCACCCAGCTCTTCCGCTTCACGGACCAGGGGGACCGGGACATCACCATCCGCCCGGAACTCACCGCCTCCCTGGGACGCATCGCAGCCGCCTACCAGCGCGAATACACCAAACCGCTCAAGTGGTTTGAAATCGGCTCATGCTTCCGTTATGAAAAACCCCAGAAAGGGCGTCTGCGCGAATTTTATCAATTCAATGCGGACATTCTGGGAGAAGCCTCCGCGTGGACGGATTCCGAACTGATAGCCCTGGCCATCGACTGCATGAGGGAACTGGGCTTTACGCAAAACGACTTCATTGTGCGCGTCTCTGACCGGGAAGCCTGGATCAGGTTTGCTTCGGAACACGGCGTGCAGGAACAGGATATTCCCGCTTTCCTCGGCATTGTGGACAAATTTGAACGTGACCGCCCGGAAGAATGCCAGCGCAAGCTGGACGCCTTTCATATCAACCGCGGCGATCTGGTGGCCTTCATTGAAAACCCGCCCGCCGGAGCGTCCGAACGCTATGACATCCTGATGAAAGACCTGACGGCCCGCGGGCTGGACGGCTATGTCAAGCTGGACTTATCCGTAGTGCGCGGACTGGCATACTACACCGGTCTGGTTTTTGAAATCTTTGACACACAGCGCAGCCTGCGCGCCGTAGCCGGCGGAGGACGTTACGACACGCTGGTAGGCGCCCTTTCCAACAACGCAGTGGACATGCCGGCAACCGGCTTTGCCATGGGGGATGCCGCCATCACCCACCTTATTGAACAGACGCCCCATGCCAGGGCGCTGAAAGATGCGGCGCTGGCCTCCGCAGGCTGCGACATCTTCATGGTTCAGGCATCTGAAAGCCGCCGCGCGGAAGTTCTTGCCATCGCCTCCGCCCTCCGGGACCAGGGATACAGTGTGGACCTTCCCCTCACGCTCACCAAAGTCAACGGACAGCTCCAGAAGGCCGTCAAATCCGGCGCCCGCGCGGCCTTGATCGTGGGAGATGAATTCCCGGTCATGGAACTTCGCGACCTGGGCGCGCGCACCTCATCCCCCGTCGCCATGGACGACCTGTTTGACGCCGTGGCTTCACTCACCGGAAGCAATTGACACCGTTCTTTCCTCTTCTTCCATTTTCAATAAAGATGAACTCATACCGCACTCATACCTGCAGCGAATTGCGCGCTGCGAACATCGGCAAGCCGACCACCCTCATCGGCTGGGTAGATTCCGTCCGGGACCATGGCGGCGTCATATTTATCGACTTGCGCGACCGCTCCGGCATCACGCAGGTAGTCTTTCACCCGGAAGTCAATCAGGATGTGGCGAAAGCCTCCCAGCAGCTCCGCTCCGAAGACATGATCCAGATTTCCGGCACCGTGGCCGCCCGCCTGAAAACGGATACGGTGGACACGACCAATGCGGACCTCCCCACCGGGGAAATCGAAGTCTCCGCAGACACCCTGAACGTCATCAACAAGGCTGACGTGCTCCCCTTCCAGCTGGATCGGGCCCTCTCCAACGAAGACCTGCGCCTCAAATACCGCTTTCTGGACCTGCGCCGCCCGGCCATGGCCCGCAACATGCAGATCCGCCACCGCGTCACCAAAGCCACGCGCGACTATCTGGACGAGCACGGCTTTCTGGAAATTGAAACGCCCATCCTCTCCAAATCCACGCCGGAAGGCGCACGGGACTTCCTGGTGCCCTCCCGCCTGGCGCCCGGCAAATTCTACGCGCTGCCCCAGGCCCCGCAGCAATACAAGCAGCTGCTCATGGTAGCCGGCATGGAACGCTATTTCCAAATTGCCCGCTGCTTCCGTGACGAAGACCTGCGCGCGGACCGCCAGCCGGAATTCACCCAGGTGGACATTGAAGCTTCCTTCATCACGCCGGAAGACATCTACAACCTGGTGGAAGGCCTGCTCAAACGCGTGTACAAGGAATCCCTGGGCGTGGACATTCCCACCCCCTTCCCCCGCATGACCTGGAAGGAAGCAATGGATCAGTACGGTTCCGACAAGCCGGAACGCCGCTTCGGCATGAAGCTGACGGACGTCTCCTCCATCTTTGAAAACAGCGGCTTCAAGGTATTCGCCTCCGCCGTAAGCAACGGCGGCGTGGTCAAGGCCATCAACGCCAAGGGATTCGGTTCCGCCTCCGTTGGCCAGATTGACGCCCTGACGAAAACTGCCGTGGAAGCCGGAGCCAAAGGCCTGGCCTACATCAAGGTGCGCGAGGAAGACTGGAGAAGCCCCATCTCCAAATTCCTTTCCGACGAAGAAAAGCAAAAACTCACGGAAGCCCTGGACATCGAAACAGGAGACCTCGTTCTCTTTGCCGCCGGCCCGTGGGAACCCTCCTGCGATATCCTGGGCCGCGTGCGCCTGCAATGCGCCGAATTCATGGAACTGCTCAAGGACAACAAGGAACGCGACTTTCTGTGGGTTATTGAATTCCCGCTGGTAGGCTGGGATGAGGAAGAGCAGCGCTGGGTCGCCATCCACCACCCCTTTACCCGCCCCGTCAAGGAAGACGAACAAAAACTGCTCAGCGGGGAACTCTCCGCAGACCTTCGCGCGCAGGCCTACGACGTGGTGCTCAACGGCACGGAGCTGGGAGGCGGCTCCATCCGCATCCATGAACGCGACCTGCAGTCCGCCATGTTCAAAGCGCTCGGCATCACGGAAGAACAGGCCCGCGAACAATTCGGCCACATTCTGGACGCTTTCAGCTTCGGCGCTCCGCCCCACGGCGGCCTTGCGCTGGGACTGGACCGCCTGGTCATGATGATTTGCAACGCGGAATCCATTCGCGAAGTCATCGCATTCCCGAAAAACAACCGGGGAGCGGATCTGATGAGCGACTCCCCCGCCGCCGCGGAAGACCGGCAACTGCGCGACATTCACATTCAGGTGAAACTGCCCGCTAAAAAATAGCCGGAATCTTCAAACAAAACCCCGGATGGCAATCATTCCATCCGGGGTTTTTTCATGCAGAAAAAACAGGGCTCCCTTTCCCAGCAGGCAGCACACCATTCCTCCCGGCCTTCTTCCCGCGCCTTCAACTCGCCCGGGATACGGCAACCTTCCCGTCGTCCATAACGGCCAAATAAACTCCGGACCGGGCATGCCGGATATTCGGCCCAATTTCCCAACCGGAATGTGGCGGCCTCCGAATAAAACCAGAATAAACCGGTATCTGAAACAATCCGTTTTCCTACCCTTTCAGCACACATTCATCCCGGGGCGCCGTGAAAGAGCCGGCACCGATTTCAATATTCAAAATCCGGCAGGGATGCTGGCGCTGTTCCGAGGCGCAATGCCGCATCCCCTGAATCAACACCCTCAAATCACCTGCCCGGTCATCTTTCCTCCACCCGGAAATGAGCAAACGAAGGCATTGAACCCTCCCATCTCCATTCGTCTGAAACCAGATAGCCATGGTTTCATCCGCAGCCATGCGGCAGCCCCTTCCGGCAAGCTTGAACATTCCGGAGTCCTCCGAACACTCCATGCTGTCCCAAACCACATCCTTGATACCGCATTCGGCTGAATTCCTGACGGCAATCTTTCCGCCGGGAAACCATCCCATATGAAACAGCAGGCATCGCATCAGATAGGCACGTCTTAAGGCGCAATCCTCCCGATGGGTGCCGAGACCAAGAGATTTTCTGGCGCCGCAGAACTTGCTTCCCCGGTCGATAGTCAGCCGGACCTTATAACTTCCGGATGTATTCTTCCGCAATTCGATTGATCTATAGATGGACATGCAAATATTCATACAATATCCAAAAACTATATATATAAAATCAAACGGGCCTAGAATAAAAATGTTAGAAAATTACACAACTTAATATAAAACAACATCATCAACAAAATACCTAAATAAAGAAAAATCAAAATATTTCACACCCAGGATACTCCTTCCATGAACGGCAATACCGGCCGTTCCCAGAAAAGCTATTCCCCTTTCTGACAAAAAATAATCCTAAGGCATGAAACACCGGCGCCGCATTCCCCTCTCCTTTTCAGGAACAACGCAGCTCCCTCCGGCAAAACGCTCAACCTGGGCAGTGGAACTTCATCTTCGGCACTACGAGGAATTTGGCATGGAATTCATTCAATAAAAACTCAACATCATTCCGTCCCCCCACCACCAAGCGCCAGCCCCGTTACAGGGAATAAACAGGAGGCAGAAAAACTTCCCAGGCCCCGCTTCAAAACTTCCGCTGTGTCATTTACCAGGGACAAGGGGAGCCGGTTCCTCCCCTTGCGGCATGCTACGCGAGAGAACTGTTTTCCTTTTCCCGGCTTCCCGCCCTTCTCCGCCAGCACCATACCAAATAAACCGCGGCAGCCCCTCCATTGAGCAGTCCTGCCATAAACAAGACCGGAGCGCCGCGGTTCCATTCCCAGGCAGCTCGTATATCCCCGCGGGCCATTTCCGCATACCCTCGCGTCATGCCGCACAACGGGCATTCACGATGCGGCACGGCAACAGAAGCCGCCAGAGAATTCATCCTGTCAGGGCTAATTGCCAGCGCCATGAGGGAGGGCGCCAGCAACAGGCAGGACAGAACAGCCCATACAGGCAGCCATACTTTCCTGACCACCCAGCTATCACGGCATGAACGCCATGAAGAGCGCCCGCCATTCATCGCCGATCTTCCTAAAAAGGTTCAGGAACTACAAATCCTGGGAGCCTGTTCCATCCGTGGGGGACATTCCATCCGCCTCCCCGGACTGCCTCAATGGCTCCCTGTTTTCCAGCTCCATCTGCCGAAGCTCCTTTTGAATTTCCAGAGCCTTCTTTTCCACATAATCCTGGTGCTGTTCCATGTAAGTCACGGTAGCGCTGGCCATCCATGCCTGGACAATTCCCGCAACGGCGGACAGGACCAACGCGATAATGGCAACAACAAGAGCCCCTTTGGGTGAACCTTTACTGACAGCCACAATGCTCATGATCAGAGCAATAATGGCAAGCAGCCCCGCAGGAATCAGAGTAATCCAGCCCAGGCACGGGAAAAAACCGATCAATGCCAATACCAGGGCGATAATGCCGAGAACAAGAGCGGCCGTGCAGGAAGGAGAACCGCTGCAGCAGGACGAAGGAGAAGAAGAATCAGAAGTATTCATCATAACGTTATTTTATAGGGTTCAGTGAAAATTCCTTTGGGAACCTTCATTCTTTCCCCTTACTGGAAGAAAACTTTCCTGTCAAGATGCAAGCTCTGCCATTCAGGACATCCGGATGTCATTCCGTTCCGCCAGGCATCAGATATCCTTCTTCCCCTTTTATGGCAGCATCAATGAGGATAACCCCATTTCCGGCAGACCCCGCATAAAAACAGGAACCGGCTCTAATGCGGAGAACCAAAAACAACTCCTGCGTTATTTCCCATGCAGCAGCTCCTTCAACGCCGTTCCCAGCCGCGTGACCTGTCCGGATTCATGCGCAGCCGTTACCGTAATGCGCAACCGGGCCGTTCCGCGGGGGACCGTAGGATAACGGATGGCAGGAGCCAGAAAGCCCTGTTCCAGCAGGGCATCCGCCGCAGCCAGGGCAGCATCGTTCTCTCCCACCACAACAGGGAAGATGGAAGAAACAGGCCTTCCCGGCATCCCCAGTGCGGCGGACAAACTATTTGCCAGCACGGAAACACGGCGGCGCAATTCCTTTCCCTCCCCGCTGCGGATCACTTCCACCGCGGCCAGGGCGGCAGCGGCCAAAGCGGGAGGAGGAGCCGTGGAATAAATCAGGGACCGGGCGGAATTAACCATGACATCCGCCCAGGCGCGGGAACAGGCCACATATCCACCACTTACCCCGGCAGCCTTGCTCAAAGTCCCCATTTGAAAATCTATCCGGGAGGAAACGCCCAGTTCTTCCGCCAGTCCGGCCCCGTGTTCTCCCAGCACGCCGAATCCGTGAGCTTCATCCACCAGCAGCAACGCGCCGAATTCATCCTTCAGACGCACAATTTCCCGAAGGGGGGCACGGTCTCCATCCATGCTGAAAACGGATTCGGTCACTACCAGAATCCCGCCGGAAGGATTCGCGTTCCGCAAATGCTGCAGTTTTTTTCTTAATGACTCCATATCGTTATGCAGAAACGTAGACAAACGCGCCCCGGACAAACGCGCCCCGTCAATCAGGCTGGCATGGGACAACTTATCCATCAGCACCGTATCCTCCCGGTCCGCAATAGAAGCAATCACTCCCAGGGAGGTAGCATAACCGGAGGAAAAACTGACCGCCGCTTCAGTCCCCTTCAAAGCGGCCAGGGCCTCTTCCAGACAGGAATGTTCCCGCCGCGTCCCCGTCACCAGGCGGGATGCCATGGCTCCGGCCCCTTCATCCCGCACCGCACGGGAAAAAGCCTCCGCCAGGGACGGATGGTGGGCCAGCCCCAGATAATCGTTGCTTGCCAGATTGACCACTTTCCGGCCATCCGCCAGACGGGCCATTCCTCCGGGCAGGCATTCCACATCCCGCAGGACGCGCAGCAGCCCCGCAGACTTCAACTCTGACAAAAACTGTTCAGGATTCTTCATAAGCGTTCACTATTCAACAATATTCAACCGTCCACAGCCAGACTCAGCACCACATTATGGCCGCCCATGGAAGCGGCGGATTTGACCAGCATCCGCCCCCCGGCCAACGGCAGCTCCTCCGCAGAACAGGCGCCGCCTTCCGGGAAGGTGGCCCAGGGAGGATTGGGAGGCAATACCCCCTCCCTGGCAAAGACCAGCATCAGGGCCAGTTCCAAAATTCCGCTGCCTCCAATGGCATGCCCCGTCCACGGCTTCATCATCCTCAAATCCGGCAGTCCGTCTTTAAAAACCCTTTTCAAAGCAGCCCGTTCGGACACGCTATTCCCCGCCGTGCCGCTGGCATGGGGACAAACGGTCAGAGGAACCGCTCCATCCCGACTTTTCAAAGCAGCCTCCAGCAGGGCGGCTATGCTCTTTCCGTCCTCCGGCATGCCCAGCGGGCTATAGGCATCGGAATTCACCAGATAATCCTTCACATAAATACCTGGAGCAGAAGACAATTCCAGGGCTATGGCCGCCCCTCCCTCGGAAATGCACATGCCGTCGGCCAGAGGGCCGTAGGGATCATTCAAACCATTGCGGGAAAGCATGCCGGAGGCCCAGTACGTCCCCAGCAGCTCCCGGCACAAAGGCAAATCCAGACCGATAGCCAGCGCTCTCTTAACAACTCCCTGCCGCATCAGCATGGCGGCCATGCCTACGGCATCCAGGCCGGCGGCACAGCCGCTCGCCAGCACGTGATAAGGCCCGCAA
>OHWM01000887.1_pt1 | contig 13169 bp, 6 predicted proteins | sample 1579731 | NCBI WGS metagenome assembly OHWM01 (sample SAMEA3882510, study PRJEB24775) | human gut metagenome | biome: human-associated habitat; feature: intestine environment; material: feces | place: Netherlands | collected 2009/2010
CCCTGACCTCTTGACTGCCAGTCAAGCGCTCTCCCAGCTGAGCTACGCCCCCGTGACGAGGAGATACTATAGGGGAAGTTGGCGCGACGTGCAAGGACTTTTTTGGCTCAGACTCTAAATACCTATTGATATAGGTAAGCGATGACGGTGCCGGTGTGGACTTGGATCGTGGCTGTTGACCTGACGACGTTGCTGATGCCCGTGTCGGCCAACAGGACCAGGGGGCTGTGATCTAGCTCCCATTCTAGGCCGTGTTCGCTTACCTCGGTGTTGGGGGCTATGGCGATGATGGAGAACGTCTTGCCTTCGGCACCCTCGATGGTCCACGACTCGTCTGCGTGAAGAATACGGGCGACCACCTTGTCCTCGGCGATCCAGACGGGGGCATCCTTATAACCAGCAAGCAACCCCAGTACGGAAAGCGCCATATCCGGACGACCGCCGGTGGCGCAAGTCGCAACTACTTCGGCACCGGGCCAACGACGGCGGACGGAATCGAGCGCCAGCGCCAGATCGGTATAGTCCTTGTACGGGTCGTGGCGCTCAACTTCAAAGTCGGTGGCGGCATCGACCAACGCGCGACCTGCGTCGCTCACCGTGTCGGCATCACCAACATATACGTCACAGTCCAGTCCCGCGCCCAGCAGCGCGTCGAGGCCGCGGTCAACGGCGACAACGTGGTCGCACTCCCCCGCTAGTCTACGCAACAAATCCGCGCTCGCCACCACGGGCGAGCCGCAGACTACAAGTATTTTGCAAGCCACGGCCCTCGCCTATCCCTCAAACGAAAGCACGCGGGACAGATCAAGCTCCTCGTAGCTGTCGATAAAGATATCGCAGTTGGCGCGCACGTCGTCGCGCTTCATGCGGCCGTGCGGGTCATAGATGCCCACGCGCTTAAAGCCGGCGGAGCCAGAGCTTTTTAGGCAAAAAACGGCGTCCTCAAACACCCATACACGCTCAAACTTGTGCCCATGGCGCTCCCCCAGGCGGCGCAGCGCCAGCTCGTAAACATCGGGGAACTGCTTAGAGCGACCTGCCTCGCCCGTGGTGGTCACAAACTCCATGTAGGCATCGAGCCCGGCACCCGCAAGCGCAGACTTAACCAGCTCGGCTGGCGTGGACGTGGCAACGCACATGGCAATACCGGCCTCCTGCGCCTGCTCCAAAAATGCCAGGAGGCCCTCGCGCGGCGGCACCTTGGAGTACCCATCAATCAAAATCTCACCCAGCTCGCGATACAGCTCCTCGCCATTCGCGCCAATGCCCCACGTGTCGTGGTAGGCCTGGCACTCATCCTCCAGCGACAGATGCTCAAATTGGGCAAAGTCATCCACGGTCACGTCAATCCCGTGACGGTGCAATAACTCGGGCTGAGCATAAGCCCAAACGGGGGTGCTGTTAACCAGCGTGCCATCGCAATCGAAAATAAAAGCAACCTTGGGAGTGGCGGAATGGGGCATAAACGAACCTTTCGATATCAAATGGTAAACATCCTGCTAAAAACGTTTTACCAAACGTCAGACAGACAATTTTGAAACCCAAATTGATAAAACTGTCAAGAGTTTTACCACGGTAATTCTGCCAGTGGTATAAACATGTCGCTTACCGATTAAACGCCCCCGCAAATCCGCTTTCGTCCATAAAACTAACGCACAGGTGTTATCGTTGTTTCTGCCGAAAGTTCCACCGAGCACGCGAGGTGGAACGAATCACAGAAACTTCGCCGTCCCTTCGATTCGTGCAGCCTTGGACCTTTCGCATCTAGTCACCAAGGCAACACGCTGCCGCGTCATGATGGGATCAAACGTGAGCGATACAAAGCTAAAGCCAACGGCTAAAAAGCCCGCAACCCGCAAAGCCGCCCCGCACGCACCGGAGCTCTCCAAGGACGATGTCTATCTGTTTGGCATTGGAATGTGGGAGCGCAGCTGGGAAAAGATGGGCGCGCATCCCGACACGCAGCAGCGCACGCGCGGCTGGCGCTTTTGCGTTTGGGCGCCCGACGTAAAGAGTGTCCACGTTATCGGTGAATTCAACAATTGGGATGAGGAAGCCAACCCACTGGTGCCCGTTCATACGAGCGCTATTTGGGAAGGCTTTATTCCTGGCGCCGAGCAGGGCCAGCTCTATAAATATCTCATCGAGACCAACGAGGGCGAGAAGCTCTACAAGGCCGATCCGTATGCCTTTAAGGCCGAGTGCCCTCCGGGTACCGCGAGCGTGCTGTGGACCCTCGATGGCTACCAGTGGAACGATGCCGCGTGGCTCAAGCGCCGCGCCGGCCACAACCACATGTCGCAGCCCCTTAACATCTACGAGGTGCATATTGGCTCGTGGAAGCGCCATGGCGACGCACCGCAGGGCGAGCCGGACGAGTACGGCAACTACCCCGGCCCCATGGATCCCTTCCCCGCGCAGCGCGGCGAGTTCTACACCTACGACGACCTGTCGGTGGAGCTCGTGGACTACGTGCGCGACATGGGTTACACGCATATCGAGGTCATGCCGCTTATGGAGCATCCCTTTGATGGCTCCTGGGGCTACCAGACGACCGGCTACTATGCCGCCACGTCGCGCTACGGCAACCCGCAGCAGCTCATGCACTTTATCGATGCGTGCCACGAGGCGGGCATCGGCGTGATCATGGACTGGGTGCCAGGCGGTTTTTGTGCCGACTCCCACGGCCTTGCCACCTTTAACGGCCACATGCTGTTTGAGCACGAGATTCACCCCAACTGGGGCACGCACAAGTTTGACTTCGCCCGCGGCGAGGTCCGCTCCTTCTTGGTCTCCAACGTGCTGTACTGGCTCGAGAACTTCCACGTGGACGGCATTCGCATGGACGGCGTGTCCAGCATGCTGTACCTCAACTTTGGCATCGACGATCCGGGGCAAAAGAAGTTCAACAAGTACGGTACCGAGGAAGATCTGGACGCCAGCGCGTTTATCCGTCAGGTCAACTGCGCTGTTGAGGCACACTATCCAGACGTGATGATGATGGCCGAGGAGTCCACTGCATGGCCGCTTGTGACCTACCCGCCGCAGGACGGCGGCCTGGGCTTCCACTACAAGTGGGACATGGGCTGGATGAACGACACCCTGCACTACATGCAGACCGATTTTCCGTGGCGTCCAGGCAACCACGGCCTGCTCACGTTCTCCATCATGTACGCCTTTACCGAGAACTTTATTTGCCCGCTGAGCCACGACGAGGTCGTGCACGGCAAGTGCTCGCTCATCGGCCGCATGCCGGGCGACTGGTGGCGCCAGTTTGCCGGCCTGCGCACGCTGGCCTTCTACCAGATGACACACCCCGGTGCCAAGCTCAACTTTATGGGCAACGAGATCGGCCAGTTTATTGAATGGCGCTACTACGAGTCCATCCAGTGGTTCCTGACCGAGGAGTACGAGACCCATGCGCGCCATCAGGCGTTCATCAAGGCGCTCAACCACCTGTACACCGCCGAGCCCGCCCTGTACGAGCGCGGTTACACCGACGACGGCTTTACCTGGATCGACGCGGATAACTCCAAGCAGTCCATCGTGAGCTTTGTGCGCCAGGGCGAGGACATCGATGACGACCTGGTGATCCTGATCAACTTTGACCCGGCGAGCTACGAGAGCTTCCGCGTGGGCGTGCCGCGCGAGGGCGACTGGGAGGTCATCTTCGATTCCGACCGTCCCGAGTTTGGCGGCAGCGGCTATGCCGGTGATGAGCCCTACACCTGCTCGAGCGAGCCCTATCCCTGGAACGGGCAGATGGACTCCATCGAGATTAAGGTGCCCGGCCTGGCAGGCGTGGTGCTTAAGCGCCGCGGTCCCAGCAGCTACAAGCCGCCGGTGGTTGAGGAGCCCAAGAAGGCGACGCGCAAGCGTTCGTCCTCGGTAAAGCCCAAGCCTGCAGCCGCCAAGAAGGCTCCTGCCAAGACAAAGGCCACGACGACCAAGGCCAAGGCTGCCGCAAAGCCCGCTGCTAAGGCCGCAGCCAAGAAGCCGGCTGCCAAAAAGGGCGCTACCAAGGCAAAGTCTGCTTCTGTTAAGCCATCTGCCAAGGATGCGTAACAAAGCCGTTACAGCTGTAATTACGCGCCCCGCGAGGGCGTAGGATACAAGACATAACCGTTCCGGGAGAAACATCCCCGGGGGAAAGGAACGTATGAATAAGATCTTCGACAACAAGCAGGAGTTTACCGAGCTTTATCGCGATGCCGTCATGAGCATCAGCGGCAAGAGCGTCGAGGCCGCCAGCGACCTCGACCGCTTTAACGCCCTGGCCAAGCTCGTGGCCGAGAAGGCACGCACCGTTGCCACCAAGAGCGACGCCCGTGCAGTGTCCGAGGGCAAAAAGCGCGTGTACTACTTCTCGATCGAGTTTTTGATCGGCCGCCTGCTCGACAACTACCTGCTCAACTTTGGCGTGCGTGACATGGTCGCCGAGGCACTCGACGACATGGGCTTTGACCTGTCCGTCATCGAGAACCAGGAGCCCGATCCGGCGCTGGGCAACGGTGGCCTGGGCCGTCTGGCCGCATGCTTCCTGGATTCCATGGCAGCCGAGGGCATTGCCGGCTACGGCAACGGCATGCGCTACCGCTACGGCCTGTTTAAGCAGGAGATCGTCAACGGCAGCCAGGTCGAGGCCACCGACGAGTGGCTCACCCATGGCTATCCCTGGGAGGTCCGTCGTCAGGACAAGGCCGTGACCATTAAGTTTGGCGGACGCGTCGAGGGCTTTGAGGAGAACGGCCGCACGTTCTACCGCACGGTGGACACGCAGGACATCCTGGCCGTCCCTTATGACATCCCCGTTGTGGGCTATGCCGGCGAGACCGTCAACAAACTGCGCGTCTGGGCCGCCGAGCCGGTCGAGGAGCACTTTGACCTGGAGGCCTTCAACCGCGGCGATTACGCCCTGGCCGATGCCGAGCGCGCCGAGGCCGAGGCCATCAGCGCCATCCTCTACCCCAACGACGCCGGCGAGCACGGTCGTCTGCTGCGCCTGAAGCAGGAGTACCTGTTTGTCTCGGCCGGCATCTACAGCCTGCTCGACACCTTTGAGAAGGAGCATGGCGAGAACTGGGAGCTGCTGCCGCAGTTTGTGGCCATCCACACCAACGACACGCACCCCGCCATGTGCGGCCCCGAACTCATGCGCATCCTCATCGACGAGAAGAAGCTCGAGTGGGACGACGCCTGGAACATCGTGACGCAGGTCGTGAGCTACACCAACCACACCATCCTGCCCGAGGCTCTGGAGAAGTGGCCCATCGGCACGTTCTCCAAGCTCCTCCCCCGCGTGTACCAGATCATCGACGAGATCAGCCGCCGTTGGCACGAGTCCTTCGACACCACGCAGGAGGGCTGGCAGGAGCGCCTGCGCCAGACCGCTATCCTGTGGGACGGCGAGATTCGCATGGCCAACCTGTCCGTGATCTGCAGCCACAGCGTCAACGGCGTGGCCAAGATCCACTCCGACATCATCAAGAACATCGTGCTCAAGGACTTCTACGCCCTGACGCCCGAGAAGTTCAACAACAAGACCAACGGCATCTCGCACCGTCGCTTCTTTGCCGAGGCCAACCCCACCTATGCCAAACTCGTGACCGAGGCCATTGGCGACGGCTGGCTTAAGGACGCCTTTGAGCTGGAGAAGCTCAAAGAGTTCCAGAACGACACCGAGTTCCTGAAGGCCGTGGGTGCCTCCAAGCGCGCCAACAAGGAGCGTCTGGCCGCCTACGTTAAGGCCGAGACCGGTCTGGTCATTGACCCCAACACCGTCTTCGATGTCCAGGTGAAGCGCTTCCACGCCTACAAGCGCCAGCTCATGAACATCATGAAGGTGATGGACATCTACAACCGTCGCATCGCCGACCCCAACTTCCACGTGACGCCGACGACCTTCATCTTTAGCGGCAAGGCCGCCTCGAGCTACACCTTTGCCAAGGAGACCATCCGCCTCATTAACTCCGTGGCCGAGGTCATCAACAACGACGCCCGCGTGAACGAGGTCATGAAGGTCTGCTTTATCCCCAACTTCCGTGTGAGCAACGCCCAGCTCATCTATCCCGCCGCCGAAATCTCGGAGCAGATCTCCACGGCCGGCAAGGAGGCCTCGGGCACGTCTAACATGAAGCTCATGATGAACGGCGCCATTACGCTGGGCACCCTCGACGGCGCCAACATCGAGATCGCAGACCTGGCCGGTCGCGAGAACGAGGCCATCTTTGGCCTGACCGCCCCCGAGGTCGAGCAGCTCTGGGCATCCAACAGCTACTTTGCGTGGGATACCCTCAACGGCGACCGTGAGCGCCTGGGCCGCGTGATGGACGAGCTCAAGGACAACACCTTTGCGGGTCTTTCGGGCAACTTCGAGAGCATCTACAACGAGCTCATGAACAACAACGACCCCGACCTGGTCATGGCCGATTTCCGCAGCTACGTCGACGCCTGGGAGGCGCTCACGAACAGCTACGGCGACCAGGAGACCTGGAACCGCAAGGCCCTGCTCAACACCGCCTCCTCGGGCTGGTTCTCGAGCGACCGCACCATTCGCGAGTACCGCGACGAGATCTGGCACGCGTAAAGGCGCGCGAACTCCCCTATGCCAGCACGGCATTACTCGACGGGCGTGACGTTGCGCCGCGCCCGTTGCTAATGGGTTTAGGAACATCGATGACAGAAGGAGAAATCGATGAGTAAGAAAGAATGCATCGCGATGCTCCTCGCAGGAGGACAGGGCAGCCGATTGGGGGCACTCACCCAAAAGATCGCCAAGCCGGCGGTTAGCTTTGGTGGCAAGTTCCGCATTATCGACTTCTCGCTCTCCAACTGCTCCAACTCGGGCATCGACACGGTGGGCGTTCTGACGCAGTATCGCCCCTACCTGCTGCATGCCTACGTGGGCTCCGGCGAGGCATGGGATCTGGACAGCCGCGACGGCGGCGTGTCGATCCTGCCGCCGTATGAGACGCAGACCGGCGGCGCCTGGTATGCGGGCACGGCAGACGCCATTACGCAGAACCTCGACTACATCAAGGCCAACGACCCCAAGTACGTCCTGATTCTTTCGGGCGATCACCTGTATCGCATGGACTACCGCAAGATGCTCAAGACGCACATTGAGAACAACGCCGACCTCACGGTAAGCGTTATGCCCGTGCCGTGGGAGGAGGCCAGCCGCTTTGGCATCCTGACCACCGACCCCGAGGACGGCCGCATCACCAAGTTCACCGAGAAGCCCGATAAGCCCGATTCGAACCTCGCTTCCATGGGCATCTACATCTTCTCGGCCGACGTGCTGATCGAGGCGCTCGAGGAGGACGCTCTGGACCAGCGCTCGAGCCACGACTTTGGCAAGGACATCATCCCCAAGCTGCTCGGCGAGGGCAAGCGCCTGTACAGCTACGAGTTCCACGGCTTTTGGAAGGACGTCGGCACCATCGCCAGCTTCCACGAGACCTCGATGGACCTGCTGGGCAACAACCCCGAGTTCGATCTGTTTGACAAGCACTTCCCCATCATGTCCAACATCACCACGCGTCCGCCGCACTACATTGGCCCTGACGGCCGCCTGGACGACTGCCTGGTCTCCAACGGCTGCAAGATCTACGGTACCGCTCGCCACTCGATCCTTTCGACCGATGTCATCATCGAGGAGCGCGCCGTGGTCGAGGACTCCGTGCTGCTGCCGGGTGCGCACGTTAAGAGCGGCGCGCACATCTGCCGCGCTATTTTGGGCGAGAACTCCACGGTCGAAGAGGGCGTGAAGCTCGGCTCTGTCGATACCACCAAGGATACGGCCGTCGTAGGAAATGACGTCGTTATCGGGAAGGGGGAATGATCCGATGATCAATCGCAAGGCCATCGGTTATATCACCGCTAACTACTCTTCGACCTACGGCAGCGTGCTGCTCAAGGACCGCCCCATCGCGTCCGTTCCGTTTTTGGGCCGCTACCGCCTGATCGACTTCCCGCTGTCCAACATGATGAATGCCGGCATCAAGACCGTCGGCGTCGTCATGCCGGGCAACTACCGTTCTCTGATCGACCACGTGGGCTCGGGCAAGGACTGGGGCCTGGACCGCAAGAAGGGCGGCCTGTTCATGGTGCCCGGCAACGCGTATGGCACCACCAAGGGCGGCATGCGCTTCCTGCTGCGCGACATCATTTCCAACAAGACGCTGTTCCAGCGCTCGGACAAGCCCTATGTTGTGATGATGGGCACCAACATCATCTTTAACATGGACCTCAACACCATCATCGAGGCGCACGAGAACTCCGGTGCCCAGATGACCGTGGTGTACTGCAAGGCCACGCGCAACGTAGATGACGAGACCAAGCTGCAGATCAACGAGAACGGCCGTCTGACGAGCGTCAGCGCCGGCGTCGTGTATGGCGACAACGCGTCTATGGACTGCTGCATCGTCAACCGCGAGACGCTGCTCGAGATCATCGACCACTACCAGGCCGCCGACTATCTGGACCTGCTCGAGGCACTACAGGGCGACTTTGGCAACATCGACGTTTGCAGCTACGAGTACAAGGGCGAGGTCGTGGGCGTGTTTAGCGAGAAGTCGCTGTATCGCCGCAGCATGGACCTGCTCGACCAGACCGTGGCCGACCAGCTCTTTGACCCCGAGCGCCCGATCCTGACCAAGGCTCACGACGTGCCGCCTTCACGCTATGCGACCGGTAGCCACGCGTGCAACTCAATCATCTCGGCCGGCTGCATCATCAAGGGCACCGTGCGCAACTCGATCCTGTCGCGCGGCGTCGTGGTTGAGGAAGGCGCCTCGGTGACGAACTCGATCATCAACCAGAGCTGCGTCATCAAGAGCGGCGCCCGCGTTGAGAATGCCATCCTGGACAAGAACAACGTGGTTCCCACCAACACCGAGCTTCGCGGCACGCCCGAGAACATCCTGGTGCTGGGCAAGGCTCCGTTAACTTCCGATACCACCATCGTACGTTAACGTTGGCACCGCAACATCGCTCGTAACATGCAGAATAGCCGCCCGGTTAGCGCCAGGCGGCTATTCTCGAATTGCAACATGGGAGACAATATGGCTGATTCCAGCAAAAAGATGCAGATCGTGTTTGCCTCGGCCGAGTGCGCGCCGTTTGTGAAGACCGGTGGCCTGGGCGACGTGGCGGGCTCGCTGCCTGCGGCGCTTGTGCGCGCCGGCGCCGAGGTCATCGTGATGGTGCCCAAGTACGCCACCATCAAAGACGAGTACAAGGCGCAGATGGAGCACTTTTCCGACTTTTACGTGAGTCTGGGCTGGCGCAATGAGTACTGCGGGCTCGAGAAACTCGAGCACGACGGCGTCACCTATATGTTCATCGACAACGAGCGCTACTTTGCGCGAGACTATCCGTACGGCTTCTTTGATGACGGCGAGCGCTTTGCGTTCTTCTCCAAGGCCATTACCGAGAGCCTGCAGCACCTGCCGGCCGGCTTTGAGTGCGACATCCTGCACTGCAATGACTGGCAGACGGCGCTGGCGCCCGTGTTTTTGCGCGAGTTCTACCAGGGCCTGCCGCTGTATGACCGCGTCAAGACCGTGTTCTCGATCCACAACGTGGCGTTCCAGGGCCAGTTTAGCGACACCGTGATGGAGGACATCCTGGGTGTGGCGCATATTCCCGCGGCCGCCTCGCAGCTTCGTTGCGACGCCTGCAGCGTCAACTACATGCTGGGCGCGCTGCGCTATGCCGATGCCATCACCACGGTAAGTCCCACCTATGCCAACGAAATCCAGACGCCCGAGTTTGGCGAAGGCCTGGACGGCGTTCTGCGCGAGCGCTCCTATGCGCTGCAGGGCATTTTGAATGGCATCGACGTCGCGGGCTTTGACCCGGCGACCGACAAGCGCATTGCCGCCAACTACACTGTGGAGGACCGCTCCGGCAAGGCCGTGTGCAAGGCCAAGCTGCAGGAAGAGCTGGGGCTCGAGGTTCGCGACGACCGTCCGCTTATGGTCATGGTCACGCGTCTAACGCGCCAGAAGGGCATGGACCTGGTCATGTACGCACTCGACCGCATCCTGGCCGGCGGCGTTCAGGTAGCCGTATTGGGCACTGGCGACCGCGACTATGAGGACGGCCTGCGCTACTTCCAGGACAAGTACCCCGGAACCATGGCCGCACGCATCGAGTTCGATCCGGCGCTGTCGCAGCGCATGTATGCTGCCGCCGACATGTTCCTGATGCCTTCGAAGTTTGAGCCCTGCGGCCTGTCGCAGATCATCGCCATGCGCTACGGCACCCTGCCCATCGTGCGCGAGACCGGTGGCCTGAAGGACACCGTGCAGCCGTACAACGAGTTTACCGGCGAGGGCACAGGCTTCTCGTTTAGCAACTTTAACGGCGACGAGATGGGCGATGCCGTATTCCGCGCGGCGCGTCTGTTCTGGGATAACCGCGAGGCCTGGGATCAGCTGGTCACGCAGGCCATGAGCCAGGACTTTAGCTGGACGCGCTCGGCCGATAAGTATCTAGACCTGTACTTCTTTATGCACCCGGAAATCGAACGCCCTGCAGCCGTGGTTGAGGCTGCGACTGAGGAGCCTGAGGCTGTTGAGGAACCCAAGGCCGAGGAGAAGCCGGTTGAGGCTGAGCCTGAGGTGAAGGCTGAGGTTGCTCCTGAGGCAGAGGCCGAGGTCAAGCCCGATGCAAAGCCCGCAGCTAAGAAGACCACGACCCGCAAGACGACGGCCAAGAAGGCTACGACAACCAAGGCTGCCGCGACTAAAACAACGGCTGCCAAGGCAACGACCACGCGAAAGCGCACGACCGCCGCTGCCAAGAAGGCCGCCGAGGCCGAGACTGCTCCCGAGGTAAAGGCCGAGGTCGCTGATACCAAGCCTACCGTCAAGGCTTCGGCAAAGACCGCTGCCAAGAAGACGACCACGACCAAGACCACGACCGCCAAGAAGGCCACGGCTACGAAGTCGACAACGACCAAGGCCGCTGCGACGAAGGCTGCTACGAAGACCACTACGAAGGCTGCTGCAAAGCCCGCCGTCAAGGTCGAGGAGGCGGGTGCCGAGCCCAAGGCCGAGGCAAAGCCGGCCGCCAAGACCACCACGCGCAAGCGCGCTACGACGACGGCCAAAAAGGCCACGACCAAGGCCGCTGCTCCCAAGACAGAGGCTACGGCCGAGGACAAGCCCGCAGTAAAGGCCGAGCCGGCACCGAAGGCCGCCGAGGCCAAGCCTGCTGCCGCCAAAGAGGAGCCCAAGGCCAAGCCCGAGCCCGCCAAGGAGACTCCGGTCTCCCCCGCCGCTCCGGCAAAGGAAAAAGCCCCGTCCAAGAAGACGTCCGTCCGCAAGGCCACGGCCACCCGCAAGCGCCGCTAGCCCACAGACGATCCAAAACCTAATCAAACCCTATGTAAGGGGCGCTCCAACCGGGCGCCCCTTCTCTGTAGGTAGTTGGTAAAACGATTTTCTAGGACAACCGTTCGCCGATGGTAAACGGATGTTGTTTATACAGCCTGTGTACAACAGATATACTTACATCCTGTGCGTAAAGCCCATGGCCAGCAGGCCATGATTCTATTGAACTGGACCGTACTATGAGATTGATACACAACAGCCGTCTGCCGCAGTTTCGCACTCCGTTTGGCGCTGTGACCACAGGAACTACCCTTTCGCTCTCCGTGATTCTGGAGGATGCCGATCCCGCGCAGGCAACGCTTACGCTGCGCACCTGGGTCGATGAGATCGGTGAGTCTCGGTATCCCATGACGCACGAGGGCGACGGCATATTTACCGTAGAGCTTGAGTGCACCGAGCCCTGTCTCATCTGGTACAGCTTTATCTGCAATATCGAGGGCCAGCCCGAGGTTCGCCTGGGCGCACCACAGGGCCGCACCGGCGGCGAAGGCATAACCTACGATTACGCAGAGGTGCCGTCATTCCAGGTCACCGTCTACAAGCACCGCGAAGTTCGACCCGAGTGGTACGAGCGCGGAATGGTCTACCAGATCTTCCCCGATCGCTATGCCCGCGACGAGCACTGGCGCGAGCGCACGCTGGCCGAGGTCGAAAAACCGCGCAACGGAATCCAGCGCCGCATGGTCGAGGACTGGAACGAGCCGCCTGTGTACGAGCGCGCCGAGGACGGCTCCATAAAGACTTGGGACTTTTACGGCGGATCGCTCAAGGGCATTCAGGAAAACCTGCCTCGCATCGCCGAGCTGGGCTTTACAGCCATCTACCTCAACCCCATTTTTGAAGCCGCGAGCAACCACCGCTACGACACCGCCGATTACACCAAGATCGATCCGATTCTGGGCACCGAGCAGGACTTTACCGAGTTGTGCGAGGCGGCCGAGAAGCTCGGCATTTCCATCATCCTGGACGGTGTCTTCAACCATACGGGCGACGACTCGATCTATTTTAACCGCTACGGCAACTACCCCGGCGTGGGCGCGTGGCAGAGCGAGGATTCGCCGTATCGCGATGCGTTTTATTTCCACGAGGACGGCTCGTACGACTGCTGGTGGGGCGTGGGCAATATGCCCGCCATCAATGAGAGCTCCGAACTGGTACGCGAGCGGCTCCTGGGCAAGGACGGCGTCATTCGTAAATGGCTGCGCGCCGGCGCTCACGGCTGGCGCCTGGATGTGGCCGACGAGCTTTCCGATGATTTCCTAGCCGAGATCAAAAAGGCCGTGCTCGCCGAGAAGCCCGACGCGCTGCTGCTCGGCGAAGTCTGGGAAGACGCCTCCAACAAGATCAGCTACGGCCATCTGCGTCGCTATCTGCAAGGCTTCGAGCTCGACTCGGCCATGGATTACCCCTTCCGCGACATGGTCATCGGCTTTTTGATGGGCTACAAAAACGCCTACCAAGCTGCCGAGGATATTGAGACCCTACGCGAGAATTATCCGCGCGAGGCCCTATCCTGCGCGTTCAACCTGCTGTCGAGCCACGACCGCCCACGTATCATCTCGGTGCTCGGCGGCGGCCCCGACGAGTCGCAACTACCTGAGAGCGAGCGCAGCAAGTGGCGCCTGGACGAGAACTCCATGGGCCTGGCCAAGAGTCGTTTTTGGCTCGCGACGCTCATGCAGATGACGTTCCCGGGCGTTCCCTCAATCTATTACGGTGACGAGTACGGCTTGGAGGGCCTCACCGATCCGGGCAACCGCCGTACCC
>OHWM01000891.1_pt1 | contig 13095 bp, 10 predicted proteins | sample 1579731 | NCBI WGS metagenome assembly OHWM01 (sample SAMEA3882510, study PRJEB24775) | human gut metagenome | biome: human-associated habitat; feature: intestine environment; material: feces | place: Netherlands | collected 2009/2010
ACGGAATCGAGGTGTCTTTCTTTTATGCAAAATCACGAACTTGCTCATTTATAGTTAAGTATTTATTTATCCTCAGGATGCTTATGATATTCATGCCGTTTATGATGTTTTTCCTCTGATTTATGATGATGGTGTCCATGCTTATGTTTCTCATTTCCGCACACTTCACATCCTACTTCAATCTTACCCTGTGTATCCTCATCCCAGGTACCATAAGAAACCATCGGCGTATCCTTCATAATGCACAGACTGATGGTCTGATAAAGAATAATACCACCCATTTGGGCTCTGTACACAAACAGTTCACGTCCAAAATAATCGCAGATTCTTCCCAGTACTTCGCCTTCTTTAAAGGTCTCACCGGGCTGTTTCGCCGGATACCAGCAGCCTGATACCGGGGCATCTTCATAGATCACAGGACTTACTTCTATCGGTGGTTTGCCATGAATATGGGACTTCCCGCGAAGGATTCTCAGATGTCTGAGGATATTCTTCACATCATGAACATCCTCCGCTACCAGATCTTCGCACCAGCGGGAACTGTGTCCACGTTCCAGCAGGATACTCGGGATTCCCATGCTTCCGGCATAGTTATAAGCTCCGCCTGTTCCACACATGGAAGTTACCAGATAGTCCACATGTGCGATTTCCGCCATCTCCCGGCTTTTTGCAGCTACTTCCGGAGTTGCTGCACCTGTACAGTATACATAAGATACCAGTCCCTCAAATCCATCACCGCAGTGCAGATCCACATAGTAATCTGCCTTCGGGAAAAATTCTGTCACAACAGTATAAGCGATCCTGTCACTAAGTGTACCATTCGGATTTCCAGGGAAAACTCTGTTCAGGTTTTTTCCATCCTCATAAGTAAGACTCATGGTACGGTGTTCGAATCCAGTTCGGTTCATCAGACGGATCACTATGATATTTCCTGCGATCTTCTTCGGATCCAGCTCATCTGCAAGCTGCATAGCTGCCTGAATTCCTACATATTCTGCATTATGTACCCCACCGGAGATCAGAACAGTCTCCCCCTCTTTTTCTCCACAGATCAGTGTTACCGGAATTCCGAATTCTGCCCCGATGATGTGCACAAATCCTGATACTTTCTCACCCGGTTTTGCTTCCAGGTCTGCTACTCGTAATGTTCGCATCAAATCTTCTCCTTCCACTCATTCCATCTCTGCCAGATCTTATCATCCACTGGCAGGCTCTTATTTCATTCTGTAAATTCCACTTTCAATAGTTAGTTCTATAAAACTTTTATATTTTCAAACAGGGAGCCAATACTTGAAATATCAACTCCCTGCTTTTTACTTTTACCATACGTTCACATCGGATTAATTTTCTTCTATATGCTCTCTTCCCTGATTGATAATCGTCCGCACATGATCATCTGCCAGAGAATAAAAAATGGACTTTCCCTCTCGTCGGTTCTTCACCAGTTTGTTTTGCTTCAGGATTCTAAGCTGATGGGAAATTGCAGACTGTGTCATATTCAGTGCTTTCGCAAGGTCGCATACACATACCTCTGTTTCGAAAAGCACAAACAGAATACGGATTCTTGTAGAATCTCCGAAAATCTTAAACAAATCTGCCAAATCCTCAAGTTCCGTCTCTTCTGGCATTGTTTTATTTATAATTTCCATTGAATCTTCATGAATTTCATAATAGTCACAAGCCTCGTCTTTATGTTTTTCCACGCTTTCACCATTTTCCTTCCTGTCTGCAACTGTCTGTTATTCTATAAATTTTTGTAACTGTTCAGTACCTTCACAGTTACAGGTTTTTTACAAATAAAGTACGGATTGCGTTTAATACCGCAATGATCATAACACCTACATCTGCAAAAATAGCCATCCACATATTGGCAATTCCCAGCGCACCAAGTATCAGACACAAAATCTTAATGCCAATTGCAAAATAAATATTCTCATATACAATATGAATACACTTTCTTGCAATCTTAATCGCTTTGGAAATTTTCAGCGGATCATCATCCATCAGTACGATATCTGCTGCTTCAATCGCTGCATCAGAACCCAGTGCACCCATAGCAATACCAATATCTGCTCTGGACAGTACCGGCGCATCATTGATACCGTCACCCACAAATGCAAGCTTCTCTTTTTCGGATTTCTGATGAAGTAATTCTTCTACTTTACTTACTTTATCAGCCGGAAGAAGTTCACTGTAAACTTCCTCAATTCCCAGTTCTTTTGCTACCTGATCTGCAACACGTTTAGAATCTCCGGTAAGCATAACTGTTTTCTTGATACCAGCTTTCTTCAATTCAGCAATTGCTTCTTTTGCATGAGGTTTCAGAATATCAGAAATAAGAATATGACCTTCATATCTTCCATCTACAGCCATATGAATTACTGTACCAACATGATGACATTCCTGATAGGAAATTCCAAGGCGTTTCATTAATTTTGCATTTCCTGCTGCTACAGATATACCATCCACTTTCGCAGTTACACCATTACCACTGATTTCCTCAATATTCGTTACTCTGTTTCTGTCAATTGGTTTTCCATATGCTTTCTGAAGGCTCTTACTGATCGGGTGAGAAGAAGAACATTCTGCAAGAGCTGCATATTCCAGCAGTTTTTCATCTGAAATCTCATTATGATGAACTCCGCTTACTTCAAAAACACCCTGTGTCATTGTACCGGTTTTATCAAATACTACATAGCTGGTCTGTGCAAGTGTTTCCAGATAGTTGGAGCCTTTAACCAGAACTCCCTGATTACTTGCTCCACCGATTCCTGCAAAGAAGCTTAAAGGAATACTGATCACCAGTGCACATGGACAGCTGATTACCAGGAAAGTAAGTGCTCGATAGATCCAGTCACCCCACATAGCTGTTTTTCCCATGATTAGAAGTACGATTGGAGGAATAAAGGCCAGTGCAAGTGCTCCGTAGCATACAGCCGGAGTATAATATTTGGCAAACTTTGAAATAAAATTCTCTGATTTTGATTTTCTGGAGCTGGAATTTTCCACAAGTTCCAGAATTTTAGATACTGTAGATTCTCCAAATTCTCTGATGGTACGGATTTTTAGAACACCTGTTATATTGATACATCCGCTGATCACTTCGTCTCCGGCTTTTGCATCTCTTGGAAGGCTTTCTCCGGTCAGTGCACTGGTATTTAAAGTAGAAACACCATCAATGATCACACCGTCGATTGGAACTTTTTCTCCTGGCTGTACAACAATTACAGTACCAATTTCAACTTCATCCGGGTCTACCTGTTCAAGTTTTCCATCTACTTCAATATTGGCATAATCCGGACGGATATCCATCAGTTCACTGATGTTACGTCTGCTCTTTCCTACTGCATAACTCTGGAAAAGTTCTCCAATCTGGTAGAACAGCATAACCGCAACACCTTCAGAATAATCTCCGAGCAGAATTGCTCCCACAGTAGCTACTGCCATCAGGAAATTCTCATCGAATACCTGTTTATTTCTGATACCTTTAAATGCCTTCTGAAGAATATCATAGCCAATTACCAGATATGGAATCATAAACAGTCCAAATCTGACATATCCATCTATCGGTAATTTAGAAAAAAGCACGATCAATACCGCCGCTACGATGATTCTGATCAGCATCTTCTTTTGCTTCTTATTCATCTTAATACCTCACTTCTTATAAAACAGGACCGCCGCCAGAACATATATCAGTGGATAACCATAACCGTCTGACATATCTCTGTGCTGCAGTCCCTCTCTGCTAATTTACGACAATTCCCGTAAATATATCATCAACAGGAATCGCTCCTGAATTAAAGATAGATTTCGCAGTCGTCTTCTACCTTCTTGCAGTTTGCCAGAACGTCTTTCATAACTGCTTTCGGATCCTGTCCTTCTTCAAATTCAACGATCATTTTCAGCATCATGAAGTTTACTGTTGCATCCTTAACACCAGCTGTATTCTTAGCAGCTTCCTCCATTTTGTTTGCACAGTTTGCGCAGTCTACGTCGATTTTGTAAGTCTTTTTCATTGTATTTTTTCCTTTCCGGCTCATGAATAGATTTTCACATCATCATATGAGCACTTGTTCATTTGTTAATTTTATTATAACAGCTTTTTATTCTCTGTCAATAACTTATTGTTAAAAAAATTGCAAATATCAAATTCTTATATCATAGGAACATTACGGAATCATTTCCTATGATATAAAAACAGAGGATACCGTCTGATTCTTCTTCCTGCTGCACCCTCTGTCTCATCTATCATTTGCGAAATGATTATAATCTTTTTATTTACTTTTCTTATGGTAGAATTTTTCGACCTTTGCCAGATATAAAATAGTAAAAGTGACACCTGACACTATCCATGATCCAATATAAATCCATACAATACATTCCATTGTTTCAAATGATGGTAAAACAACCAGAATGCAGACTACTCGAAACAGGCAGATTGTAAGTAATGTAGTAACCATTGACACCAATGTTTCTCCAAGGCCGCTGCATGCTCCTGAAAGAGCTTCTGCAACAGCATAGAATACAAAGAACGGTGCCATCATCTGCATATATCTTATAACCAGCGGTATCAATGTCGGAACGTCTTTCTGATCGATAAACAACGGTCCGATCAGTCCGGAACCGAAATAAAGGACAATACTGATAATTCCTACCGCGATCACAGATAAGCCCGTACCGATCAGGGCTCCCTTCTTTACTCTTTTCGCCTTACCGGCGCCCAGATTTTGCGCGGTATATGTAGTCAGTACAGGTCCCATGGAATCCGCTATCAGCCAGATCAGTAAATCCAGTTTATCACAGATTCCCCATGCTGCAATACTGTCAGTTCCCATTGTGTTAATACTTGCCTGAACAATAGAATTGGCAATTGGAAACAGCATGGACTGAAGAGCTAACGGGAAACCTTTGTTTATCATCATTCCCATATGCTCTTTGCAGATTCTCATAGTTCTGATTCCTATCTTTTCTTCCAGGAAATCAGATTTCACAAGAAAATATGCGGTAAGTACAACACTTACAATCTGAGAAAGTACAGTAGCTGCTGCCGCTCCTCCAACACCAGTATGCAGAAGTCCTACCAGTATGAGATCTGCAACAATATTGACCACACTGCATACGACCAGTACATATAATGGCTTTTTAGAATCTCCAAACGCACGCAAGACTCCTGCCATCATGTTATAAAGGATCATTGCCCATATTCCGCCAAAATAAATTCGGCAGTAGATCAGTGATCCTGTACGGACTTCTTCCGGAACAGACATGATATCAAGCAGCCATGGAGAAAAAATTACACCGGCTACAGCACAGACAATTCCCAGAATACCGGCGAGTAAAAGAGCTGTCCGCACTGCACAATGCAGTCCTTCTTTATCTTTTGCTCCAAAATATCTGGAGATCATAATCGTCGCACCTGTTGCAAGTCCGTTCATAAAATTAAGCGGAAATTTAAAAAGCGTATGCACAGAGTCAATTGCTGCAAGTCCGATTTTTCCGCTAAACTGACCAACAATAACCGCATCAACCGTTGTGTACAACTGCTGGATCAAGCTTCCCGCAATCAGTGGAAGTACAAAAAGTAATAATGCTTTTCCTATATTTCCAGAGATCAGACTATCTTTTTTCATTATTTACTGCCCTTTTGGAACAAATGGCAGGCAACACTGTGTCCATTTTCCACTTCTACAAGATGCGGATTCTCCTTTTTGCAGATATCCATGCAATGCTCACATCTTCCCTGGAACGGACATCCCTGTGGAAGATCCAACGGGCTCGGAGCTTCACTTTCAATACTCTCAATTGGTTTGGAAAAGTCCATATTAATATCAAATACTGCACCCATCAGTGCTCTTGTATATGGATGCATCGCTTTCATATCGAGGTCTTTTCCAGGAAGAACCTCTACGAGGTTTCCAAGATACATAACAGCCACCTGATGTGCCACCAGCTGAACCAGTGCAATATCATGACAGATAAAACCAAATGTAATATTCTTTTCTCTCTGAAGCTTTGTAATCAGTTCAATTACGGTTTTCTGAACAGAAACATCGAGAGCTGAAGTTGCTTCATCCAGAACAACGATCTCCGGTTCCAGTGCCAGTGCTCTCGCGATCGCAACACGCTGACGCTGTCCACCACTCATATTGTGAGGATAACGATCTGCAAAATCTCCTGGTAATTCTACCATTTCAAGAAGTTTTCTGCAGACAGCATCCTTCTCCGATTTCTTAATCTTTTTGAAATTCATCAAAGGCTCACACACAATATCACGAATGTTCATTTTCGGATTAAAAGATAAGGTCGGGTCCTGAAATACCATCTGAATGTTCTGACGGTTATTTCTCAGTTCTTCTCCCTTTAATTTCGTGATATCTGTACCGCGGTACAGAATCTCACCCTCTGAAGGTGTATCAAGAGAAACCAGAAATCTCATAAATGTACTCTTACCACATCCGGATTCTCCTACCAGACCCAGTGTTTCACCTTTATACATTTTCAGATTAATATCATTGTTCGCCAGCAGAGTACGTCCATGTGATGCCGCAAATCTTCTGGTTACATGTTTCGCTTCCAGTATTACTTCTCTTTTTTCAGACATATCGTTCACCTCCCCGGGATGGAACTGCCTCCAGAAGTTTTCTGGTATATTCATTCTTTGATTCTTTCAGAATATACTCTCTTGTTCCCTGGTCTTCCATTTTTCCGTTCTTCATTACAACAATATAATCTGACATGTAGGCAGCTACACCCAGATTATGGGTTACTACAATAATGCCTGTATGATAATCATCTCTGAGCTTCATCATCTGACGCACGATCTGTGCCTGCGTTGTTACATCCAGTGCAGAAGTCGGTTCATCTGCAAGAAGAAGCTTCGGCTGATAAGTCATTCCCATCGCAATACCAACTCGCTGTCTCATACCACCGGATAACTGGAAAGGATAAGATTCCATAATATTATCCGGAGACGGAAGTCTCATTCGCTCCAGCATTGCGATTCCCTTACTCCATGCCTCTTTTTTGGAAATTTTCTCATGAGTAAGAATATATTCTGTGAATACTTTTCCGACTTTACGTGTCGGATTCATCATTGCACCACTGTCCTGAAAAATCATGGAAATATCAGAACCACGAAGTTTTCTCCACTGTTCCGGTGTATAGGATAAGAGGTCTTCTCCTTCAAATGTAATACTTCCTTCTGTGACCTTACCGCCACCTGCAAGAAGTCCCAGAACAGCACGGATAACAGTGGTTTTTCCACTTCCGGATTCTCCTACCAGAGAAACGATCTGTCCCTCTTTCATATCCAGATTAAAATTCTGAACAGTTGGAACATTTTTGTAGGAGATTGTCACATTATCTAATTTCAGCATGTTTATTCCTCCTACTCATTTCTTGGATCGAGGATATCACGGATGGAATCCCCAAGCATATTAAATACAACAACTACTACAAAAATAGCAAGACCCGGGAAGATCATCAGCCACGGAGCGGACTGCATACACGCTCTTCCTTCATTCAGCATATAACCCCATTCCGGTGCCGGCGGCTTCGCGCCAAATCCCAGGAAGGACATTGCTGCCAGTTCCAGCATCATGGAACCTATATCTGTCGCAGCAGTAATGATCAGTGTAGGAAGTGCATTTGGAAGCATATATCGAAACAGCATATACGGTGTTTTGGAACCGGTAACGATCGCTGCTGATACATAATCCCTGTCACGGATCTTCATAACCAGGCTTCGTGCCAGACGCGCATATTTGGTCCAGCTTACTACTACAATAGCGATGATCGCATTTTTGATACTTGCGCCCATAATACCTGCAACAGCAAGAGCAAGTACCAGTCCTGGGAAAGCAAGCATCATATCTGCAATTCGCATAATAACAGCATCAATGACACCTCCGAAATATCCTGCAAGGACTCCGGTAACAGTTCCCACCAGAAAGATCAGGGCAACAACACCAAAGGTTGCTGACAGAGATGCACGTGCTCCATAAATAACTCTTGAAAAAATATCCCTGCCCATTTTGTCGGTTCCAAAAATATGTTCCTTGCATGGCGGAAGCAGTGCATCTACCAGAGAACCTTTTAACGGGTCAACCCCTCTGGTTACCACCGGTGCAAATACTGCTGTCAGAATAATACAGACTGCAAGAATAGAAAACACGACAAAAGTTTTATTTGCTAAAAATCTGTTTTTCTTTTTCATGATTCTACTCCTTTAAACGCATACGTGGATCAATATAAACATAAGATGCATCAACGATCAGGTTAATGACCATATAAATCAGGGCAAGCCATAATACATATCCCTGGATCAGATTGTAATCACTGGATGTGATTGCTGAAACTGCAAGGTTTCCAAGACCCGGATAAGAGAAGATTACTTCTACAACACTGGTTCCTCCAAGAAGTGATCCTATGGAAAGACCAAACATTGTGATCAGCGGAAGCAATGAATTTGGAAATACATTGCCCCAGATAATCTTTGATTTCTTTACTCCTCTTGCCTGTGCACCGATCACATAATCCTGACTCAGTTCATCCAGCACCGCTGTTCTTACCTGTCTGGTATATTTGGAAGACATTGCAATCGCAAGTGTCAAAGCCGGAAGAAACAGACTCTTAAAGTCTCCCGCAGAACTGATAACCGGAAATGCATTGATATAAACACAGAATGCCAGCATTAACAGAAGTCCAACCCAGAAGTTAGGCATCGCACATCCGAGGAATGTAATTCCCCGGACGAGATAATCGATCCATTTATCTTTATATATGGCAGACAACATACCTAAAGGTACAGAAATAACCAGCATAAGGATCATGGCCATTAATGTAAGTTTCAAAGTCGGCCATAATCTGGCTGCAAGAAGTTCTGTAACTGGTTTATTTAAGCTGTATGATTTGCCAAAGTCACCTTTCAGACAGTTCTTAAGCCATCTGGTATACTGCACCAGAAACGGATCATTCAGACCAAGTTCCTCGCGTGTCTCCTGAACCATTTCTTCAGTAGGCATTACACCGGTTGCCGTGTACATGTTTCGTACAGGGTCACCTGGTGACATAAAGGTCAGTGCAAATGTAATAAAGCTGATACCGATCAATACGATCACAATCTGTAATAAACGCTTGATTATTTGCTTTTTACTCAAAAAAGACACCTCTTTTTATTTCTGTTTGTAACTATTCAGTAACTTCACAATTCGCAGACTTTTCTTATTCTGCAGGAGTAATTTCTGTTGACAGCCAGTAGTAATCTGCTGTATGGATATGTGCAGAACCAACTTTCTTACTGTAGATCATAGATGAGTTGTAGTATCCATCAATCAGAACCGCTGCATCATCTACCAGGATCTGCTGCATCTGGAAGATCAGATCTTTTCTCTTTTCCGGATCCATTTCACCTTTTAATTCTTCATATAACTTATCATAGTCCGGGTTGGAGTATGCGCAGTAGCTGGTATCAGTTGCCCAGTTAGCCATATATGCCAGAGGATCTCCGGTACCAACAGTGATCCAGTTATTGTTATTAAAGTCATAATCCAGTGCTGCAAGTTTACTCCACTGATCATCTGAGCTTCCGTATTCAGGAACAACACCGATGCCGATTTCTGCAAGATACTGTGCGTGAGCATCTGCAAAGTCATTCAGAAGACGGTTTTCATAAGAAATATATCTAAGGTTGATATTCTGGCCATCCAGTTCACGGATTCCATCTCCATCTGTGTCAACGATTCCTGCATCATCCAGAATCTGTTTTGCTTTTTCCGGATCATAGGTATATGGATTCTCAAGTTTGTCGTAATCATAGTTCAGAGTAGATGGCAGTACGGAAAATCCTGGTGTATAAAGTCCACCGATTGTTCTGGAATTACAGATTGTATCATAGTCAATTGCCATCAGGATTGCCTGACGAAGTGTTTTGTTTCCAAGAACACCATCAAAGTTCATCCATGCAAATCCGCAGCGTACACCGGATGCAATATCAACAGTAAAGTCATCACTGTCCTGGAAATCCTGAATATCTGCTACATTTGTGATATTCTCAACCAAGTCTACCTGACCACTCTGGAGAGCCATTGTTTTTGCGGAGTTATCTCCCATGAACAGCAGATTGATCTTATCGTATGGAACATCTTCACGATAATACTCATTTGCAGCTAATGTATAACCAACACCTACACCATTGAATTCTTCAATCTTGTATGGACCTGTTCCAATAATTCCATTATCGTAGTTTTCAATATGTTCTACATCTGTGATTCCCATAGTTGGGTGGCAGAGCTGTCCTACAAGGTTTGCATATGGTTTGCTTGTTTTGATGTTAATAGTATTTGCATCATCATCTACAGTAACTTCTGCTTCAAATTCCAGATATTTCTCCGGTTTGGCAGATCCGGAAGGTCCTACCTCTTTCATGTGATCAAAATACTCTTTTACCTTTGTCGGAGTTAAATCACATCCGTCAGAGAATTTAATTCCGTCTTTCAGCTTGATCGTCCATTCTGTATGCTCGTCATTTACTTCATAACTCTCAGCAAGCCACGGGATAACTTCCATATTGTCATCGAATTTAAATAATGCTTCAGCAATACCATATCTCATAGCATTCCATCCACTGTTTTCATCATTTGCACTGTTTACACATCCATCTGTGTACATCTGACATCCGAAGTTTAAAACCTTCTCATCACCCTTCGCCTGTACAGTAACTCCCATTAATAATGCAACTGTTGTTGCCGCTGCTAACACAAGTAATTCTCTTTTTGTTTTTTTCATCCTTTACTTCCTTTCTTTTTTTGTTTCTTCGTTGTTTTTCTTCCTTCTCATACTGTCCATTCCTGTGATTTTGAACGAAAAAAAAGACAGATGCTCCCACATCCGTCACGAAATCTTACCATTAAAGAATCAAACATATATATGCAACACATGAAGTTGTAACTCTTAAGCAGGATTTCTCGTCGTCCGCAAGAATCTCTTTTACCAGAAATAAGCAGGTCTCCTGACTTAAGCTTACCCATTTTCAGCACCTTCCCAGAAAAATATCTTCCAGTGGCATTCAGCTGAAAACCAACTATCACAGTGACGGGATCGTACCGGATTTACACCGGTTTCCCTTTTAATCAGACCAGCAGGACGCTTCTGCTGGTCTGAACTTATCTCTAAAATCATTAAATGACCGTATGAATACTCATCTAGCATAACATACCATCATGTATACGTCAATTATTTTAGACTCTTATTTTCTATCTATTTTTCCGTAAATTTCCGGAATTTCTCAAAATTTGTTTCCGGTGTATAGGATTTCAGAACTTCCATCATGTCCTCTACACTATATGTATTATCATACATTCCAATAGATAACGCATACTGCTTATTAAACTCATCTACTGAATCCGCTGTCCAGAATGACTGCTGCAGCCGGAAAGCACTTCCATCTTCACGGTAATCTTCTGCAAAGCCTTCCAGAGCATTTTTCATGGCAACAAATGATGGTGCAACGATAGCACCGTATTTTCCTACAAGATAGTCGATTCTTTCCTTGCCGTTATATCCCTTTTTATTAAACATTTCGTATGTATCTTCTGTAAAACAGTCAATGGAACCCAACAATACATCTGTACTGTTCTCTTCTTCATAAGCATCAATTATCTTGATAAAATCACTTGCGCTCACTACACTCAGAATAACATTATAATCTCCTGTATTCAGCGAATCAGCCAGCTTTTCATCCAGGTGATCTTTTGGATACCCCGGAACCAGAGTAATCTTAATGTCACTGCCTGTTTCAATTTCTTCAGTATCCTGCGTATTCACCAGTTCTTCTACAGACTTCTCATATGACAGGCCATATGCTTCCTGAAGCTTATTCAGAATACCAATCGTTCTCAGACGATGCATCTCATTACCGATAGCAGATCCTCCACATGCTATTATGTAATGATTCTGGTTATTCTGATCCTCTGAAACAAAATACTCCGCCATATTGGCAGCCGCATCCATTTCTGTTTCAACAGATGTTCCTATTGTTCCCAGAAAATAAGGATTATCCTTTACTTTCTCATACATTTCATCACTGATCGTTCCTGAGCCACGTACATAATACATACCATATTCTTCACATACCGGAAGAACTTCTTCAAGATCTGAGGAAAGGAAAGAAATAATTCCCTTTACATTTCTTTCATGAAGCTCGTTGATAAAGCTGATTTCTTCTTCTGCTGTACTTATACTGGAAGAATATAAAAACTCGACTTCAAAAGCCATGCCGACATAATTTTCAAAATAATTTCTAAATGCTCTTACTTCTGCATCATTCAGATTATATACGGACACTCCTATTGTCATTTTTCCGTCCTGATTTGTTGTATCACTCTGAGTGTCAGCTGCCATAACTGAAATACTGGTGCAGGTAAGCAGCATAATCATTGTCAATATAAAACTTATTATCTTTTTCATTCCTTTTTTACCTTTCTGTCGTATTTGTATAAAAATTCAAGTTTTCTTTTCTCACATCCTTTCCTGAAATAAAAAAGATCCTTTTCTTAAAATGTATTTTAGGTATAAAAATAAAGCCTTTCTTATACACCGTAAGAAATAACCTTTTTTAATGCAAGCAGGTCTCCTGACTTAAGTTCATCGCATTTTATCGTCTTCCCGCCTCTTAAGCAGTGACATATATGATAAAAAGCTCCCTTTTACAGTGGCGGGACCGTACCGGACTTGCACCGGTTTCCCTTTTAATTCCATATTACTGGAAACATGCATTATTTTTATAATATGATATCAGGGGCTAAAAGTCAAAAACTATTTTTACTCCGCGCTAAGGCTTTTCCCCAACTTCATTATATTTTTATTATATAATTCCATTTGGTTAACGTCAATAATTTACATCTAATATTTATATGTTTTTTTATTCACTTTTACTATGGTCTTGAATATTCAGATTCCAGTATCTATTCCATAATAAGGGTCTCTTTGCAGCACTACCTTCTCTTGTGGCATTTCTTTGTTTATGCTAAAATATTTTTACTACTATAAATGAGCAAGTTCGTGATTTTGCATAAAAGAAAGACACCTCGATTCCGT
>OHWM01000895.1_pt1 | contig 13079 bp, 10 predicted proteins | sample 1579731 | NCBI WGS metagenome assembly OHWM01 (sample SAMEA3882510, study PRJEB24775) | human gut metagenome | biome: human-associated habitat; feature: intestine environment; material: feces | place: Netherlands | collected 2009/2010
ATGCTCAAGTGGAAAACTCAGGCTGACGCTGACTCTCTTTACAATACACCTCCTTGCTATGGCATCTACATCTGCGGCAAGGTATTCAAGTGGATAAAGAAAATGGGCGGTCTTGAGGCTATGAAGGCTCACAACGAGAAAAAGGCTAAGATACTCTATGATTATCTTGACCAGAGCAAGCTCTTCAAGGGCACTGTTGTTCCTGAGGACAGATCTCTTATGAACGTTCCATTCGTAACAGGCGACGCTGAGCTTGACAAGAAGTTCGTTGCTGAGGCTACAGCAGCAGGCTTTGTAAACCTTAAGGGTCACAGAACTGTTGGCGGTATGAGAGCTTCTATCTACAACGCAATGCCTATCGAGGGCGTTGAAAAGCTTGTTGAGTTCATGAAGAAGTTCGAGGCTGAGAACGCATAAGCGTAACCTTATTATAAGAGAGGGTAATTTACAATGTATGAGATAAAGACATTAAATAAGATCGCCGCTTGCGGTACAGATATTTTCGACAAGGCTAAGTACACAGTAAGCGACAATGCTGAAAATCCTACCGCTATAATGGTACGTTCAGCAAAGATGCACGATATGGAAATGCCTGAGAGCCTGCTTGCTATTGCAAGAGCAGGTGCTGGCGTAAACAATATCCCAGTTGAGAAGTGCGCAGAGCAGGGAATCGTTGTATTTAACACACCTGGCGCAAACTCAAACGCTGTTAAGGAACTTGCTATTTGTGCGCTTCTTCTTTCTTCAAGAAAGATAACTGAGGCTGCTGCATGGGCTGCATCACTCAAGGGCACACTTGACGCTCCAAAGACAGTTGAGGGCGGCAAGTCTAAGTTTGCAGGTCCTGAGATATTGGGCAAGACTCTTGGTGTAATCGGTCTTGGTGCTATCGGCGGAAAGATCGCAAACGCAGCCGTTGCACTTGGCATGGACGTTATCGGCTATGACCCATTCCTTTCTGTAAACGCAGCTATCCAGCTTGATCCTGCTGTAAAGGTAACTGCTGATATCAACGATATTTACAAGAACAGTGACTATATCACTATCCACGTTCCTTATACACCTGACACAAAGAACACTATCGACGAAGCTCAGATAGCAATGATGAAGGACGGCGTTCGTCTTATCAACCTTGCAAGAGGCGAGCTTATCAACAGTGCGGCTGTTGTAAAGGCTATCAAGGACGGCAAGGTTGCAAAGTATGTAACAGACTTTGCAGATGATGTTGTTCTTGGCGAGGAGAACGTTATCGTTCTGCCACACCTTGGCGCTTCCACACCTGAGTCTGAGGACAACTGCGCAACAATGGCGGCTCACGAGCTTATCGACTATATCGAGAAGGGAACTATCAAGAATTCTGTAAACTTCCCTAATGCAGAGCTTGCTAAAACAGGCGACCACCTTGTTTGCGTGCTTCACAAGAACGTTCCTGCACTTATTGCACAGATCACATCTGTTGTATCTGACAAGGGCGCAAATATCGAGAACCTTGTAAACAAGTCTAAGAAAGACTGGGCTTACACAATGCTCGATGTTACAGGCGACGTTGACGCTGACGCTTTCAAGTCTATCGAGGGCGTTGTTGGCGTAAGAGTTCTTTAATTGTTGATAAAAGAAATTTTATATGCAGCAATGAGGCTGCCCACGGACGAACTGCGTCTTGGGCAGCCTTTTTTGATACAAAAAAGCTATAATTTAAGTGAAAAATGGAGGAATTTAAAATGGACAAACTTATAACAGCAATTTTATTTATCGGAATACCAATGGCACTGACTCAGCTTATTTACAGGATAATTGACCGCAAGGGTAACAAGACCGCAAAGCTTGCTGAGCGTTTTCCTGTGCTTGTGAAAAGAAAGTTTCTTGTGCAGATAGGCGGAGCAATGGCGTTCGTTATCGTGTTCGGGCTTATCTCGCTTCTGCTTGACCTGCCTATCAAGGTGTTTTTCATTGTGTGCGGAGTTGTAGTGGGCGTGATAAACGGCATGGCGGTCACGCTTATGTACAGAGATTAGTCGGTTGCAACGTGGCAACTGGGGCAAAATAAAAAGCTGTCAGATCTGACAGCTTTTTTTGTATGCTTATTTCTTTCTGAAGACCACAAGCTTGCTGATGACATAGTTAAGTATCAGCACAACAACGTTTGCCACTATCTTTGTTATCCAATAGTTGAAGCTGAGAAGTGAGTAGCCGAGCCACATCATGAACATTTCTACGAGAAGAGTGAATATCCTGCCGCCATAAAATGAAGCCGCTTCGGAGATTATCGCCTTTTTGCCCTCTGCTTCAGACTCGAAAACCCATATCCTGTTGGTTATGTATGCGAATGTTACTGCACATATCCATGATATTACGGTGCTTGTGGTGGAAACACCGCCCTTGCCTATGCCTGCTTGCTCCAAAAGTACTTTTGAGATGCCTGCGGTCACAAAGCTGACTGCGGTGGTGAGTACGCCGAAAAACAGATACAAAAGCATTTCCTTGTTTTTGACGTAAAAGGGTCTGAACCAGCCGAATATCTTCCAGTCCATTATTTTGTCGAAAATGTCTTTATCTTTCTTTGCCATTTCTGTTATCTCCTTTTGTGCATATGAATATTATGAACACAAAGAATATTATAACTCTTTTACATCGTTTTTTCAACAATACTGTTGCAATTGGTTAAAAAATATGTTATGATAACTATATGTAGTCAGTTTTCATGACTGCCTTTAGTGCTATTTTTATAACTAGGGCAGCAAATTTATATTCTGACCTGAAAGGATAATTTTATTTTATGAAAGTTGTTATCATCGCTGTGCTTCTTATGCTGTCTGCTATTTGTTCTGCAACGGAGACAGCATTTTCTTCATGCAACAGGATAAGGCTTAAAAAACTTGCAGACGACGGAAACAAGTCTGCAAAGAAGGCAATGAACATATGCGATAATTTTGATAAGGCACTCACCGCTATACTTGTGGGAAACAATGTTGTGAACATTTCTTCATCTTCACTTGCAACGGTGCTTTTTACGGAGAAGTTCGGAAAGGGAAGCGTGGGTCTTGCTACTGTAGTCATGACGGTGCTTGTGCTTATTTTTGGTGAGATCTTGCCTAAGAGCCTTGCAAAGGAAAATTCCGAGAGGTTTTCTATTCTTATGGCGGCTCCGCTTTCCGCATTCATGTTCATCATCACGCCTATAACGGCTATTTTTATGGGCATAAAAAGCGGTGTTACAAAGCTTGTGGGCAACAAGAACAGCGAGCCGTCTGTTACTGAGGAAGAACTTAAATATATCATAGACGAGATTCAGGACGAGGGTGTACTTGAAGAGCAGGAGTCGGAGCTTGTGCGTTCGGCACTTGATTTTGACGAGATAACCATAAGCGAGATACTTGTTCCGAGAGTAAATATCGAGGGTGTTGAGCTTCATGAGGATATGGAGAGCATAAAAAAACGCTTTGTGCAGACAAAGTTTTCAAGGCTTCCCGTGTATGACAAGGACTTAGACCACATTGTGGGACTTATCCACCAGTCTGACTTTTTTGAAATGTATCTCAAGGGCAAGACGGACATAAGCCTTATAATGAACAAGCCACTTTACATAACCGAAAACCGCAAGATCTCTGAGATCCTGAAGCAGATGCAGCGCAAAAAGGTGCATATGGCGGTGGTGCTTGACCAATATGGCGGCACGGAGGGCATTTGTACCCTTGAGGATATCATAGAGGAGCTTGTGGGCGAGATCTATGATGAAAGCGACGAGGAGGATACCTCCCTTGTGAAAATAAGCGACGGTGTTTACGAAGCGTCGGCGGAGCTTTCGGTATCGGATTTTCTTGAGAGGACAGGACTGCCGGAGGACACTATCGAAACCGAAAGAACATCTCTCGGTGGCTGGATAATGGATATGCTTGACAGACTTCCTGAGCAGAATGAAGTTATAAGCTGTCCGCCTTTTGAGATGACAGTGAAAATGGAGGACGAGCAGAAAATAGACAGGATACGCTTCAAGATATCCGAAGAGGAGCTTGAAAGCAAGAAGGCGGAGGAAGAAAATGCCTAAGCAGATAAAGAAAGAGCAGATAAAAAAGTCAGAGCTTTTATACAGAAAATGGTCTGTTGCAGGGCTTGCGGCAGCGGCTGTGTTCATGGGGTGTATGGCTGGGCTTATGAGCATGATAGTGAAAACCGAGGGAGCAAAAGTGCCAACGATAGTGCTTTTTGCGGCGTTCATTATCTACACGGCAGTGTCGGTGGTATGTGCGGTACTTGGAGTGAAAAGCTATGTAAAGGACGACTGCGGAGTGTGTCTTTTTCAGGGTATAGTGCATATTTACAGCGTTATAGCCTGCGTAATGAATGTGAGAATGGCATTTATAATACTGTTCTCAGCGTTAGGCTCGCAATCGGGGGTAGATACCCTTATAGGAAGCCAATCGCAGAACGAATTTATACAAAGTCAGTATGCAAGCTGGATATGCCTAGCCATTGCTACTCTGTTCTCAGTGGTACTTGGTATTTTGGCGGTAGTATGGCTTGTGAAAAATAAAAAGAACTGATAAATCGGCTTTGCGTAGGGGCGACCTTGGGTCGCCCATTATTTCGTATGTTTCACAGCATACAGGTTTTAGAAAATCATATAGTAAGGAAAAAGAAAAATAATGTTTTTGCTTATACTTGTAGTTGTATGCTACACAATATGTTCCCTTAGTGACAAGTACGCTGTTTCAACGGCAAAATTCAACGGCGATGAGCTTGGATTCTTAATGGCGGCGGCAACGGCTGTTTTCATGGCTTGTTGTCTGCCTTTCCTCGACAGGACTATTACGCTTAGCTGGCAATCCTTTGCGGCGATAGGTCTGCTGTGCTTGTCGAAGATCCTTGAATTTAAGCTTTCGGCTATTATCCTTGATGAAATATCAGCCTTTGAGCTTAAGGCTTGGCTTGGTATCACCCTTTTCATGTCCTATGCAACGGATATTTTCCTTGGTGAAAAGCCGAGCATTTTCAAGTTCCTTTTTATCGTGCTTACTGTTGCAGGACTTGTTTTTATCGCAAAATCAGGCAGAACGGACAGCGGCAATATAAATTACCGCAGGATAGTTGTTCCTCTGGTGTTCTATCTTTTGGCAAGATACGGCTACGGCATAGTTGTAAGAGCGTCGGAGAATTACATATCCTCAACCATGGCGCTGTTCTTTGCGCTTATACTTATGGCTATCATACTTCTGCCAAGGGCGAAGCCTTTGGAGATATTCAAGAAAAATCAAAAGGGTGCATGGGTGGTTGTGCTTACAAAGATTCCGAATGTGGCAGGTCTGCTTGCGGAGAACGCTGTTATTGCTGTGAGCCTTGCGAGTGCGTCATTTATCCAGCCTATGATACTGTGTTCGCTGTTTGTTATAGCGCTCATAAGAAAAGAGCCTATCACAAAGCTGAGATTTATCGGCAGCGTTATTTGTATGGTGGGCATAATAGGATTTCAGGTTTGTTAAAAATAAAACGTCGGGCGTTTCAATTCGTCCGACGTTTTTTGTTATCTTTCGGTATTGTACATTGCGGCAAACCAGTAATCTTCTTCAAGATAGCTTGTGTCTTTCTTGCCCCATGTAATTTTTATTTTCACAAGACAGCCGTCAATATCCTCTTTTGGAAGCTCCAGCTTTTTGGACTCCTTGGCAAGCACCTTTCCGTCATAGCTGTAGACAGTGTAAAGCACGTCACCGAGCCTGTCCCCTGTGACTTCTACGGACATAGGGGTTTTAAGGGTAACATTGCCGTCCTTATCTACATCCGCCTTTACATTAAATGACGGTACAGAGTAGAGCAGATCTTCAAAGCTCTCTTCAGCGGAAAGGCTCTCGCTCTTGCCGTTGCAGTATCGTGTCTTTTCAGTGCCGGGAAGCTCATATTTGCTTCCGTCACAAGTCAGCACAACTGAACCTTTCTCCACCTTTGGGGTTATATTTATCACAAGGGCGCAAGCCAAAAAGATAACGGCGGTAAGCAGGCCTACAAGTATTTTCCTTTTCATTATTATCACCAATGCTATTATAGCACCTTTTGGAATAATAATCAAGGGCAGTGTTTTAGTCTTTGAGCTTTATCTCACGTTTTATCCTGTCCATTATCACAATGGCGGCGACAGTTCCTACAAGCTCGCCGAACGGAACGGCTGCCCATACTATCTTGCCTGCTGAGGAGGTAAGGGTGAGAAGATAAGCCGCGGGGAGAGGGATAACTAAAAGTCTGATAAGGGAAAGCACAAGGGAAGCTATGCCATGGTCGAGCGCCTGAAAAATTCCCTGATAGGCTATGTTTGCACCTGCAAAAAGATAGCCTAAAGTGATTATCCTTATGGCGTAGGTGGCGAATACCTCCGTATCCGCTGACAGTGAGAATACATGGCATATCTGAGAAGCAAAAAGCTGCAAGCCTATAATGCCAAGGAGCATGAGTCCCAACGTGTAGAGCATACCGTATTTTATGCCTGAACGAACTCTTGTTTTGTCCCCTTTGCCGTAGTTGTATGATACAACCGGAATGATAGTGTTGTTCATGCCGAATGACGCAAAGAATACGAACTGCTGTATCTTATAATAGATACCATAGGCTGTTACGGCGGATTGACCTATCCTGTTGAGTATGACATTAAGACCGTAGGTCATGACGGACATAAGAGCCTGTATTATTATGGCAGGAACGCCTATTCTATAAATGTTTGTTATCATTTTGCGCTGGGGTATAAAATACCTCATGCCGCTTGGTATCTCTTTGTTGCACACAAAATGAAGCACGCCGCCTATGACCATTGTGAGTACCTGACCGATGACAGTGGCATATGCGGCACCTTTTACTCCAAGCTCTGGGAAAGGGCCAAGCCCGAAAATCAAAACAGGGTCAAGGACGATGTTGGCTATTGCGCCTACAAGCTGAGCAATGGTGGAATGGATAGTTTTACCTGTCGCCTGCAAAAGCTTTTCAAATATCATTGAACCTACTGCACCGAATGACAACACACAGCATATGCCTAGATATTCGCCCCCAAGCTTTAGAGCAAGACTATCATGGGTCTGTGTTTTCAAAAATGCGTCAGTGCCGAAAAATCCGAACAGCATGAACACGATGTAGGTGCAAAGACCTATGAAAATGGCGTTGCCTGCTATTTTGCCTGCACGCTCAAAATTCTTTTCTCCAAGGCTTCTGGAGAGCAAGGCGTTTATTCCAACGCCTGTGCCTACGCCTACAGCGATTATCAAAAGCTGGACAGGGTATGCAAGGGTGAGGGCGTTTACGGCATATTCGCCCATGTGCTCAACTGTATCATCTGTTATCCTGCTTACGAAATAGCTGTCAACGATATTGTAAAACGCCTGAACTATCATTGAAATTATCATAGGCAGACCCATGCTCAGCATGAGTTTCGGCATGGGCATAACGCCCATCTTGTTTTCTTTCAGAGCTTCTTCGCTCATATTTCATTACCTCCCGTTTTTTGCGCATAAAAAAACAGCACAAGTCCGAATACAATCGGACTTACGCTGTCGCTGCTCATTGTTATAATTATTATACCATATATTTTTTCATATGTCCAAGGACTTTTTACACAAAAGTCAGGCTTCAAAGACTCACTTTTTTGATGATATGAAGCGTTGCAAATGTACAATAAAATATATAAAAAACTATTGACAAAATCAAAAATATAGGTTATAATAACCTCATAGTAAAAGAGAGTAGCTGGCGGAGAGATCCGTTTATGTTTGCGTCAATACGTTCCGATGAGGGACCGCTGCATATCTAAACGGCGAGACTTTTATTGATTAAATTGCCACAGGCGCAGTTTACCCAATAAACGTCTTGCCGATTTTTTTATGCGTTTATTTTACTGAGCCTATGAGAAAAGGAGGCTTTGAAGGGTATATCGGCAATGCTTACAGGAAAAAATAAAAAAGGTGGTATTTTATGAAGCAGTATCAGAAAAAACTTGACCAGCTTTACACTGAGTTTTCATCAGGTGAAAATGGTCTTTCAACTGAGCAGGCAGTGAAAAACTGCGAAAAGTTCGGACGAAATGTTATCACGGAGGGCAAGAAAAAGTCCATTCCCATGATTTTTTTAGAGCAGTATAAGGACTTTCTTGTGCTTATACTCATTATTGCTGCGATAGTTTCAGCTTTCATGAAAGACGTTGAGAGCTGTGCGGTAATTCTCGTTGTTATCACAATGAACGCTATTTTGGGTACAGTTCAGACCGTCAAGGCTGAAAAGTCACTGACGAACCTTAAAAAGCTTTCTGCACCGACGGCTAAGGCGCTTCGTAACGGCGAAAAGGTCATTATCCCATCTGAGGAGATCGCAGTGGGCGACATTCTTCTTATCGAAGCAGGCGACCAGATATGTGCAGACGGACGACTCGTAGAGTGCGCTTCTGTACAGGTGAACGAGTCGGCACTCACAGGCGAGAGCGTTAATATCGACAAGGATATGAGCGATATAGAGGGCGAAAAGCCTTTGGCTGAGCGTGCAAATATGGTTTATTCAGGTTCTTTTGTCACATACGGCAGAGGAAAAATGCTTGTCACTGAGGTTGGTATGGACACTGAGGTGGGCAAGATAGCCTCGCTTATCCAAAACGCATCAGAGAGAAAAACGCCTCTCCAGAACACTCTTGACGAGTTCGGCAAAAAGCTTTCTATAGCTATCCTTATCGTTTGTGCAGTAGTGTTCGGACTTAGTGTGCTTCGTGGCGGCAAGCTTATGGATTCGTTCATGTTCGCTATCGCACTTGCTGTTGCGGCTATTCCTGAGGCTCTCAGCTCTATCGTTACTATTGTGCTTTCTTTCGGCACACAGAAAATGTCAAAGGAAAACGCTATCATAAGAAAGCTTCAAGCTGTTGAGGGCTTGGGCAGTGTTTCTGTAATATGCTCTGACAAGACCGGTACACTGACACAGAACAAGATGACAGTTAGAAAAATAATGGTAGACGGCAGGATAATCGACACTGACGCTGTTGATCTTGATGATGAAAAGGTCAAGACTATGACAAGAGCCATGATCCTTTGCAACGATTCAAGCTGTAAGGACGGCGTTGAGATAGGCGACCCGACTGAAACGGCTCTTATCAATTTTGGCACAAAGCTTGGCATCGACACTGACAAGGTGAGGGAAGATCTCCCTAGAATTTCTGAGATACCATTTGATTCAGACAGAAAACTTATGTCAACTCTGCACGTTATCGACGGCGAGAAGGTGCTATATGTAAAGGGTGCGGCTGACGTTCTTATAAACAGAATAACTTCAAGCGACGAGGAAAAGGCTGTTATAACCCAGCGTGTGGCAGAGCTTTCGGAAAAAGGTCTGCGTATACTTGCATTTGCAGAGAAAAAATTCGACAAAGATACCGTATGTCCAGAGGACGAGGACGGATTGGAGTTTGTCGGTCTTATTGCTATGATGGATCCTCCGAGAGAGGAATCAAAGGCGGCTGTTGCGGAATGCCGCAAGGCAGGCATAAAGCCAGTCATGATAACAGGCGACCATATCGTTACGGCTTCGGCTATTGCCCGTGAGATAGGTATTCTTGACGACAACTCAAAGGCTGTCGAGGGTCACGAGCTTGACGCTTATTCAGACGAAGAGCTTGTTGACTTTGTAAAGGACAAGGCTGTTTACGCTCGTGTTACACCTGAGCATAAAATAAGGATCGTAAAGGCTTGGCAGGCAAACGGCTGTATAGTTTCTATGACAGGCGACGGTGTGAACGACGCACCTGCGTTAAAGCAGGCTGATGTGGGCGTTGCAATGGGCATCACAGGAACTGAGGTTTCAAAGGACGCTGCCTCAATGGTGCTTGCAGACGATAACTTTGCAACTATAGTCAAGGCCATAAGAAACGGCAGAAACATTTACGAGAACATTAAAAAGGCTATACTCTTCCTGCTTTCGGGCAACTTTGCGGCAATTCTTGTGGTGCTTTTCAACTCACTGCTTGGACTTCCTGTTCCGTTTGCGGCAATACATTTGCTGTTTATTAATCTGCTTACAGACTCGCTTCCTGCTATCGGTTTGGGTCTTGAACCTCACTCCGAAGAGGTCATGAAACGCAAGCCAAGAAACGCAAATGAATCTATACTCACACGTCCTTTCCTGGGCGAGATAGCATTGTATGGCGTAGTTATAGCGATAGCAGTAGCTTCGGCTTTTCTTATGGGAAACAAGACAAGCGCAGCTCTTGGTATGACGATGGCATTCGCAGTGCTTTGCTCTGCAAGATTGTTCCACGGCTTCTCCTGCAAGAAAAAAGGTCCTGTTATCTTCTCAAAGGACTTTTTCAACAACAAGTTCGGTCTTATGGCGTTCGGTCTTGGAATGGTATTTTTAAACTCAGTTCTGCTCGTTCCACAACTCAAGGGACTTTTCAAGATAGCAGACATGACAGGTATGCAGTTTGCATGGATATACATTCTAAGCTTTGGCTCTATGCTCGTTATCCAGCTTATAAAGGCGATATTCTTTACAAAGTCTGAAAAGTAAGGCTGTTGAGTTATCTTATAAAAGTTTCATAGGCGGGCGACCTTAGGTCGCACCTACGCAATAAAAATAACCGCTCTTCGTGATAACACGGGGAGCGGTTTTGTTTTACATATCTTCGTAAGGCAGCCAAATGCCGTCTTTTTTATGGAGTATCCTCTGATTTTCAGACCCTCTGAATTTCAGGGAGATGTTTTTCTTTTCGAGAACAAATTCGCCGTCAACGAGGTAGTCGATAAGGCTCAGCATTTCGTCTGTGTACTGTGTTCTGTATGGGGACTTTGAGCCTGCAAGCAGGTCTGTTTCCAGAGTACAGCCTGTGTAGCACCACACGTCCTTGTCGGGAAGTTCAGTTTTCACACGGCGGAGGAGCTTTGTAAGCTCAGGCTGGTTCTCAGGCTCCATAGGCTCGCCGCCAAGGAGCGTAAGCCCTTTTATATAGCCCTTTGAGAGGGCGTCAATTATCTCGTCTGCAGTGGTATCTGTGAAAGGATTGCCGTAGTCAAAGTTCCAAGTGTCAGGTTGAAAACAGCCCTTGCAGTGGTGTCTGCAGCCTGATACGAACAGCGTGACCCTTACACCTGAGCCATTGGCGATATCGGTTTTCTTTATCTCACAATAATTCATTTTCCGCTCCTTTCGTATATACAACGCAGGGCAATACGATTTTGTATTGCCCCGATAGTTATATGCTGTTTGCTGTTTTATGTCAATAATAATGTTCATTATTTTCGGATTTTGCAATTTTGAGTTTTTGAGTTTTCCTTGCTATAATGTTCATTTTTTTGACGAGTTTTGATTTTTGAACTTTTGGGTTTTAACGGCTATAATGTTCACTTTTTTTGAAAATCGCTCAAAAAATTTTTGGGTTTTAATCGCAAAAAATTTTTTGGGTTTTTTTGGGTAACGGCTATAATGTTCACTTTTTTTGAAAATCGTTCAAAAAAATTTTTGGGTTTTCAAAGAAATCACAAATGCAAAACTCTCTCCTTTATCTCCTGAGTCCTGCCCTGATTCCAGAACTGCGTGCCGATGTAGCCGCAGGTGCGCCTTGCAACGTTCAGAGTGTTCTGATCTCTGTTGCCGCAGTTCGGACACTCCCATACAAGCTTGCCGTCATCTTCTACTATCTTTATCTCACCGTCAAAACCGCACTTCTGACAGTAGTCGCTCTTTGTGTTAAGCTCTGCATACATGATGTTGTCGTAAATATGCTGCATAACTGCAAGAACAGCCTCTATGTTGTTCTGCATATTCGGCACTTCCACATAGCTGATAGCTCCTCCTGGTGAGAGAGCCTGGAACTGTGACTCAAATGTGAGCTTGTCAAATGCGTCGATGTTCTCGGTAACATGGATATGATAGCTGTTTGTGATGTAGTTTCTGTCTGTTACACCCTCGATAACACCGAAACGCTTCTGCAAACATCTTGCAAATTTGTATGTTGTGGACTCCAATGGCGTGCCGTAAAGGCTGAAATCTATGTTTGTTTCTGCTCTCCACTTTGCGCAGGCGTCATTAAGGTGCTGCATAACTTCAAGTGCAAAAGGCGTTGCTGAAGGGTCTGTGTGTGATTTGCCTGTCATATATCTTACGCACTCGCAAAGACCTGCATAGCCAAGAGATATGGTGGAATATCCGCCGAACAGGAGCTTGTCGATTGTTTCGCCCTTTTTAAGTCTTGCCAATGCACCGTTCTGCCAAAGGATAGGCGCAACGTCTGACGGAGTGCCTTTAAGTCTTTCGTGACGGAGCATAAGCGCACGTCTGCAAAGTTCAAGTCTTTCATCAAATATCTTCCAGAACTTATCCATATCCTTATATGACGAGCAGGCAACGTCCACAAGGTTTATTGTAACAACGCCCTGATTGAATCTGCCGTAATATTTAGGCTTGCCGTTTTCGTCAAGATATGTTGTAAGGAAGCTTCTGCAGCCCATGCAAGGGTAGCACTGACCATTTCCGTTCTTGTCTACCTTAAGCTCCTTCATTTTCTTTTCGCTTATATAGTCAGGCACCATTCTCTTTGCGGTACACTTTGCAGCAAGCTTTGTAAGCTCCCAATATTTTGAGCCTTCTCTTATGTTGTCCTCTTCAAGGACATATATTAGCTTAGGGAACGCAGGGGTGATATAAACGCCCTTTTCGTTCTTTACGCCTTGGATACGCTGTCTGAGCATTTCCTCTATGATAGCCGCAAGGTCATCTCTTGTCTGCCCCTCAGGGACTTCGTCAAGGTACATGAAAACAGTAACGAAAGGTGCTTGACCATTTGTTGTCATAAGAGTGATGACCTGATACTGTATCATCTGAACGCCCTGAACTATCTCAGCCTTTACTCTCATTTCGGCTACCTTATTTATAGTATCCTCGTCGGCAGGGATATTAAGCTCTGCGAACTCCTTTTTTACCTCACGGCGGTATTTATCACGGGATATCTGAACGAACGGAGCAAGGTGGGAAAGTGTGATACTCTGTCCGCCATACTGTGAAGAAGCTATCTGAGCGATAGATTGTGTAGCGATATTGCAGGCTGTAGAGAAGCTGTGTGGCTTTTCTATCAT
>OHWM01000909.1_pt1 | contig 12887 bp, 10 predicted proteins | sample 1579731 | NCBI WGS metagenome assembly OHWM01 (sample SAMEA3882510, study PRJEB24775) | human gut metagenome | biome: human-associated habitat; feature: intestine environment; material: feces | place: Netherlands | collected 2009/2010
CAGATGAAAAATCAGACAAGTCAATATGGCAGTTACTTAATATTCGATGTACTAGCCTTCCTCAAACAGGCTCTAGAACATGTTTGAAAAAGGCTTTCTGCAAGATGTGCGTCACAATCACGCTCCGTAATCCTGATAATTTCATTCTAGTACAAGCAAAAGAAAGTGTCGATAGTCAGAAATTTCACCGTGTATAGACAAAACGGGCAAAGTGTAAAAAATACACCTCGCCCGTTTGATCTCTTATTTAGTTTCCTCCATGTATTTGCATCCGGCCTCTGGATTCTATTTCCAGTCAGTCTCCACCATATACCGCTATATCTATATCGCTTCTTTCTGTATTGTTTCCCCTTGCACGCGATCCAAACAATATAACTTTCCTGACAGAATACCTCTTAGCAAACGTTACAATATCTTTTACAACCCTTTCCGGAAGATCATAGCCCATACTTTGCCGCCTCCACTTCCTGTAAATACAGTCAAACGATATTTTATAGTTCTTCTGGAGCATTCTTTCCCATCATAATCAAATAGACTTCGTGTACGATCATATCCAGATTCTTCGTATCCTCCGGTGTCCAGTCCTGGAAAATACCAAAGATAGCATGGCTGTGGTAACGGAGGATCAGTTTCAGCTCCTGGCGGCTATAATTCTGGTACAGATTTTCTTCTTCCACAATGCTCTCAAACAACTCGTAGGTTCCTTGCATAAGGGTTTGTTCCAGTTCTTTTCCATAATTACTTTCTATTCCTTTTCGCACTTCGGGTATAGCATTGATGGCAAAAACAAACAGATACTTCAGCGCTGCTTCTGCGCCACCCTGCTCTTTGCACGCCTCCAGCAGCCGCCTGGTTCCCTGCTTTATGCTCCACTGAATCATATCCGGTATTCCTTCGAAATGGTAGTAAAATGCCTGCCTGGTGATCTGGCACTCTTCCACAATATCCTTTACTGTAAGCTTCTTTACTTTTTTCTCCAGAACCAGCTTACGGGCTGCTTCTGTGATGATTTCTTTCATGTCCATATACTGTGGTTCTCTTTCCTTTATCCGGTGTTGAATCATAAACAGTCTCTAATTCTTATACCTTAATAGCTACATGCAAATCATATTATCGGCAACAACGACTAACTACAGCTCATACAATTTCACAGGTTATATATCTTTAACAATTTTCCCACTGCATTTTCCTATGACGCTTATACCCACTGCATTTTCCAATGATGCTTATATTCATACTTTGAGTTTCTAATTTGACTCTTCTGAATCTGCAATATTTTCCTCATCTACAGTATCTTGTTTCTCTGGTACCACTGCATCTTCTCGCGCCTGCATAGCGGCTCTCTCACGAATGCTCTTCTTCGGGGCGGCCGGTTGAGATTGCTGGGAGGATTTCTTCCTGGCTGGGTCTACTGCAAATTTGCGTTCCGGATCAGCCTTGGCAACTTTGCCTAAACGGGTGGCTCCCCAAAGTAAAAACAGCGGAAGCACAATGGCTGTAAAAAGAAGCCCCAGATTCATCAATCCGGTAAAAAACAGAATTACCTGTATGACAATCTCAGTTATAAGAAGAGATATGGCCAGTTTTACAGAAAATCTGCTCTTATCTACTCTGTTGGAGTTCCTTACAGATAGAAATCCAACTACAGCTTCCCAGATTCCTACTGCAATAAAACAAATACCAATCCCTTTCAGAAGTCCACTTCCCACTCCGGCATTCTTAAGAAGTTCTACATACTCTGCAGTTCCCTTGTCTGCTTCCAGAGCTGTCATAAAGAAATTGATTCCATACATGATCGTGGAGGTAATGGCTGAAAACATCAGGAAAATACCACCAAACATCAGACACATCCTGCCATTCATCGCCTGCCGTGTCACCTTCATCCTCTCAAATTGATCCATAATCAAACCTTCCTCTCTTTTTTGTAAACCAACAAAAACACAATTTTAATATTAGTCTAACATATCACTTTTCGTTATTCAATGTACAGATTCCTGTTCGTGTAACAAACATTATGGGTTACGATTCTCGATCTTCGCCGAAACAGGCTCTAGCTTAATAATTACCTTTACTTTCCAGATTCAGCTTTATATAATGTATTAGAGTGTGTTTGACGCACAAGTTACATGTGAAAGGCAGGTTTTACCAATGAACTGCAATAAAAAAGATCTTTTACTTTATGCCGTTACTGACCGCAGCTGGTTAAATGGCAGAACTTTATATGACCAGGTCGAAGAAGCCTTAAAAGGTGGGGCTACCTTCATTCAGCTACGCGAAAAAAATCTGGATACAGATAGTTTTCTCAAAGAAGCTGCGGAAATCAAAGAGTTATGTGCGCGCTATCATGTACCATTCGTGATCAATGACAATGTAGAAATTGCAAAAGAAATCAATGCCGATGGCGTTCATGTAGGGCAGGAGGATATGGCTGCTGGTAATGCCAGAGCCATCCTCGGTTCTGACAAAATCATCGGCGTTTCTGCGCATACAGTTGAAGAGGCTGTTCTTGCTGAAAAAAATGGCGCAGATTATCTGGGAGTAGGTGCCGCATTCCAAACCGGAACCAAAAAAGATGCCGGCAATATCAGCCATGAAACTATAAAACAAATATGTGAGGCTGTAAATATTCCCGTTATTGCTATCGGTGGAATTACACATGACAATGTAATGGAGCTGGCTGGAAGCGGTATCTGCGGAATTGCAGTTGTAAGTGCCATCTTTGCAGCTGAAGATATTACAAAAGCAACCAGAGAGCTTAAAGAGCTTACTCTCAAAATGAAAGATTCTACTTGTATTTCCAAAGACAATGCATCTTCCAGGAAAGGAATTTCATGTTAAGGGGTGCCATCTGGGATCTGGATGGTACGATTCTGGATTCTATGTCAGCCTGGGATCATGTAGGCGAAAATTACCTGCGAAGCCAGGGAATTGAACCTGAACCGAATCTGGATGAAGCAATCGCCACTATGAGTCTCCACCAGGCAGCTGACTATTTTATTGAGCACTATGGTGTAAAACAGACCCGAGATGAATTGATCAAGAGTGCTGTAGCAATTGTAGATGATTTCTACCGCTATGAAGCTCAGCTGAAGCCTCATCTGAAAGAATTTCTGGCTCAGCTTCATGAGACCGGAGTCAAAATGTGTATTGCCACTGCTACAGAGCGCTCCCTCGTGGAAGCTGCCCTGGCACGTTGCGGAGTGCTTGATTATTTCAGCGAAATCTTTACCTGCTCTTCTGTGGGTGCCGGAAAGGACGAACCAACCATTTATCGGGAAGCCTTGAACTTTCTTGGCACTGACCGAACCAATACCATGGTCTTTGAAGATTCTCTTCATGCCCTTACTACAGCTAAGAAAGATGGCTTCTATACCACTGCTGTGTACGACTCTCATGAAGAAAATCAAGAGGAAATACAGCGTCTGGCAAACTGTCGGATTCATGATTACGGTGAGCCGGAAGAGTTTATTGATTTTACAAAAAATCTATAGAACTTTTTATTTGTCGGGAAGCTTAATTGCTTCCCGATATTCTTTATTCAACCAAGTATCTACTACATTAACGCAGGATGATTTCTTCATATGCAAGATGGAGGAAGGAGCCGTAGCGTGCTACGGCAACTGAATTCGGGCAAAATATACCGCAAAGTGGAGCGTACAGATTGCGGGAATGATTTTTCAAACAGATTCTAGCTTATCTGCCACTTCACATGACTTCCCTTCTCGTCTTTGCTGACGAGCAGCTGATCTTCAATCTCCTGCTTCAGCTCGGTCACATGAGAAATAATTCCAATCAGCTTGCTTCCTCCCGCCAGTTCCTGAAGAACCTTTACCGCCTGTTCTCTGGAATGCTCATCAAGGGAACCGAAGCCTTCATCCACAAACATTACATCAAGATGTATCGCTGCAGAGCTCTCCTGAATCTGATCTGCCATTCCAAGTGCCAATGCCAGGGCTGCCATAAAGGATTCTCCTCCGGAAAGGGTACGGACTTCACGCTCTTTGCCGGTAACATTGGAATATACCATAAGATCCAGACCACGATTCTTGCCTTTCCCCGCATTCTCCTCGTCTACCATACGAAGTTCAAACTGTCCTGCAGACATATTCGCAAAGCGGCGATTGGCCGCATAAAGAATCTTCTCCAGGTAATATCTCTGCACATAGGTTTCAAGATCCATACGGTTTCCGGACATATTTCCAGACAACAGCTTATAAAGAGTTTCCAGCTTGGTATGCTTTTCAATGATTTTACCTCGCTTCTCCATCTGAGGGCTAAGAATATCATATGCCTCTTTATTAGCTTTATACTGTTCTTTATAAAGTTCCAGTTTCGTCTGAGTCTGAAGCCGTACTTTCTCAGCTTCCTCCATCTGGGACTTGGCAGCTTCCATATCCGGCTTGCTCCTGCCATCTATGGCTTTTCCAGCTGTTTCTGCAGTGGTCTGTGCGGCTAGTTTTTTTCGCTGCCAGCTATCTGCTTCTTTTTGCAAAATCTCCGCTGTTTCACGGGTATAGTTCTCTGCTATATCCGCCCATTCTGCCTCTGTTATATTCTTCTCATTCATCAAAGTCTGATAAAAGGCCTGCCGCTCCTGGTAAAGCTTCTGGTGATCTGGAAGTTCCCCTTCAAATCGTTTAATCAAGCTGGTACAGTTAACCAGCTCTTCAGAAGACGCTTTTTCTTTCTTTTCAGCTTCCTTGGAAGCAGCTTCTGCTGCTTTCCATTTTCCTTTTGCCTGATTAAACTCTGTCATAGCCGCCTCTTCTGATGGATATTCCCGGGAATCATTCAGCTGCTTCAGAAGAGCTTCTGCGCTCTTGGCTGACGCTGCTGCCGCAGTCAGCTTTTGTCCGCATTCCTCTACGGCAGTTTTTCCTGATTTCTTCTGCTCTTCTACCTGTCCCAGAGCATCCTGAAGATTACGCAATGTTTTCTGGGCTGTATTAAGTCTTGCACCCTCTTCCTGTAATAAAGTTTTCCAGGTTCCAAGAAGTGTCTGTATCTGCTTCAGCAATACATTCCAATTACACTCGTTATCCGCCATCTGATCCTGGGCTGCACCAGGGGCTTCTAAATTTCTGCTCTCCTGGAAATTTTTTATATTATCTCCTAAAGAATCAAATACTTCCAGCATTCCTGCTTCCGGAAACTGCTCATGATCATTTAAAATACGCGTGCACAGCTTCCTTCCTGTCTCTTCCAAAAGTCGTTCTTTTTCTACAACTATATCCATGGCTGACCTTGCTTCACCGGCAGACTGTTCCTGCCTGTTTCGAAGCTCAGAAACTTCTTTTTCTGCCAATTCCAATTGCTCACGAGTGAGATCTCTATGAAGGGTAGAAGCTATGCATGGATTCGGATGTTCTATTGCACCGCATACAGGACATGGTTTCCCTGGCTGAAGCTCGCGCGCCAGAAAACCAGCCTGCTCATCCAGAAAAATTCTCCGCATAGACTCATATTCCTGGCTCTTTGCGTCATATCTGGTTCTATTCTTCTGGTATGTCTCTCGTGCTTTCTTCGCCAGTTTTTTCTGTGTTTCTACACCTTTAAGAAGATCTTCCGTTTCTTGTACTTCAATGCCAAGTACTTCCAGTTCCTGATTTTTCCCTTTCCAGACAGCAATTTTCTCATTAGTGTCGGTCAGCTTCTCTGACTGAGCCCTCCAGTCTGCTTCCTGCTTCTCCATTTTCTCCAGATCTTCTCTGGCTTTGCGGTCTGCGGCCTGCGCTGCGGTCAGATTTTGCTGGCTAGTCTTTACACTTTTTTCTGCTTCCTTGATCTGCTTAAGGAGCTTCACTTCTTTATTCACGCGCTCATAAATAGTGGTGTACGCCTTAAGCTCCTTCTCTGCCGTTTCTTTCACCGCCTTCGCTGTCTGAATGGCAGATTGTGACTGTTCTTTTAATAAAGGAGCTCGTTCCTGCTGCTCCTTTAAGGCACTCTCACATGTCTGCATATTACGCAAGGCATCCTGACAGCGTGCGTATTCGCCTTTTATTTCGTATGCTTTCTTAATTTTCTCTGACAGAATGGTCTTTTCCCCTATTTGTGCTTCCACTTTCCCACATTCAGAAAGCTGAACCTCAGCGCTTTCCAGCTGCGCATATAAATTCGTCAGCTGAATGGAACTGTTGTAGATATCCCTTTTTTCATCGCGGAGTTTTGATGCGGATTGTAATTCTTTCGAGGTAAAATTCACACTTTTCTCCAGTGTTCTGCATAACTCGCCCAGATGATCCAGAAAGCAATCCATCACTACAATTTCCCCATTCAAAACCTGCTTTTTTAGCCCTTCTATTTCCTGCCACTGGTCATATTCCTGGGGAATTACCACATGGGCAGCTTCAGTCTGACATGCAGTTTTGATCTGAGCAATCTCTTTTTCCAGGGAACGCTTGCGATTCATCAGCTCGTCCACAATATTCTGGTATAATTCAGTGTTAAACAGCTTCCGGAAGATGACTTTCTTATCATCAGATTTTGCACGAAGAAGCTCCATAAATTCTCCCTGAGCGATCATGGCAACCTGCATAAACTGGCTTTTGGTAAGACCGAGGATCTCCCCCAGCTTGCTGTCAGCTTCCTTCTGTGGATATTCGGTACCATCTGGCATGATCAGGCTGACAGACCCCGGTACTTCACGGCTTCCTGTATTTTTCCCCGCCCCTCTTGTCAGAAGCTTCAGATGTCTGGGAACACGGCGGACAGTATACAGCAGGCTATTTTCTCCTGTCCCTTCGGAAAAAACAAGCTCTACAAATGGTTCAACGTTCAACTCTGCATATTGGCTTTGCAGTACAACACCATCTTTCTTGTTTGTACTGGAGCTGGCTTCACCGTAAAGAGCAAATACAAGGGCATCAAATATAGTTGTTTTTCCTGCTCCGGTGTCTCCGGTCACAAGAAACAGATTCTGATTCGGCTCCTGAAAATCGATCTGTGTCAGTTTTCCGTAGGAACCAAACGCCTGCATGGTAAGTTTCACAGGTCTCATTTCGTCACCTCCTGTACTGTATTGATAACCTCCTGAAGAATTTCCTGCTCTTCCGCATCTGCATTTCCGAGGAACTGGCAGCAAAGTTCAAATGGATTCAATTCACGCTCACTGTCTGCATGTCTGGTATAATCAGCCTGCCGCACAGTCTCACGGCGTATCTCTAAAAGCCCTGGAAAAGCCAGGCGCAGACGATCCTGCATATCAATTACGTCCAGATCCACCTTATCCGTAAGAATTACTGTCACATAATCTTTACAGCGCTGTGCCAGAACACTCTCTAAATCTCCCTTGATCACTTTTATCTGGTGCAGCGGTTCCAGTGGAATTACTTCTGTAGTAATTTCGCCCTTTTGTTTTATGTCAACCATTATAATTCCTTTATTCTGACCTGCTTCACTTACAGAGCATGCCAGCGGCGTTCCACAATAGCGATAAAACTCGCCGCCTGCTTTCATTGGCTTATGAATATGTCCCAATGCCGCATAGTCAAATTTCTGCAGAATATCGGCTGACACCTGGTCAATATTTCCTACTGTCCGGATCTCAGAGTCCATTCGTTCAATTTCTTCTGCATTCTCCCCCATAGGCAGATAGAATTGATGGCTGACCAGAATGTTTCTCTGGTTTATGTCAATCTGTTCACGTTCTATCAGTCTGTGGATCGTATCATTGTAAGAAAGATTATTTCCATTCTCGTCTGTGCCAGTGATCAGCTTCACCATGGAAGGCTTCACAAAGGGAAGCAAATAAAAATTCACCGGACCATATTCATCCTGGAGTACCACTTTCTCAATATGATCTTCTTCTGTCTGAGGCGGCATTCCGATCATATAAATTTTCTGACGGTCAAGCACGCTCCGAAAACAGTTCACACGAGGTGCACTGTCGTGATTTCCACTGATCATCATAATTACAGAATCCGGAACTGCATTTCGCAGCTTTCCGATAAAATGATCAAACACCTCCACTGCTTCTGCAGACGGAACTGCTTTGTCATAGATGTCCCCTGCGATCACGATCGCATCAGGCACTTTCTCTGCGGCCTTCTGAATTATTTGATCCAGTATATATTCCTGATCTTCTCTGAGATCACGATTGATTAATTTCAAGCCAATGTGTAAATCTGATAAGTGAAATATTCTCATAAACCGTTCCCCATTCTTATCTTCTCAAAATTCCAGTTAAACTATATATTTCATATACCTTAATATTACCGATTGCATATATAAAACCAACTTCATAGCCCTATACATTTCTGTTATATTCTCTCTCAATCCATGCCATCAACACATCTACTATGTATTCCTGCTGCTCTTCTGTGAGCCGCACTCCTGCTGGAATTCTATGCCACTTATACAAGCATCCCCGACAGCAGCAGCCAGTAGCATGCTGAGCCAGGAATACAGGGTGCCCGCGCATTGGAGTTTGTTTGCCATCATTGGGAATCTGAGCCAGAGCCAAACGTGTTCGCACAAAATCTGAGGCATGACTGCGGATGGTATCCATTCCTTTCTCCCGGATATACTGTATATCCTTATCCTTCAGATGAAAACGACTGCGAAAATTCGAGCGGGACAGGCGGGCAAACAGATCACAAAACTGGTCCTGTTCCGGATCATATTTTCGCAAATACTTCTCATATCCATTCAATATTTCTGCAATTTTCAAATTAAGCTCTGAACTATTATAAGTATAGTTCTCATCCTCTAACCGAAAATAGAAATCAATATTAACTTTCAGCTTATTGTTTCCACGCTTTATTCCTCTGCCGCTATTTCTGAAGTTACTACTATTCGTCGTATTATTAATTCCTTCATTTTTTTCATTTGTTCCACCGCCTTCTTCCTGCACCAGAAATTTCACCTGCGCTGCATGCCTCTTCAGAAGAGGAATAATGCAAAAATACAGCCGGTCATCTTCCATATGAAGATACCCCAATACCTGTTTGTCTTTATTCATAAGCTGAATCTGATTCCCATGGAAAGCTTTTGGAAACAGATATTCGCCAGACTGCAAGCTTGCTATAAGCCTGCCTTCCGGGGATGCGGCTTCTGCCACCAGAAATGCTTTAACCCGATAAATTTTCTGACCTTTTCTATCTGTGCTCTCTGGTTTCATCAGGGAATCCAGAACCAGTAATGGGTTCACATATTGCATAGAAAGATATTCAAACAGCTTCGCCTGGATGCGGAAACGGTATTCCTTCAAATCTGGTACAGAAGATAAGTCTTCTGCGTTTACGGCATTCTCCATTCTCTCAAGGAGAGCTGCGGCTGCATGACGAATACTGGTAAGAAAAAGCGCGAAATCCTCTTCCTCCGGATCCCACATATATTTTCCACAGGCAGCCTGATAATACAGTTTCCCCTGGGCTTCCTTTCGTTCTTCTTCAGAAAGATTCATACTATAGTGCAGATAAATATTCCTTGGTATAAAAGCAGCCTCGTTCCATTCACCAGACCATTCCTGATGCTGTTCCTTCTTCCCAGATTTATGATTGTCTGTGCCATGAGCCTCTGTTCCATAAACTTCCGTTCCATATACGTTCTGCATTTCCCGGCTATCGCTCTGGCTCAGTATCCGGTACGCTTCATTTATCTCCTGTGCGCGCTGAATATGGGCTTCCCCTACTTCATTCAATGAGTCCGGATGAAAACGGCTGATCATTTTATGATATTTTCGCTTAATTTCTCTTTCGTCATCTTCCTGGGTAATGCCAAGAAGCTTCATTGCCTGCTGCCTGTTCATTTTATAACTTCCTAATACTTTTATTTTCTCTGTAACTTTTGTTTATGATGTTCTTTCAGTATACATTATTTTATTACAAAGGGCTATAAATTTCCAATTTAGCCTGAACAGGATAAATTATTCTCGGGTTTTCTGTGAACTTTATTCATAAAAACACCTCGCGGAATATTACCAGTTAACAGTAACATTATTCTTCAAACGGGATTAATTCGACATTGTTATGATTTATGGCTGGGAAACTAGTTCCCAGCCATTTTTCTGATGTGTCTTGTTATAATTTTATCGGATGTGTTTCGAAAATCTTTCGTTTTCTTATTGATCTTAGGTATTTTGGTTGATCTTTAGCAGCTTATGAATCTTTAGTAATTTACAAATCTTTGGTGAAACACAGAACTTTCGTACTTCTAAGTTCTTTTGTACTTTTAGGTTCTTTTGTATTTTTAGATTCTTTTGTGCTTTATGGCTTTCTTTCGTATCTCAGATTTCTTAAGTGTTTTTCGTATTTCTCTTTCGTTGATGTATCTATACTACCATATCTGTCGCTTTTTGTCATCCGGCAAAGTGAACATATTTTCGATTGTATTTTCATCTATTTTTTATTCTATCAATATATTACATCAATACCAGCATGATAATCCCAACTATCACAAGAAGGGGAAGTGCTATGTAGATCAGACCTCCCAGAACTAATCCGATCAGGACAAGGGGAAGGAATATCAGACGAAAAAAGATTTTCGTAATTCCCCAGGTTGCGCGGAAGGCAAGTCCGATCATTTTGCCAAATATACCAAACATTAAAATGATAAATAACAGCGTCAGCATAAATTGTCACCTCGTTTTCTTTTCAAGCATTATACAATATAGTCTGCCCTTTACTGTAATCAACGACTTAATGGGGATTTTCACTTCAAATAAAAAAAAATTTACAAACAGCGCAAAAAGCCCCCTGCGGAATCATTCCGCAAGGGGCGATCATTCACTATACGATTATATACTTCGCTTAAACCTTAAGCCATCATCGGCTCCAATGCCTTAGCCAGTTTCTCTTTCTCAGCTTCTGCCTCTGCAAGATCTTTACCCAGTGTAGTGTAATAAATCTTAATCTTCGGCTCTGTTCCGGATGGACGAACAACTACTGTCTCGTTATTCTCCAGTTTGTAAATGAGAACATTTGCTGCTGGAAGACCGGTCTCCTCAGGTTTCTTATAATCGGTAACCTTCACTACCTTGTAGCCTGCAATGTCTGCCGGCGGGTTGTCACGGAATTTCTGCATGATTCCTGCCATAGTGTCCATTCCGCTGAGTCCCGGGAATTCAAAGCTGTCAACCTTGTTCAGGTAGCGGCCATACTCGGCGTAAATGCGCTCCAGCTCTTCCTTGATGGAACTGCCCTTTGCGCGGTAATAAGCAGCCATTTCGCAAATCAGCATAGAGCCGATGATGGCATCCTTATCGCGGACGTAAGGACCAGCCAGGTAGCCATAGCTTTCCTCAAAGCCAAAGATGAAGCGGTCAACCTGACCAGCAGCTTCCAGCTTGGCGATCTGATCGCCGATCCACTTAAAGCCGGTCAGCACATTGCGACACTCAACACCGTAATGCTCGGCCACCTTGTCGGCCAGCGGGGTGGACACGATGGACTTGCACATGACGGGGTCTTTGGGCATGGTTCCCTGCTCAATGCGGCCCGCGCAGATGTAATCCAGCAGCAGAACGCCGACTTCGTTGCCGGAAAGCAGCTCATAGCTGCCATCCTTGCACTTAACGGCAATGCCAACGCGGTCAGCATCGGGGTCAGTGGCCAGCATCAGATCTGCACCAGACTTTTCGGCCAGTTCCAGGCCAAGGCGCAGAGCCTCGAAAATTTCGGGGTTGGGGTACGGGCAGGTGGGGAAATTGCCGTCCGGCTTTTCCTGTTCCGGCACAACGGTGATATCGGTAATGCCGATGTCATGCAGAACATGGGTGACCGGAACCAGGCCGGAGCCGTTCAGCGGGCTGTAAACCAGCTTCAGGCCGGCGGTCTTGCAGATGCCGGGACGGATGGAGCGGGCTTCGATTGCTTCGTACAGGGCGTTGATGCAGTCATCGCCAACGTATTCGATGATGCCCTTTTCCAGCCCCTCGGCAAACGGCATGGTTTTGGCGCCGGTCAGGATGTCGGTCTTCTGGATTTCGGCGTACACGATGTCAGCGGCCTCATCGGTCATCTGGCAGCCATCGGGGCCGTAGGCCTTATAGCCGTTGTACTTGGCCGGGTTGTGGGATGCCGTTACCATGATACCGGCGTTGCAGTTATAATACCGGGTAGCAAAGCTCAGTGCGGGAACCGGCATCAGGGCGCTGTAAATGCGCACCTTTACGCCGTTGGCGGCCAGAACTTCGGCAGCAGCCTTGGCAAACACATCGCTCTTGATGCGGCTGTCATAGCTGATAGCAACGGTCTGGGTGCCGCCCTGGGTCTTGACCCAGTTGGCAAGGCCCTGGGTAGCCTGGCGCACAACATACACGTTCATGCGGTTGGTACCGGCGCCGATCACACCGCGCAGACCGGCAGTGCCGAACTTAAGGGCAACGGCAAAACGATCCTGAATGGCAGCGTCATCGTTCTGAATCGATTCCAGCTCCGGCTTCAGATCGGGGTCATCCAGGTTGGCAGCAAGCCAACGGCTGTACATTTCTTTATACATTTTGGACACCATCACTTTCTTACCCTGTAAAAGTTTTGGGTAAATTTACTTGTTCAAATTAAATATATCAATTTTAGTTTGCGTTGTCAATCAAAAAAAGCTGGAATTCCGGCTTTTTGCCGGAGCTTTGCCTGTTTTTTACCCTACAGCGTCAAGGCAGATTGTGGGCACAAAAAATATGCTTGCCGCCGCGGGCGGAACAGGATATACTGAAAATAATCAAAGTACGCAATTTGTTGAAAAAAAGGAGTTGGCTGCGCCATGTATGCACACGTTGTCAGCCTGGGGGTAACGGGGCTGGATGGCTACCCCGTTACCGTGGAAACCCACATCAGCGGCGGTCTGCCCAAATTTGCCATGGTGGGCCTGCCGGATTCCGCCGTGAAGGAAAGCAGTGAGCGGGTGCGCAGCGCCATCAAAAACCTGAACTGCCCCTGGCCCGCCAG
>OHWM01000911.1_pt1 | contig 12860 bp, 7 predicted proteins | sample 1579731 | NCBI WGS metagenome assembly OHWM01 (sample SAMEA3882510, study PRJEB24775) | human gut metagenome | biome: human-associated habitat; feature: intestine environment; material: feces | place: Netherlands | collected 2009/2010
TAAAGCTCAGCTCTGCCTCGGTGATGGCACCGTTGTTGGTGACAGTGCCCTGATAGAACCGGGCAGACTGGATCTGGGCAGTGCCCATGCCATCGCCGATGAACAGGAAGATGTACTTGGGCTTCTTCTGGAACAGGCCAAAGCAGTTCTCCTCGTCAGCTGCGGTGGAAGCAGCCGGAGCGGCAGCGTTTGCAGCCACAGGGGCAGCAGTCATCAGACCGGCGGCAGATGCCACAGCACCCACTTTCAGGAAGTTGCGGCGGGACATTTTATGTTCTTTCATACGACAATTCCTCTCTTATCCTGAGCCCTCCCGGGCCCTGTTGCAATGTTTCTTGGGAACGGTTCTATTGTACCCGTTCGGAGAAAGAGGGGAAACCATGGTAAGGCAAATCTTAGGTAAACCTTGGGCAATGAAAAACAGGCATTGGTAAAAAACAGGTGGTCTTTGTAAAATCGAGCCTTTCCTGTCCGAGGGCACTTTTATTCCGTCAGGATTCACCCCGGATCGGTTGCATCCGGTGGGCAAATCGTGTATACTGTAACCCGATTTTTATTTGCGGAGGGAGGGGTGCACATGTCCGTTTTGTGTCTGGGCGAAGTCTGGCTGGAGCTGAACGCTGCCACGGCTCCGGAGCTGACGGAGACGTTCCGGGCGCAGACCGGCGGCTGGGGCGCAGGCTTCTGCCGCCAGTACGCCGCATTGGGCGGGCAGGCGGCTCTGCTGGCCCAGCTGGGAGCCGACCCCTTTGGCCGCAAGCTGGCGGCCCGGCTTGCCCGGGATGGTGTGGATTGCTCCCTGCTCTGCTTCACGGATGCCTTCCCCACACCGGTGGTGTTCACCGGAGAGGACACCGCTCTGCCCTACCGTGCCCACACCGCCGGGCTGGCCCTTGGGCCGGAACAGCTGGAAACCGTCCCGTTCCGGGGCTCCTCTGCCTTCTGCTTTTCCTCCGCCGGGCTGGTGGACAGCCCCCTGCGGCTGGCTCACCTCAAAGCCCTTGCCGCCGCCCGGGATGCCGGGGCGCTCTGCTGCTATCTTCCCCGGCTGGCGCAGGCCGCGCCCTACTGGCCGCAGCGGGAGGCCCTGTGCCAGACCTCCCTGCAGTTTCTTGACCGGGCAGACGTTCTCTTTTTAGAGGAGAGCGATCTGCTCCTCCTCTTCGGCTCCCGGGAGCTGCGCACAGCCCTGTTTGCCCTGTTCACCGGCCATGTGCAGCTGATCTTTTTCTACAAAAAGGACAGGATTCTCGCCTTTACACGCAGTGTTATGGCTTCTGCCGCCAAAAAAGACCAGAGCCCCGCTCTGGTCTTGTATCGGATGGAGAAAATGATGCTCCCTGTCTCCGCTCTGCCCAGATTAAAGGAATCTGAGCTGAACGCGCTGATCGGATAGCCCCCTGCCGCTGAGATGGCGGCGGGAGCCAAACAAAAACAGCCAGCGCCGTGGAAAGGAGGAGAAAGCGGCGCTGGCTGTGTATGAGAACTCCCAAACATTTGCGGCTGTCAGGAGATGGTTGGTAGTCTGTCCGCCGCCTTGGCTATTGCCTCGCATCAGCAGGGGACAGTGTTTTTTTAAAGGGGCCGCGCCGCCCGGTTTCTGCCGGAGATGCGCGGTTTTCATTGCCTGCATGGCATCTTGGGAGGATGTTTTTCTGTTCCTCCCTGACTGCACCCTTATTGTACAGGATAAAAATGGAGTTTCTTTGTGAGGAATTTGAACAAATTGAAAATAAACGGAGCCGCTGCACATCATTTTGTACAGCGGCTCCGTTTTTTACGATTTTTCTTTAATTTTCAGCCAGATTACCGGTGTAGAGCTGGTAATACTTGCCCTTCTTGGCGATCAGCTCGTCGTGGCTGCCGCGCTCGATGATGCGGCCCTGCTCCAGAACCACGATGCAGTCTGCATTGCGGACAGTAGACAGGCGGTGGGCAATGACAAAGCTGGTGCGGCCATACATCAGGCCGTCCATGCCGCGCTGGACCAGCGCCTCGGTGCGGGTATCAATGGAGGAGGTCGCCTCGTCCAGGATCAGCACCGGGGGATCGGCAACCGCGGCGCGGGCAATGGCCAGCAGCTGGCGCTGCCCCTGCGACAGGTTTGCACCGTCGTTGGTCAGCATGGTGTTGTAGCCATCGGGCAGACGCTTGACAAAGCCATCGGCATTGGCCAGCTTTGCGGCGGCAATGCACTCCTCATCGGTGGCATCCAGGCGGCCATAGCGGATGTTTTCCATAATGGTGCCCTGGAACAGCCAGGTATCCTGCAATACCATGCCAAAGCCTTCGCGCAGGGCGCTGCGGTCAAAGTCCTTTACGTTGTGGCCGTCCAGCGTAATGGCGCCGGAGTTGACATCGTAAAAGCGCATCAGCAGCTTGACCATGGTGGTTTTGCCTGCGCCGGTGGGGCCGACAATGGCAACTTTCTGGCCGGGTTTTACATCGCAGCTGAAATCCCGGATAACAGTCTTTTCCGGCGTGTAGCCAAACTTGACATGGTCAAAGGTGACCTGGCCGTCAATGCAGGCGGGGTCTGCCCGGCGGGCGGGGTCAGCGTTCTGTTCTTCTTCCGGCTCACCCAAAAATTCAAACACGCGCTCCGAAGCCGCCGCCATACTTTGCAGCATGTTGCTGACCTGGGCCAGCTGCTGGATGGGCTGGGTGAAGTTGCGCACATACTGGATGAACGCCTGGATGTCACCAATGGTGATGATGCCGCGCGCGGCAAAAATGCTGCCGGAAACGGCCACTGCTACATAGCCCAGGTTGCCCACAAAGGTCATGATGGGCTGCATCAGGCCGGAAAGGAACTGGCTTTTCCAGGCGGATTCAAACAGGCGATTGTTGGCTTCGTCAAAATCATTCAGAACGGCATCTTCGCGGTTGAACGCTTTGACCACATTGTGGCCGGAATATACTTCCTCCACCTGGCCGTTCACGGAGCCCAGAACTTTTTGCTGGGCGCGGAAATATTTCTGGCTGAACCTGACCACCAACAGCACCAGCGCCATCGAGACCGGCAGGATCAAAATGGCAATCAGCGTCATCGTGGGGCTGATGGTCAGCATCATGATGAGCACGCCGATCATGGTGGTAATGCTGGTGATCAGCTGGGTAATGCTCTGGTTCAGGCTCTGGCCCAGGGTGTCCACATCGTTGGTAATGCGGGAAAGTACCTCGCCCACGGTGCGCTTTTCAAAATAGGCAAGGGGCAGGCGGTTGATCTTTTCGCTGATCTGGCGGCGGAAGTCATAACACATCTTCTGCGAAAGCCCGCTCATGATCCAGCTCTGGCAGAAACTGAACGCAGCGGAAACCAGATACATGACCAGCAGGATCAGCAGGATTTTGCCGATATAGCCAAAGTCAATGCTGCCGGTGCCCCGCAGCTTGGCCACCCAGCCGGTGGCCAGGGCAGTGGTGGCTTTGGCCAGCACCTTGGGGCCTGCAATATTAAAAATTGTGGAAAGAACGGCAAAAACAATCACGGCAATCAGGCGGAACTTGTAGTGCCCCAGCTCTGCCAGCAGGCTGCGCATGGTGCCCTTAAAGTCTTTTGCCTTTTGGGTCGTCATTCGTCCGGGACGCGGCATCAGGCTTCCCCTCCTTTCAGGTCCAGCTCTTTGTTGCTCAGCTGGCTGCGGGCAATTTCCTGGTAAGCCGGGCAGCTTTCCATCAGCTGGGCGTGGGTGCCCTTGCCCACAATGCGGCCATCTTCCAGAACCAGAATCTGGTTGGCGTGCAGCACAGTGGAAATGCGCTGTGCCACAATAATCACGGTGGCGTCGCCGGTTTCGGCTTTCAGCGCGCGGCGCAGGGCAACATCAGTCTTGTAGTCCAGCGCGGAGAAGCTGTCATCAAACAGGTAGATCTTCGGGTGTTTGGCAATGGCGCGGGCGATGGAAAGCCGCTGCTTCTGCCCGCCGGAAACGTTGGTGCCGCCCTGGGCAATGGGGCTTTCGTACCCCTCCGGCTTGGCGGAGATGAACTCTTCCGCCTGGGCAATGCGGGCGGCGGTGCGCACATCGGCATCGGTGATATTCTCGCCGCCGAATTTCAGATTGGAATCAATCGTGCCGCTGAACAGTACGCCCTTTTGCGGCACATAACCCAAAAGACCGCGCAGGGTGCTCTGTGGCATCTGGCGCACATCCACGCCGTCTACCGTCACGCTGCCGCCGGTCACATCATAAAAACGGGTGATCAAATGCAGCAAACTGGTTTTGCCGCAGCCGGTGGAGCCGATAATGGCCGTGGTCTGGCCGGGTTTGGCGACAAAATCAATATCGTGCAGGGCGTCCTCGCTGGAGCCGGGGTAGGTAAAGTTGACATGATGGAATGCGACTTCGCCGTTCCAGTGGTGCTGATTGAGGTCAGCGGGGATGGCTTCCGGCACCGGGTCATGGATGGCCGGCTCGGTGGTCAGCACTTCGTCAATGCGGTCCGCGGCAACGCCGGCACGGGGCAGCATCACGGCAACCATCGTCAGCATCAGGAAGGACATCACGATCTGCATCGTGTAGGTGATAAAGGCGATCATGCTGCCCACCTGCATGGTGCCGGCATCAATCTGTTTGCCGCCGAACCAGACGATCAGCAGGGAAGTGCCGTTCATAATCAGGGTCATAAAGGGCATCATGGCGGCCATTACCCGGTTGGTGAACAGCTGGGTGCGCATCAGGTCGGTGTTGGCGGCGTCAAAGCGTGCTTCCTCGTGCTGTTCGCGGCTGAATGCGCGGATGGGCATAATGCCGGTCAAAATCTCGCGGGATACCAGGTTCAGCCGGTCCACCAGCTTTTGCATGATCCTGAACTTGGGCATGGCAAACTGCATCAATACCGTAATCAGCGCCAGCAGCAAAGCAACGGCCAGCACAATGATCCAGGTCAGGCTGGAACCCGCCTGCGCCACATGGATGATGCCGCCAATGCCAAGGATGGGGGCATACGCCACCATGCGCAGCAAAATTACGCAGGTCATCTGGATCTGCTGTACATCGTTGGTGGTGCGGGTGATGAGGGATGCGGTGGAAAACTTGTCCGTTTCAGAGGCAGAAAAGCTGACCACCCGGCGGAACACACCGCGGCGCAGATCCCGCGCAATGGCAGCCGCCACGCGGGAAGCAAGCAGCCCCACCAGAACTGCGGCGGCAACCATCAACAGGGTCAGCCCCAGCATCCGGCCGCCGGTCTGCATTAGGTAGTTCATCTGTACCGCATCGCTGATGCCAAGGGCCTGATATTCCAGCCCCACCAGCAGCACTGCCTGGGCTGAAAGCCCGCTCAGCTCACTTTCGCCGGCCTGACCCATGGCTGCGGCCAGCTGGGCCTGTACGGCATCCCGGCTGAAACCGGGCATCTGGGTCATGGCCGCAAACTGGGCGGTAACGGTATCCAGCGCGGCGGCATCCGGGGCGTTGCCCTCCCCGGCTGCCTGAGCGGAAGCCAGATAGAGCACAATATCCGGGGTGGAAAATACCTCCGCCAGCGTATCCCGGTCCGCATCGGCCCGCAGCAGGCGGACCGTATAGGGGGATGCGAGCTTTTTCTGTAAGCTGGTAGCGGAGGAGAGTGCGTTGTCGGTGCCGCCCGGCTGAGTGTAAGCGGCTTCCACCGCGGCGGCGTCCGCGTCCGTCATCAGCAGCTCCAGCACCTGCAGGGTGGAATCCCGCACTACTTCTGGCACAGCGTCCGCAATGCCGGACTGTTGGATGCCGGTATCCACAATTTTGCTGGTGTAGTCCGGCAGAGTCAAATCGCCGTATGCCTGCACCAACAGCAGGGCAATAATAACAAGGCAGGCCGCCCAGTGTTTGGCCAGATGTTTGAAAATTTTTGTCATGGCATCTTCTCCTTTTCGGCCAGCAGCTTTTCGTTCTGGCGCTCAATGGCCTGCAGCAGGGTTTCGGCATCCTTTGCAAACTGCTGGCAAAATTCTTCGCCCAGGTCATCCATAATGCCGGTGATGTAATCATTCAGACGGCTTTCGCAGATCAGGCGGGATTCTTCCCCTTTTGGGGTGATGCGCACCAGAGTGCGGCGGCGGTCATTGGGATCGGTCTGGCGCTGGGCCAGGCCATCCTGCTCCAGTGTGCGCAGTCCGCGGGAAATCGCCGGCAGCGGCTGCTTGAAAATCTCCGCCAGGTCCGAAACATACACGACACCATCCTGGCCGCGCACCTCAATGGCGTGGTTCAGCCCTTCCAGAATGCCAAGATGCAGCTTGGGGGCGTTGGCAAGGCTTAAAGACGCCCCGCGGCGCACAGACTTTTTCAGCCGGTCAAGATAGCGCATCACGGCTTTGCTGCGCTGGTCACCAATATGTCCCTCCATAAAGGTTCTCCTTTCTGTTGCTATATGTAAATAGTTGGCATATGTTAAGCATATGGAAACAGTATAGCCCCGCAGCCGAAAAAATGCAACGGCTGCGGGGCTGTGTTTTAAATTTGTTTACAAACTACTTATAAATCAAAGTCACCGGTAAACAGCTGCACCCAATAGGGGTGGCCGTCCACCATGGTGTAGCCAACGCCGATGCAGTCATAGTTTTCGTTCAGGATGTTGGCGCGGTGGCCGGAGCTGTTCATCCAGTCGTTCATCACGATCTCCGGGGTTCTCTGGCCCATGGCAATGTTTTCGCCGGCATAGCCATAGTCAATGCCCAGGTGCCACAAAATGGTAAAGCATTCAGAACCGTTGGGGCGGGTGTGGCTGTATCGCTGGGAAAGCTCCCTGGCGCGGGCTGCTGCGGCAACCATCAGACGGTCGTCCTTGACCAGGGGCTGCAATCCGCGGGAGGTGCGCTCCTGGTTGACCAGCTCGATCACGCGGTCTGCCATGGCTTCCTCGCTGGTCGTAATGCTGGCCTGCATCACGCCGGTATCAACATCAAAAAGGTACAGATTGCCGTCGATCGTCACAATGCCTTTGGCCATGGTGCCGTACACCTGGTCAAAGTAATAGGTGCCATCATTGTTGGTATCCCAGCCTTTTACCATGTGGCCGTTGGCGTCATACCGCACCCACTTGCCGGTGCCGTCTGCGTTTTCGGCCCAGTCGCCGGCTTCGGATTCCTGGTATACATCCTTGCTGACGGTTTTAGCACCCTGCTGCACGTTATCCAGCCAGTACCAGGCACCGGAGGCCGGATCATAGATTTCTTTGCCGCGGTAGGCTGCATTATTGGGATCATAACCCTGGCGCTTGCCAGCCTCGTACCAGTAATCTTTGCCGTCCATGCTGTGCCACATCAGGTTGCAGCCAATGCCGGTGGTGGTATCAAAGCTGCAGGGCAGGCTGTCCACCACAATATCGCCCTTGGCCATGGCGCCGGTGATCAGGTCAAAGTAATAGGTGCCGTCATCGTTGGTATCCCAACCTTTAATCATATGGCCGTTTGCATCGTAGCGCACCCATTTGCCGCCGTTGGATTCCTGGTAGACATCCTTGCTGACGGCTTTTGCGCCGCCCTGGTTGGCGTCCAGCCAGTACCAGGCGTCGGAATCAGGGTCGTAAATCTCTTTGCCGCGGCCGGTGGTACCCTGTTTCACGCCGTTCTCGTACCAGTAATCCTTGCCGTTCACGGTTTTCCAACCGGTGTAGGTGGAAACACTGTCGGCGGTTTCCGGCGTGGCGGTCTCTTCCGCCAAAGCGGGCAGTGCAGCAGCACTGCACAGCAATACGGCGGTCAGAACGGCCGCGCAGCGAAAACGAAATTGCATGGGATATTCCTCCTGCATGTACTTCTTTTATAAGGCAATACCGCACAATTCCCGCCTAACGGCTCAAGCACCGCTCCGGCGGCTGCGGCACGGCATCTGCGCTTTTGGCTTAGCATCTGCCGCACCTCGCTCGCCGTATCGGCACTTAGAATTATGAGGTATTGCCATAAATGTGTTGATCGGAATATTTCAACTCTCTTTTGCGGGGTTCGGGGATGCCTTGATTACGCCAAGGCCCAAATCACTGGATAGCGGCGCGCAGTATTTCCAGCAGCGGGGTGATCATCCCGGCTGCAGCGGGACCGCCAAAGTTCACGATGCCGCGCAGCGGCATGGAATCCAGCATCTGAGCTACGGCTTCGCTGCTGGCAATCTCGCTGCCGCCTGCGTTGCCGCCGGTCAGGGCATTGCCCGCCTGTGCCAGCACCTGCTGGATGATGGCAGCCGTGCGGTCATCCTTGGAAAGCTCGCCGATGGTGGTGTTTTCGTCAATCACGAACGGGCGGCGGCGCGGGGTGCTGAACCGCACGCTGAGCGTTGCGTGGATATCCCGGCTGGAATGGCCCAGCAAAATCTTGTACTCGCCTGGGGCGGCGTACCAGCTGCCCAGCGTTTCGTCATAGTAGCTCAAATCCTGCGCGGCCAGGGTGAGCTCTACCTGCTTTTCCTCGCCAGGTTCCAGCTTGACCTTCACGAACTTGCGCAGCTCCTTGGGCGGGCGGCCGGTGGTGCCGGTGCAGTCTGCTACATACAGCTGCACAACTTCCTTGCCGGGCATCATGCCAACATTCTTCACGCTCACCCGTACCCGCACGCTGTCGCCCTCGGCAAACTCGTCCGCCGTCAGCTGGGCATTGCGGTACACAAACCCTGTGTAGGAAAGCCCGTGCCCAAACGGCCACAGCACCGGCATTTTGCGGGCATCGTACCAGCGGTAGCCGACATACACGCCCTCGCGGTATTCCACATGGCGGCCGTCACCGGGGAAGTCGAGATAACACGGGGTATCTTCCAGCCGCAGGGGCCAGGTTTCCGGCAGGCGGCCGCTGGGGTTGGCATCGCCCCACAGCAGGGCGTCCGCCGCAGCGCCAACACCTTCGCCGCCCAGATACATGCACAGCACGGCGTTCACATCGTTGGCCCAGGGGCATTCCACCGGGGAACCGGTGTGCAGCACCACAACAGTGTTTTTCTGCACGGCGGCCACGCGGGCAATCAGGTTGTTCTGGCTTTCCGGCAGGCGCATATGGCTGCGGTCAAAGCCTTCGCTTTCAAAAGATTCCGGCAGGCCCGCAAAGATCACCGCCGCGTCAGCTTCCGCTGCGGCGGAAACCGCGCGCAGGAACTCTTCCTCCTCCCGCTGGTCCAGATCAGCGGGGAAGCCCTCCACATAGCTCACCCGGCGGCCATGGCTTTCGGCCATTTCCAGCGCGCTGTCCACCCTGATGGTGTTGATGTGGCTGGAGCCGCCGCCCTGATAGCGCGGCGTTTTGGCAAAGCCGCCGATGTATACTACCTTGCTGCCCTTTTTCAGCGGCAGCACACCGCGGTTCTGCAAAAGCACGGCGCATTCCTTGGCCAGCTCTGCGGCGATGGTGTGGTCGCCTTTCAGGTCCAGCTCCGGGGCTGGGGCGGCAGCTTCGTCCGCCGCGCGGAATACAATGTTCAAAATGCGGATCACAGCCTTGTCCAGCGCGGCTTCGCTCAAGGTGCCGGCTTTAACGGCGGCCACGATCTTGGCGTCATTGACACCGCCGGAACCGGGCATTTCCAGGTCAAGCCCAGCCGCAACACCTTTTACACGGTCAGCTACAGCGCCCCAGTCGGACATCACAAAGCCCTTAAAGTTCCACTCGGTGCGCAGGATATCGGTCAGCAGCATGCGGCTTTCGCTGGCAAATACATCGTTCACGCGGTTGTAGCTGCACATCACCGTCCAGGGCTGGGATTTCTTGACGGCGGTTTCAAATGCAGGCAGGTAAATTTCGCGCAGCGTACGCTCCGTCATGTCGGACGATGCGCTCATGCGGCGGTACTCCTGGCTGTTGGCGGCAAAATGCTTGATGGAGGTACCAACCCCCTGGCTCTGTACGCCATTGATGTACCCGGCGGCCAGCTCACCGGCCAGCACCGGGTCTTCGGAGTAATATTCAAAGTTGCGGCCGCACAGCGGGCTGCGCTTGATGTTTACGGCAGGCCCCAGCACAACGCCAACGCCGAACGCGCGGGCTTCCCGCCCGATGGCCGCACCCTCCCGGCGGGCCAGGTCGGGGTCAAAGCTGGCGGCAGCGGAGCACCCGGCGGGGAAGCAGACCGCCTTGCGGCTGTGGTTGGGGTCGTCCCGTTCCGGGTCCTGGGTGCGCAGGCCGTGCGGGCCGTCCGAGACCATCAGGGTGGGAATGCCCAGGCGTTCCACGGCTTTGGTGTGCCAGAAATCCGCGCCGGAGCAAAGCCCGGCCTTTTCTTCCAGCGTGAGCTGGGCAACCAGTTCGGGAATGTTGTGTTCCATCAAAAAGTCATCCTCCTTTTGTCCACCAGCTGCGGGGGGGGGGCAAGGGCAGGTGGCGGTTGTTCGGGCAGTGGAAACGTGCCGGATACACCGTTCCGCCCACGCTGCCTCCGGGGTGTGCCAAAATGGACACACACCCCCATATTTTGTATCATTATACACCACTTTGCACGCGAAAAGATAGCCTTTTTATTAAAAAATGTAAAGTCTGAAAACTTTTTCTGTGCAGGATGTTGGTGCGTCTGGCATTGTATTTCTCCTCTGCTTCGTGTAAAATTTAAAATTAGGATATACAGCGGCAAAAACGTTTTTTTGGCTGTATTCCAGGGAGGAAAAAATGAAAAAAGATAAACGGATTTTGGCCCTTGTTTTGGCGGCGGCCATGATGGGCACCGCTGCGCTTCCGGTTTGGGCCCAGACCCCGGAAACGGCGGACAGCAGCGTGGTGGAAGTGGAAGGCACGCTGGAAAACATCATAGCTGCCCGTGAAGCACTGGCTGCGCAGCCGGCAACGCTGGCGGAGGATGACAACAACATTCAGGCGGCGCAGACCATGGTGGAGCGCGTGGCCAATGCCGTAAAGAACCATACGGAAACAGCAGAGAAAGTAAATATCAAAGACCTGAACTTGGATAAAGATCTGGTGCTTTCCACCCTGGCTGACCTGAATGTGCGTGTGGAAGGCGGCGAGGCCATCAGCAAATTGTCCTGCTATTATAGCAGAGATACCGGGCTGGCGGTGGCAATCGGCCTTGAATACTGCACGGCGCAGGATGTTGCCGCCATGCAGGTAAAGCTGGACCAGCTGGTGGACCAGGCCAACACCCTGTGCCAGACGGATCTGGAAAAGGTGTTCTATGTGCATGAATGGCTGGTGCAGAACATTGCCTATGACCGGGAACACCTTAGTGATGATGTGCAGGACGACCACAACCTGCGCGGTGCCCTGCTGGAAGGGACTGCCGTCTGTGACGGTTACGCCAAAACGTATGCCCTTACCCTGCGCAAGCTGGGTATCACTGGTGTGCTGGTAACCAGTAAAGATATCGGCCATGCGTGGAACATGGTCGAGCTGGACGGGAACTGGTACCAGGTGGACTGCACCTGGGATGACCCGGTGGACGGTTCGGATCAGCTGGGATATTGCATGCATAAACACCTGCTGTGTACCACAGAGGAGATGAACACCAACCATAACGATGACGGCGATGACAGCGTTGCCTTTGACCTGGAAAACCTTGGCACGCAGAACATCGTGAACCTGGCCACGGACGATACCTATGAAAACACCTGGTGGAAAGACAAAAAGAGTGCAATCTTCCCGTGCGGGGGCGACTGGTACTATGCGTCCGGCGAACGCCTTTTCTGGCGTGATGACCTGGGCGACTGTGATTCCAACCTGGCGCATGAAGATGATTCGGGTGTGGTTGCCGGCAGTATTGCGCTGGACGGAACGCTGCTGGTCGCCACGGACAAACAAGCGTGCGAGCAGAGCAGCTGGATCAAACAATATGAACTGGATCCGGCCAGCCATGAAGTGACCGAGAAAAAGAAGGAAAGTCTCCAAAGCATCGGCATTGCGGCCCAGTGGGATGGCATTTATTATGCCGTAAGCCAGCAGAAATACCACCAGGATGTGCGCCAGTATATCAAGACAAGGGATATCCCAGTCCCCACAGCAACCCCGACTGCTGTACCTACCGCAACGCCTACTGCAGCGCCTACCGCAGCGCCTACCGCAACACCTACCGCGACCCCCGCTGCAACGCCGGTCAAGCCGACTGCTACACCTACCGCTACCCCTGTGAAACCCACCGCAACCCCTGCCAGCGGCTATACCGGTTGGAAAACCGTGAACGGCAAGGACTACTGGTACGAAAACGGCGTAAAGCAGGGCACCACTGGCCGCGGCAAAGAAATTTATGACCCCGATTCCGACGCCTGGTACTGGCTGGACGCCAACCGGGGCGGCGCAAAAGCCGTCAGCAAGGATGTTTACCAGGAATCCAACGGCGGCAAATGGGTGCGCTATGATGCCAACGGCCATATGATCAAAGGGTGGGATACCAACGATGACGGTACCTATTACTTTGACCTTGTCACCGGTGCCATGACCAAGGGTGATGCAACGATCGACGGCCTGCCCTGCAGCTTTGATACGGTGACCGGTATTGGCATGAACTGCGCATGGAAGCGCATAAACGGCAAAGATTACTGGTATGAGGGCGGCAAGCGCCAGGGCTATGACCCCAACAATGCAGCCTACCGCGGCAAAGAAATTTACGACCCCGTCAGCAACGGCTGGTACTGGCTGGATAACGTGCAGCAGGGTGCAAAAGCCGTCAGCAAGGATGTCTATCAGGAATCCAGCGGCGGCAAATGGGTGCGGTATGATGCCAACGGCCAGATGATCAAAGGCTGGAACACCAATGCCGACGGTACTTATTACTTCGATCCCATCACCGGTGCCATGGCCAAAGGTACAACCACCATTGACGGTATGACCTATTATTTTGACCCCGCAACCGGCGTAAAACGGTAACAAAAAGCCATAACAAAACCCGATAAAGCCAAGGCAACACCGCACAATTCCCGCCTTACGGCTTAAGCACCGCTCCGGCGGCTGC
>OHWM01000918.1_pt1 | contig 12804 bp, 10 predicted proteins | sample 1579731 | NCBI WGS metagenome assembly OHWM01 (sample SAMEA3882510, study PRJEB24775) | human gut metagenome | biome: human-associated habitat; feature: intestine environment; material: feces | place: Netherlands | collected 2009/2010
GTTTAACAAATTTGAGAAGAAAGCCGGTATGACAGGTACAGCCCTTACTGAGGAGAAGGAGTTCCGTGAGATTTATGGAATGGATGTAATTGAGATTCCGACTAATCGTCCGGTTGCGAGAAAAGACTTGGAAGATGCCGTATATAAGACAAAGAAAGAAAAATATAAGGCAGTATGCGACGAGGTTGAGGAGACCTACAAGAAAGGACAGCCGGTACTTGTTGGTACAGTAAATATTGATACTTCTGAACTTTTAAGCGGCATGTTAAAAAGACGCGGTATTCCGCATAACGTATTGAATGCAAAGTATCATGAGCTAGAGGCTCAGATCGTTGCAGGCGCAGGTGTGCATGGTTCTGTTACAATTGCAACTAATATGGCAGGACGTGGTACAGATATCAAGCTTGATGAGGAATCAAGAAAGCTTGGCGGATTAAAGATCATTGGTACAGAGCGCCATGAGTCAAGACGTATTGATAACCAGTTAAGAGGTCGTTCCGGACGTCAGGGTGATCCTGGTGAATCAAGATTTTATATTTCCCTTGAGGATGATCTGATGCGTCTGTTCGGTTCAGAAAAGATCATGAGCATGTTCAATGCGCTTGGTGTTCAGGACGGCGAGCAGATTGAGCACAAGATGTTAACATCTGCAATTGAGAAGGCACAAAAGAAGATCGAAGGCAACAACTACGGTATTCGTGAGAATGTCTTAAAGTATGATGAGGTCATGAATGAGCAGCGTGAAATCATCTACAAGGAGCGCCGTCAGGTTCTTGATGGAGAGAGCATGAAGGATGTTATCTTAAAGATGATTAGAGATATCGTCAGCCAGGTTGTAGACCGCACAATCTCAGATGAGCAGGCACCGGAGGATTGGGATTTCACTCAGTTAAATATCGAGCTTCGTTCCATCATTCCGCTTACCGAATATATGCCGTCAGCAGATGAAACAAAGAACATGAAGAAGGCAGCATTAAAAGAGACTCTTACAGAGATGGCACTGCAGGCTTATGCAGACAAGGAAAGCGAGTTCCCAGATCCAGAGAGCATGAGAGAGGCAGAGCGCGTTGTTCTGTTAAAGACCATCGATCGCAAGTGGATGGATCACATCGACGATATGGATCAGCTACGTCAGGGTATCGGTCTTCAGGCATATGCACAGCGCGATCCGCTCAATGAGTATAAGATGGCAGGCTATGACATGTTCAACGAGATGATGGCAAGCATCCGTGAGGATACTGTCAAAATGATGTTCCGCGTAAAGGTTGAAAAGCCAGAGGAGCGTGAGCAGGTAGCAAAGGTGACAGGAACAAACAAGGATGACAGCGGCGTGAAGGCACCGGTTCGCAGAAATGCACCGAAGATTCAGCCAAATGATCCGTGTCCATGCGGTTCTGGCAAGAAATATAAGCAGTGCTGCGGAAGATTTGCTGAGTAAATGACGCAAAGATATATTGAACTTGAAATATTGAATTTGAATTAAAGAAAGTAGAGGAAGAAAAGTGGTAGAGTTAGATCAGTTTAAGTACACACTGTCTACTTATGTCCCGATGTTAAAGGAGCTTGGTGCTTCTTTAAATCTGGATGCCAAAAAAGAGAGAATTGCAGAGCTTTCACGTTATATGGAAGCTCCTGATTTCTGGGATGACCCAGAGCGTTCTCAGAAGATGACAAAAGAGTTAAAGAGTCTGGAAGATACCGTAAAGAGCTACACAACATTGTCTACTCAGTATGACGATATTAGTGAGCTTATTGAGATGGGTTACGAGGAGAATGATCCAGAGGTTATTCCTGTCATTCAGGAGTCTCTTGATGAGTTCACGACAAACCTTGAAGCACTCAGACTTAGCACACTGTTAAATGGTGAGTATGATAAAAATAATGCCATCATTCGTTTGAATGCAGGTGCCGGCGGTACTGAGGCATGCGACTGGTCTAGTATGCTGTATCGTATGTATACACGCTGGGCTGAGCGCAAGGGCTTTTCAATTGAAGTTCTGGACTATCTGGACGGCGATGAAGCTGGTATCAAATCTGTTACCTTCCAGGTAAACGGAGAGAACGCATACGGACTTCTGAAGTCTGAGAAAGGTGTTCACCGTCTGGTACGTATTTCCCCGTTCAATGCGGCTGGAAAGCGCCAGACCTCTTTCGTATCCTGCGATGTAATGCCTGATATTGAGAAAGATCTGGACGTAGAGGTCAATGATGAGGATATCCGTATTGATACCTACCGAAGCAGTGGTGCCGGCGGACAGCATATCAACAAGACCTCATCCGCTATCCGTATCACTCATTTCCCAACAGGAATCGTGGTACAGTGTCAGAATGAGCGTTCCCAGCATATGAATAAAGATAAGGCTATGCAGATGCTGAAGGCGAAGTTATATCTTCTGAAACAGCAGGAAGCAGAAGCCAAGCTTTCCGGAATCCGAGGTGAAGTAACGGATATCGGCTGGGGCAACCAGATCCGTTCCTACGTTATGCAGCCATATACCATGGTCAAAGATCACCGTACTAATGAAGAAACCGGAAATGTAGATGCAGTTATGGATGGTGCCATTGATATCTTTATTAATGCATATTTGAAATGGATCGCACTTGCGAAGAGACCTGCAGAACAGCAATAAAAGCATGCTGCTGTTCACGAAGGGAACGGTACCAGCTTCCGGATTATGTCTGGATACAGCGGCTGTAATGGCAGAGATTTGCAGGGCGCAGTGAAAGTGGAAGGAAATGCAGGATGCCAAAGACAACAGATAAGAATAAATATTTTGTAGTAAAAGAGCGGGCTGTGCCAGAGGTGCTTCTGAATGTAGTTGCAGCGAAGAAGCTTCTGGAATCAAAGCGGGCAGCTACGGTTCAGGAAGCTGCAGACGCTGTGGGAATCAGCCGAAGCTCTTTCTATAAATATAAAGATGATATTTTTCCCTTCCACGAGGAAGCCAAGGGAAAGACCATCACATTTATTATACAGATGGATGATGAGCCGGGAATTTTATCCAATGTTCTTCGGGCTATTGCAGAAAACCATGGCAATATTCTGACCATACATCAGAGTATTCCCATCAGTGGTATTGCCACTCTTACCTTAAGTGTGCAGATCCTTCAGGGAGAAGGGGATGCTGAGGCAATGGTGGATGACATTGAACAGATGGAAGGAATCCATTATTTAAAAATTTTAGGCAGGGAGTAACGGACAGATGATAAATATTGCAGTGTTAGGATATGGCACAGTTGGAAGCGGTGTAGTAGAAGTCATCCGCACCAATCATGAATTGATTAACAAAAGAGCCGGGGAAGAGATTAAGATCAAATATGTACTGGATCTTCGTGAGTTCCCTGGAGATCCGGTAGAAGAGATTCTTGTTCATGACTTTGAGCAGATCGTAAACGATCCGGAAGTTAAAATTGTAGTAGAAGTAATGGGAGGAACCGGTGCTGCCTATACTTTTACAAAAAGAGCACTTGAAGCCGGCAAGAGTGTGTGTACCTCAAATAAAGCTCTGGTTGCCCAATACGGTCCTGAGCTTATGGAAATTGCAAAAGAGAAAAAGATCAACTTCCTTTTCGAGGCAAGCTGTGGCGGTGGAATCCCGATCATTCGTGCCATCAACGGTTCTCTTACCGCAGATGAGATCGATGAGGTCAGCGGAATTCTGAACGGAACTACTAACTATATGCTGGATAAGATGATCACAGAAGGCGCTGATTTCAATACTGTTCTGAAAGAGGCTCAGGAAAAAGGCTACGCAGAGGCTGATCCTACCGCTGACGTGGAAGGACAGGACGCATGCCGTAAGATTGCCATTCTTTCCTCTCTGGCATATGGAAAATTCCTGAATTTTGAAAATGTTTATACAGAAGGAATTACAAAGATCACACCAGAGGATATGGAATACGCAAGAGAAATGGGCAGAAGTATCAAGCTTCTTGGCACAAGCAAGAAATTGGGAAAAGATTCCTTCTACGCACTTGTAGCACCTTTCCTGGTAGGACAGGAGAACCCTCTTTACAGCGTAAACGGTGTATTTAACAGTATTTTTGTACATGGAAACATGCTGGGTGACGCGATGTTTTACGGAAGTGGAGCTGGCAAGCTCCCCACTGCAAGTGCAGTTGTAGCGGACGTTGTGGAGGCTGCTAAGCACCTTCATGATACCATTCCGAATAACTGGAGCAATGAACAGATGACTCTTATGGAGCCAGATTCTGTAGAAGGCCGTTTCTTTGTCCGCGTGAAGGACACTTCCCTGGACGAGGTGGATAAGGCCTTTGGCAAGGTGGAGGCTGTGATCGAGCCGGATTCCCTTCCGGAAGAATTTGGTTTTGTTACCGGACTTATGACACAGGGCGAGTACAAAGAGCGTGTGAAAGCTCTTGGAGAGAACGTTCTGGGCATGATCCGTGTGAAAGACTGATAAGATTAAGCTGCAGCTGTTCTGGTGATGGACAGCTGCGCCAGGTTATCTGCCTGCGCAGATAAAAATAAAACTGACAGCGTGAAAGGATAAACTATGCTGATAGTTAAGAAATTCGGCGGTACCTCCGTTGGTGACAAAGAGAGAATGTACAATGTTGCCAACCGTTGTATCGAAGAATATAAAAAAGGAAATGACGTGGTGGTTGTTTTGTCCGCCATGGGAAAATACACAGATGAGCTGATCCGTATGGCTCATGATATGGACGACAAGCCGCCGAAGCGTGAGATGGATATGCTTCTTACCATCGGTGAGCAGATGTCCGTATCCCTGATGGCAATGGTAATGCACAAGCTGGGCGTTCCGGCGGTTTCCCTGAATGCCTTTCAGGTGACCATGCATACCACAAGCAGCCATCAGAATGCAAGATTAAAAAGAATCGATACAGAGCGTATCCGCCGGGAACTGGATGCCCGCAGGATCGTAATTGTTACCGGATTCCAGGGCGTAGATAAATACGATGACTACACAACTCTGGGACGAGGCGGCTCTGATACCACTGCAGTGGCACTGGCAGCAGCGCTTCATGCAGATGCCTGCGAGATTTATACAGATGTGGACGGCGTTTACACAGCCGACCCACGTAAGGTTCCAAATGCAAGAAAGCTGAAAGAAATCACATACGATGAGATGCTGGATCTGGCAACATCAGGAGCAGGTGTACTTCACAACCGTTCTGTGGAAATGGCGAAGAAATACGGAGTGCCCCTTGTGGTCCGCTCTAGCCTGAATAACAGTGAAGGAACGGTAGTTAAGGAGGTAGTTAGCGTGGAAAGAATGCTGATCAGCGGTGTTGCGCTGGATACAGACGCTGTGAGAATCGCAGTACTGGGGCTTCGCGATGTGCCTGGTGTTGCATTTAAGGTATTTGATACCCTTGCAAAGAAAAATATTAACGTAGATGTTATCCTGCAGTCTATCGGACGTGCAGGAACAAAGGACATTTCTTTTACAGTAAATAAGGATGATCTGGATGATGCAGTTGCCACTCTGGAGGAGAGCCAGGAGCGCCTTGGCTTCAAGGAGCTTCACTCTGAGCGCAATATCGCCAAGCTTTCCATTGTTGGCTCCGGTATGCTCAGCAATCCTGGCGTGGCTGCCAAGATGTTTGAGAGCCTTTACAATGAAGGGGTAAACATTAATATGATCTCCACATCTGAAATCCGTATTACCGTCCTCATCAATGAAAAAGACGGAATCCGGGCTATGAATGCAGTACACGATGCTTTCGGCCTTGCCGACTGATCGAATATACATTTTAAGGAGGAATTTCTGTATGAAAAGAAAAGTATTGGGAGTGCTTTTTACAGCAATGTGCCTGTGTGCGGTTCCGTCCGCGGCTTATGCAGAGGCACAGGAAGCCGAAACTACAGAGGCAGCAGGAGAGGCTGCTGATGAGCCTGAGGCTGGTGCAGAAACGGTTACAGAGCTGTCCGACAGCCTGTACGATTTTCAGGTGAAGATCGGGGATAAGGTTTACCAGTTCCCTATGTATTACCAGGATTTTGCAGCAGACTGGACACTTGGCAAGAACGAGGACCCGGAGATGGGCGTTGGAACCAATTCCTATGGTTCCATCAGTTTTTACAAAGGGGACGACCGCGTTTCCGTAGATGTGATCAATCTTGGAATCAACCAGTTGCCATTAAACCAGTGTCTGGTGGCGGGAATTGATATTGATGCAAGCTATGATTTTGATGTGGCGGCTACTCCTGTAGAACTGCCTGGCGGAATCGTAATGGGAAAATCCAATTTTGATGATATCAAAGCTGCTTATGGTGATCCAAGCGATACTTACGAGGGAGACCTGTATACCAAGTATTCCTACTCGAAAGATTATTACGAGGAAGTTCATTTCTATGTATATAAGGATGACAATACTCTGAAGCAGGTAGATATGCGTAACTTCGTAGAGCCAGAAGGATATGACAAGGGAAGTGTAAGCGAGGAAGTTCCGGAAATCGTATCTTCCTATACCGCTCCTACTGAGCTGGGAGATGATCTGCTGGCTCCACAGTTGGAATTCTGCGGAGATCTTTATTCCCTTCCGGCTCCGGTGTCTGCATTCCTTGAGAATGGCTGGGAGCTTCAGAATGTGGAAGATGGCGCTTATGTGGCTGGCCGGGATCTGGAATTTGTAGACATGATGAAGAATAACCAGAGTGTGCATTTCAGTGTTTACAATTTTACCCAGGATGCAACTGCCATCGAGAACTGTTTTGTACGGGAGCTTGAGGTAGGCAATTACGACAGTGATGCTCTTACCCTTACTCTTTCCGGTGGATTTACCCTGGGTGCGAAGAAGGCGGACCTGATCGCAGCTGCAGAGGAAAAAGGCTATTCGTGTGATGAGGACGGAGATTACCTGAATATTTATAAGACTGCAGATACCAAGATTGACAACCGGGCACAGTTCTGGTTTAACAAGGATGAGGATCCGGATACAGTGGCAAGTGTTGCGTACAGAAATGAAATTCTTCCAGAATAAGGGAGAACCCGATCTGGAGGTTTTACAAAATTAGTAACAGGAGGGAAATATGAGCAACTATGTGATCAGCTGTTGTTCCACAGCGGACCTTACGAAAGAACATTTTGAGAAAAGAAATATTTCCTATATCTGCTTTCATTATGAATTAAATGGAAAAGAATATGCAGATGATCTGGGACAGTCCATGCCTTTTGATGTGTTTTATAAAGCCATGCAGGATGGGGCATCTACCAAGACTTCCCAGGTAAACGCAGATGAGTTTGAAGAGTATTTTGAAGGATTTCTGAAACAGGGCAAGGATGTGCTTCACGTCTGCCTTTCTTCCGGGATTTCCGGTGTTATAAATTCAGCCAACGTTGCAAAAGCGGAGCTGGAGGAAAAATACCCGGATCGTAAGATTCTGGTTGTGGATTCTCTGGGCGCGTCTTCAGGATATGGTCTTTTTATGGATAAACTTGCTGACCTCCGGGATGAGGGTAAATCCATCGGGGAAGTTCATGCCTGGGCAGAAGAACACAAGCTGAACCTGCATCACTGGTTCTTTTCCACAGACCTTACGTTCTATATCAGAGGAGGCCGTATTTCCAAGGCCAGCGGCTTTTTCGGCACTATGCTGAATATTTGTCCGCTTCTGAATATGGATGATCAGGGAAAACTGATCCCAAGATTTAAGATCCGTACCAAGAAAAAGGTGATCCGGGCTATTGTAGACAAAATGGAAGAGTACGCCGAGGGCGGACTTGACTATAGTGGGAAATGTTATATTTCCCAGTCCGCATGTATAGAGGATGCCAGGGAAGTGGCAAGGCTGGTGGAAGAGCGTTTCCCGAAATTAAATGGGAAGGTTGAGATCAACAACATCGGAACCACCATCGGAAGCCATACAGGTCCTGGTACGGTAGCGGTGTTTTTCTGGGGAAGTAAGAGGACGGCGTAGTTATAAAAAAATTACAGATGTCAGATGGGAAAATGCTATATTAGGAACAGCTGGCATGGTTTAATGGAGCAAAAGTGAAAACAGCGAAATGGTGCTGCAATATATCTGGCCGGGATGTATCAGAATCCCGGCCTGCTGTTTCACTGCAAAGGAGAATGATGATTATGAAAAAAAGAAGTACGAAGGAAATCAAACTGCAGGCCAAAAAGTCATTGCAGGGACATGTTGGAACTGTGATCCTTGGGCTTCTGGCAGTGTATGGTCTGAATACCTTAGGAACAATCCTTTCTACCAATTTGTTTTCTGGCACATCCGCGCTGGATCTGGTTCTCAGCGAAATATTTATGCTGGTGGTGTCACTGATCGTGGGAATCATTTCTGCTGGTCTGGGGTATATGCTTTTGAATATTTCCCGGGGAAAGGAGTTTTCTCTGGGAGATCTTGGCTACTTTTTCAAAAACAAGCCAGACAGGGTGATCGTTGCAGGCTTTGTGCTGGCGATGATCCAGCTGATCACAGCGATCCCTTACTATTATGTGAGCTTTACCACAGATCCGGGACTGACTGTGGATTCCCAGATTCAGTGGCTTTCCATGACTCTGGGACTGCTGGCTGTAAGCACTTTGCTGAATTTTCTTATTTCCCTTCCATTTGCCATGACTTACTTTCTCATGGCGGATGACACAGAGCTTGGAGGAATCCAGGCACTGAAAGAGAGCGCAAGGCTGATGAAGGGAAATATCTGGAGATATGTGAAGCTGAATCTCAGCTTTATCCCGCTTTTGTTATTATCTGTGTTCACGTTCTATATTGCACTTTTCTGGATCATGCCTTATATGGAAATGTCCATGGTGGCATTTTACCGGGATCTGGATGGGGAACTGGACTACAGACTGCCAGGAGATGGAACTGCTGACGGCGGCTTTTATAACTGGACCAATGATTCTGGAAACGGATATGATACAGAAAATAATGACGGTTACAGAAATTAGAAATACAAGCAACAAGAGGAGATTGAAAAAATGGATATTTTACAGGCAATCACCCAGGAACTGGGGGTGCAGAAATGGCAGGTAGAAGCTGCTGTTAAATTGATCGACGAGGGAAACACTATCCCTTTTATTTCACGATATAGAAAAGAAGCTACCGGAACCTTAAATGACGAGCAGCTTCGTAACCTGAACGAGAGACTGACTTATCTCCGAAATCTGGAAGACAAGAAGAATCAGGTCCTTTCCAGCATTGAGGACCAGGGCAAGCTGACAGAAGAACTGAAGGCACAGATCCTGGCAGCACAGACGCTGGTAGTCGTAGAGGACCTTTACCGCCCGTACCGTCCGAAGAGACGTACCAGGGCAACCATTGCCAAGGAAAAAGGCCTGGAGCCCCTGGCAAATATCATTATGCTCCAGATGACAAACAAGTCTATTGAGGAAGAGGCAGAAGCCTTTGTGTCAGAGGAAAAAGAGGTTGCTTCTGTGGCAGACGCCATTGCTGGTGCGAAGGATATTATTGCAGAGCATATTTCCGACGAGGCAGATTACCGAATCCACATCCGTGACCTTACTGCAAAGAAAGGAACCATCAGTTCTGTGGCAAAGGATCCGGAGACACAGTCTGTTTACGAAATGTATTACGAATTTGAAGAGCCGGTGAAGAAGCTGGCTGGACATCGTGTGCTGGCGTTGAACCGCGGTGAGAAAGAGAAATTCCTTACTATTAAGATAGCAGCACCGGAGGAAGATATTCTCCGCTACCTGGAGAAGCAGGTGATCACCCGTGAAAACCCGTTTACCACACCAATCCTGAAAGAGGTAACAGAGGACAGCTACAAGCGTCTTATTGCGCCGGCAATCGAGCGTGAGATCAGAAGTGACCTGACAGAGAAGGCAGAAGACGGTGCTATCAAAGTCTTTGGCAAGAACCTGGAGCAGCTTCTTATGCAGCCTCCAATCGCAGGGCAGACTGTCCTTGGCTGGGATCCGGCTTTCCGTACCGGCTGTAAGCTGGCTGTTGTAGATCCTACTGGAAAAGTTCTGGATACTACAGTTGTTTACCCGACTGCGCCGACCAATGAGAAGAAGATCCGCGCTGCAAAGGATACCGTAGAAGCCATGATCAGGAAATATCATATTTCCCTGATCTCTGTTGGAAATGGTACTGCTTCCAGAGAGTCTGAGCAGGTGATCGTAGATATGCTGAAGGAGATCCCAGAGGCAAAGGTTCAGTATGTGATCACAAATGAGGCTGGTGCTTCTGTTTATTCTGCAAGTAAGCTTGCAACAGAAGAATTCCCGAATTTTGACGTAGGACAGAGAAGTGCCACTTCCATTGCAAGACGTGTGCAGGATCCTCTGGCTGAACTGGTTAAGATCGATCCGAAATCCATTGGTGTTGGACAGTATCAGCATGACATGAACCAGAAGAAGCTGGGTGAAGCCCTGACTGGTGTGGTTGAGGATTCTGTTAATAAGGTTGGCGTAGATTTGAATACAGCATCTGCTTCCCTTCTGGAGTATATTTCCGGTGTTTCCAAAGCAATCGCTAAGAACATTGTAGCTTACCGTGAAGAGAATGGCCGTTTCACAAGCCGAAAAGAACTTCTGAAGGTAGCCAAGCTTGGACCGAAGGCATTTGAACAGTGCGCTGGCTTCATGCGTATTACAGGTGGCTCCAATCCTCTGGACGCTACAAGTGTTCATCCGGAGAGCTACGAGGCTGCTTCTAAGCTCCTTGAGAAGCTGGGATATTCCGCAGAGGATATTGCAGGCAGCAGGCTAGCTGGACTTTCCAGACAGATCGGGGATTATAAGAAGACGGCAGCAGAGCTGAAAATTGGTGAGATCACACTTCGTGATATTGTAAAAGAGCTGGAAAAACCAGCCCGCGACCCACGAGATGAGATGCCGAAGCCGATTCTCCGCACAGACGTACTGGATATTAAGGATTTGAAAGAGGGTATGATCCTGAAAGGAACTGTCCGCAACGTAATCGATTTCGGAGCTTTCGTTGATATCGGAGTTCATCAGGACGGACTTGTTCATATTTCCCAGATGAGTGAAAAATTTATCAAACATCCGTTGGAAGCTGTAAGCGTCGGAGATGTTGTGGAGGTTCGTGTTCTCGGTGTGGATGAGAAGAAGAACCGGATCAGCCTTTCTATGAAAGGGTTGAATAAATAAAGAGAAGTGGGAAAACATTATTTCTCTTCTTTTGACATTGCCTTGCAGAAAGCCTTTTTCAAACACGCTTTATAGCGTGTTTGGCAGAGGAATTAGAGAGTTGGATTAAAATGTTAGAAAATATGCTTGTTGTGTATCTGGTTTTAGTTAATATCGCAGCCTTCGGGATGTACGGCATGGACAAGCGGAAAGCCATCAGAAAACAGTGGCGCATCCCAGAGGCTCAGCTTCTTGCGGTGGCTGCCATTGGCGGTTCCGCTGGGGCTCTTCTTGGAATGCAGTTTTTTCATCATAAAACCAGAAAGTGGAAATTTCGCCTGGGTGTGCCGTTAATTCTGGCAGCGCAGTTGATACTGTGGAGAGTCTTGCAGTAGACGGTGGATAATTTGCTTCCAAAATGAATTTCCGGTGGAAAACAGGCCAGATTGCCCTGTTTTAAATGGGTATTAGTTCCTGCCGCTTTTGCGATTTTGAGCGGAGTGGACGAAATTGTTTTTGGATAATAAGGGACAGAGTTGTTTGTGGGAAAGGACTGAAAAAAGGAGATGGGAATTTGGAAGGACAGGTTATAGAAAATGCAGTTCAGGAGACTGTCCAGGAAACAGTGGATAAAGTAAACTCCAACTGGGATCAGATCAAGGCTTACTTTAACGGTCATATTCCGGATTTGATCAGCTTCGGAATGAAAGTGGTTCTTTCTATTGTAGCGTTTTATGTGGGAACAAAGCTGATCAAGTGGCTGCTGAAGGTTGCGAAGCGTTCCATGGAAAAGGCCGGCATAGACATGGGGGTTGCCCAGTTCATCTGTTCTTTTGGAAAATTTTTGCTGTATCTGATTCTGATTTTTAATATAGCTACTAATTTCGGTGTGAAGGAATCTTCCGTAGCAGCTCTTCTGGGAACTGCCGGCGTTACCATTGGTCTTGCTTTGCAGGGCGGTCTGGAGAATCTGTCTGGCGGTGTTATGCTGCTTTTGTTTAAGCCCTTTCAGGTAGGAGATTATATTATACAGGATCAGGCTGGTGGAACGGAGGGAACCGTATATAAGGTTGAGATGTTCTATACGACCCTGATCACCATTGACAATAAGCACGTAATCATTCCAAATGGAAAATTATCCAACAGCACCATTATCAATGTAACTGCGCAGAATTTGCGTAACCTGGAAATCAAAGTGGAAATTTCCTATGATTCCGATATTAAGAAAGCAAAAAAGCTTTTGCAGCACATTTTACAGGAAGATCCCGGAACCAAATCGGACAAAGACATGCTGGTCTTTGTAGACGAACTTGCTGACAGTGCCGTAGTCATGGGCCTTCGCGTCTGGGTGCCTACCGATAAATACTGGAAGATCAAATGGCGCCTCAATGAGAAAATCAAAGAATCTTTTGATGCCAACGGAATTTCCATTCCGTATCCGCAGATGGATGTACATGTTGTGGAGACAAATAAAGACAAATGATAATAGATATATAATAGAAAATATGAAATAGATGTACAAATAGATTTCCTATTGAAATTATCTTATTTCTATTGTATAATCCACCATGAAAAGAAAATTTCTTCGGGGCAGGGTGAGCGAAATCCTTGGAAATCGAAATTCCCTACCGGCGGTATAGTCCGCGACCCGCTTTGGCGGCTGATTTGGTGAAATTCCAAAACCGACAGTAAAGTCTGGATGAGAGAAGAACGCGCAGAATATTTAGATCGGTTGAT
>OHWM01000922.1_pt1 | contig 12787 bp, 8 predicted proteins | sample 1579731 | NCBI WGS metagenome assembly OHWM01 (sample SAMEA3882510, study PRJEB24775) | human gut metagenome | biome: human-associated habitat; feature: intestine environment; material: feces | place: Netherlands | collected 2009/2010
CAGTGCCGCAATTCCTTTGATCAGGTTACCTGCATGGGCGCCCTGCTTCATTGCAGCATCTGTTGCCATTGCGATCAGATTGACTTTTCCATCCTTTGCGGAAGCCAGAACAACAACACCTTCTCCAAGCTTTTCCTTTAACTGGTCACCAAGATCGCGCAGGCCGTTCATATCCACATCTGCTACACTGACTGCCAGAAGCTTCACTCCGTTTACATCCTGAACCTGATCCATAACGTCACCCAGCGCCTCTTTTGCAGCCTTGCTCTTTAAGGATTCATTCTCAGCCTGCAGGCTCTTAAGGTCTGCCATCAGGTGCTCCAGCTTCTCCTGCAGGTTTGCAGGGGTTGCCTTTACGGTCTTCGCAGCCTCTTCCAGCTTCTTCTCAAGATCGTTGTAGTAATCGAATACGCCCTGTCCGGTCAGCGCTTCAATTCTGCGCACACCTGCAGCAACACCGCTCTCGGAAAGGATCTTGAATGCCTGAATTTCTCCGGTGTTGGAAACATGGGTACCGCCACAGAACTCCTTGGAGTAATCGTCCACGCATACAACACGAACCGTATCACCGTATTTTTCGCCAAATAAAGCCATGGCGCCGGATTTCTTTGCCTCATCCAGAGTCATCAGTTTGGTGACAACCGGGATATTTTCTGCAATTTTTTCATTTACTGCCTTTTCCACCTGTTCCAGCTCTTCTGCTGTCATTGCTGAAAAATGGCTGAAGTCAAAACGCAGATGTCCTGCATTATTCAGGGAACCCTGCTGCTCTACATGAGTGCCGAGTACATCCCGCAGTGCTTTCTGAAGCAGATGCGTTGCTGTATGGTTTTTGCAGGTTGCGCTGCGGTTTTCCTTATCAACAGACAGCGTTACTTCGTCATCCAGCTTGAACATGCCGCTTACCACATAGCCCACATGACCGATTTTGCCGCCTTTTAAGTGGATCGTGTCTTCTACTGCAAATTTGCCGTCAGCAGAGGTGATCACACCCTTGTCGCCTTCCTGACCGCCCATGGTAGCGTAGAACGGAGTTTTCTCTACGAAAATGGTTCCCTTCTGGCCTTCCATCAGAGATTCTGCAATCTCAGTCTCTGTCGTCAGAACGGTTACTTTGGAGGTATCCTCCAGATGATCGTATCCGGTAAACTCAGTTGTTACGGACGGGTCGATCTCATCGTAAACGGTTGCATCAGCACCCATGTAGTTTGTTACTTCACGGCTCGATCTTGCACGCTCTCTCTGCTCTTCCATTGCTGCATGGAAACCGTCCTCGTCGATGCCGTAGCCCTTCTCCTCGAGGATCTCTTTGGTCAGATCCAGCGGGAATCCGTAGGTATCGTACAGTTTGAATGCATCCTGTCCGTCCAGAACTTTTTTGCCTTCGCTCTGCATTTTTTCTTCGAGCTCGGAGAGGATACGAAGTCCCTGGTCGATGGTTTTGTTGAACTGGGTCTCCTCGTTGTTCAGAACGTTGAAGATGAAATCTTTTTTCTCTTCAAGTTCCGGATATCCGTCTTTAGAGCCTTCGATTACGCTTGCGGAAAGGCGGGCAAGGAACAGTCCGTCAATGCCAAGCAGACGGCCATGACGTGCTGCACGGCGGATCAGACGGCGCAGTACGTAGCCTCTTCCTTCGTTGGTCGGCATGATTCCATCGGAAATCATGAATGTTGCGGAACGGATATGGTCTGTGATAAGGCGGATGGAAACATCGGTCTCATGATCTTTATCATACTCTTTTCCGGAGATTTCGCATACTTTGTTGCGGAGTGCCTGAATGGTGTCGACATCGAAGATGGAATCTACATCCTGTACGACAACGGCCAGACGCTCAAGTCCCATACCGGTATCAATGTTCTTCTGGATCAGGTCGGTGTAGTGGCCCTCGCCGTCGTTGTTGAACTGGCTGAATACGTTGTTCCATACTTCCATGTAACGGTCACACTCGCAGCCAACGGTACATCCCGGTTTGCCGCAGCCGTATTTTTCTCCGCGGTCATAATAAATCTCAGAACACGGACCGCACGGACCTGCGCCATGCTCCCAGAAGTTGTCCTCTTTTCCAAAACGGAAAATACGGTCTGCCGGGATGCCGATCTCTTTGTTCCAGATATCAAATGCTTCATCATCGTCCTGATAGATGGATGGGTACAGACGATTCGGATCGAGCCCTACTACCTGTGTTAAAAACTCCCAGGACCATGCGATTGCTTCGTGTTTGAAATAATCACCGAAGGAAAAGTTTCCGAGCATCTCAAAGAAGGTGCCGTGACGGGCTGTTTTTCCTACATTTTCAATATCGCCGGTACGGATACATTTCTGGCATGTTGTTACTCTTCTTCTCGGCGGAATCTCTGCGCCTGTGAAGTAAGGTTTCAGCGGAGCCATACCGGAGTTGATCAGTAAAAGACTTTTATCGTTGTGTGGAATCAACGAAAAACTCTTCATAGCAAGATGTCCTTTGCTCTCGAAGAACTCAAGAAACATCTTTCGTAATTCGTTTACGCCATATTTTTCCATGACTGTTTGTCCTCCAAATAATTCAGTGTGTCCCGGAATTTCTTCCGGGAATCCATTCTTTTATAATAGCACACTTAATTATTTAACGCAAATTTTTTTGAAATTCTTCTTTCCTTTTTTCAGAACGATACCGTCCTCGCCGAAGGCTGCTTTTTCTACGGCATATTTCGGATCTGTGATTTTTTCTCCGTCTACGGATACACCGCCCTGCTCTACGGCACGGCGTCCTTCGTTTCTGGTTTTTGCAAGCTCTGCTTTGACAAGAAGGGTTACGATATCGATTTTATCGTCCGTGAAATCCTCTGCAGAAAGTTCACTGGTCGGCATATGCTCGGAGCTTCCGGTAGAGAATACGGCACGTGCGCCTTCCTGCGCTTTCTTTGCTTCTTCCTCGCCGTGTACCATGGAGGTCAGCTCATAGGCCAGGATCTCTTTTGCCTCGTTCAGCTTGCTTCCTTCCCAGGAATCCATCTCGTCGATCTGCTCCAGCGGCAGGAAGGTCAGCATACGGATACATTTTAAGACATCGGCATCGTCCACGTTTCTCCAGTACTGGTAGAAATCGAACGGGCTGGTCTTGTTCGGGTCAAGCCATACAGCGTTTCCTGCGGTTTTACCCATCTTCTTGCCCTGAGAGTCGGTCAGAAGGGTGATGGTCATTGCATAGGCATCTTTTCCAAGTTTACGGCGGATCAGTTCGGTTCCTCCCAGCATGTTGGACCACTGGTCATCGCCGCCGAACTGCATATTGCAGCCGTATTTCTGGAACATGTGATAGAAGTCGTAGCTCTGCATAATCATATAGTTGAACTCCAGGAAGGAAAGACCTTTTTCCATACGCTGTTTGTAGCACTCTGCACGGAGCATGTTGTTGACGCTGAAGCATGCACCTACCTCACGGAGCAGTTCTACATAGTTCAGGTTCAGCAGCCAGTCTGCGTTGTTGAGCATCATAGCTTTTCCCTCGCCGAACTCGATGAAACGCTCCATCTGACGTTTGAAGCACTCTGCGTTGTGGTCGATCTCCTCGCGGGTCAGCATTTTTCTCATATCGGTTCTTCCGGACGGGTCACCGATCATGGTGGTGCCGCCGCCGATCAGGGCGATCGGTTTGTTTCCTGCCATCTGCATCCGTTTCATCAGGGTCAGTGCCATGAAGTGACCTGCGGTCAGACTGTCTGCGGTGCAGTCGAATCCGATATAGAACGTTGCTTTTCCATTGTTTACCAGGTCTCTGATTTCATCTTCGTCGGTTACCTGTGCCAGAAGGCCTCTGGCGATCAGTTCGTCATAAATCTGCATTTTGTTTTTCTCCTTTTTTCGGTTGACTTTCGGGTATGTGTTACCGTCTGGGACCAAAGTTTTTTTATAAAAAAGACTCCCGTCCTTTCCGATTCAAAGGACGAGAGCCCGTATCTCCCGTGTTACCACCTTACTTCACAGCTGTCTCACGGCAGCTGCCTTTGTCGGTATCCAAAACCTCTGAATACCCTGACGCTGTAACGTTCGTCTCTTACGTCGCAGCCTACTAAAAACGTGCATCATAGTTCTTCTGCCGCCCGTTTTATTCGGTGCGCAACTCCGGGATGTATTCGAATCGTACAGAACCTGCATGCGCCTCTCATCTGCCGGCTACTTTCTGTCCGCGTTTTTGTACGTCTACTTGTTCCCTTCCAAGCCTTTTTCCATGTTCCATAGTATAAACGGTGATTCGAAATCTGTCAAGACTTCTGCTTTCCGTTTTTTCATCTATTTTTAATATCCGCGGTCCTGATCCATCATATACAGGAGTGCGTTGCAGATGCACGCCGCGATATTGCTGCCGCCTTTTCGTCCGCGTGCCACGATATACGGGATATTGGTCTGCATAATCAGTTCTTTGGACTGTACCACATTGACAAAGCCGACCGGAACTCCGATGATCAGCGCCGGTTTTATTTTTCCTTCCCCGATCAGTTCATAGAGGCGGACCAGTGCCGTCGGCGCATTTCCAACCGCAATAATCAGCTTTTTATCCAGCTCCGCTGCTTTTTCCATGCAGGCTGCCGCGCGGGTGCTTCCGGTTTCTTTTGCTCTTGCCGCAACATCTTCGTCTGACATAAAGCAGAGCGCTTCACCGCCGTGGCGCGCAAGCACCTTTTTGTTGATGCCGGATCTTGCCATCTGCGTATCCGTCACAATGCAGGCTCCCTCCCGGATCGCCTCGATGCCTTTTGCCACCGCATGCTCCGAAAAGCAGAGATTATCCGCATAATCAAAATCCGCACTTGTGTGGATACACCGCTTTACAACCAGTTCCTGATCCTCTGGAAACGTTCTTCCGTTTAATTCTTCCGTGATAATTTCAAAGCTTCTCTTTTCAATCTCGTGCGGGCTTACCTGCTCCAGTTCTATCTTCATCTTTATGCCCCTTCTTCCAGAATTTGATAAATCTTCTTCATGTCGAGATGCTCGCGCAGCGCATCTGCGAGAATATCGTACTGTGTCTCTTTGAATGTCTGGTAATCGACACCGTGAATCTGCTCCATGGCAATTCCCTTATTCTTTGCAAGTGCTTCCACGATCCGCTCGGCAACTTCTTCTTTGTCGAAAATGCCGTGCACATACGTACCGTACACATTTCCTTTCTGTGCACCGTCCAGCTTATCCGAATCAGCACGGTTCTGATCATCGATGAACGTGAATGCTTCTGTTTCTTCTTTCCGCACCGTTTCTCCCATATGGATTTCATAGCCCTCAATCCGGGTTCCCTCGATCCCGGCAAGAACGCCTTCTGTTTTTCCAAAAGCGCCCTCCGCGCGGGTTCTCGTCTTCTCACCGGCAAATACGGTATCCATCGGCAGGAGTCCCATTCCTTTGATCGTTCCGCCGGCTTCGACATGCAGCGGATCGCTCAGCGTATCTCCGAGCATCTGGAAGCCGCCGCAGACACCGAAAATTACTTTTCCGGCCGCAGCCGCCTTCAGTACGGCCGCTTCCAGACCATTCTGACGCATCCAGAGCAGATCCTCCATCGTGTTTTTCGTTCCCGGAAGCAGAATCATATCCGGATTTTTCAGTTCGGAGACAGAGCTTACGTAGCGGAGTGATACGCCTTCGATCCGCTCGAACGGGTTGAAATCGGTGAAGTTTGAAATACGCGGAAGACGGATGACCGCAAGGTCAATGAGACCGATCTCCTCTTTTTTGGTGAATCGCTCGGTCAGACTGTCCTCGTCTTCCACTTCGATGTGGAGATACGGCGCCACGCCGACCACCGGGATGTGTGTTTTTTCTTCCAGCATCACAACGCCCGGGTCAATATCTCCGACGAGGAGCACCGGTGCATCCACAAGCTTTGCCATTCCCATATTGACGATATCATCGGCTTTCAGGTTGATCTCCGCCGGACTTCCGGCTCCCTCGATCACAATGATATCATACTGTTCTTCCAGTGCATGGTACGCTTTCATGATGTCCGGGATCAGCTCTTTTTTGTGGGAAAAATATTCCCGCGCACTCATGTTTCCCAGTACCTCACCGTTTACAATCACCTGCGAACCGGTGTCATTCGTCGGCTTTAACAGAATCGGGTTCATCAAAACGGACGGTTCGATCCCGGCCGCTTCCGCCTGCATGACCTGTGCACGTCCCATCTCAAGGCCTTCTCTCGTAATAAACGAATTCAGCGCCATATTCTGTGATTTGAACGGCGCCACACGGTATCCGTCCTGATGGAAAATCCGGCATAAGCCCGCCGCAAGCAGACTTTTTCCCGCATTTGACATCGTTCCCTGTATCATAATTACTTTCGCCATCGTTTTTCCTCCTAAAACCACTGCAGAATCTGTGAAACGGCTTCTGTCAGAATCTGGTTTTCTTCATGTGTGCGTACGGCTGCACGGTAATATCCGTCGGCAAGGCCCGGGTAGTTGGAACAGTCGCGGATCAGAATGCCGCCTTTTTCCAGCCGTGCGGCAAGTCCTTTCGGTCCCTCAAAGAACAGATAATTTGCACAGGAATCCCATACGGTAAGACCTGCTTTTTCCAGTTCTGCTTTCATCCAGGCGCGTTCTTTTCCGATCAGTTCCCGTGCTTCTTTGACGTAAGCATCCTCGTTCAGGGCGGCAAGGCCTGCCATCTGCGCCGGAATCGAAACATTCCACGACTGCATGCTGCGGCTGATCCGATCCAGCATATCCTCGTCGCTGCAGAGCAGATAGCCAAGACGCAGGCCCGGCATTGCGTAAATCTTTGTGAACGCACGCAGAATCAGCAGATTCGGATATTCGTCCAATTTTCCCTGCATCGTCACTTTTTCCGGCTCCGGCAGAAATTCTATGAAACACTCATCCAGCACCAGATAGATGTTACGCTCCCGGCAGTTATCCAGGATCTTTAAAAGAAGCTCCTGCGGAATCGTAAGGCCGGTTGGATTATTTGGATTACATAAAAAGACAAGATCCAGATCGTCGGTCAGATCATCGCAGAAATCGTCCTGTAAAAGAAAGCCTTTTTCCTTTTGCAGCGGATACATACGGATAAAACACCCTGCCGCTGAAAGTGCTGCTTCATACTCTGCAAATCCCGGCGCTGCAATCAGCGCTTTTTTCGGGCGGAGAGCCTGTGTCAGGGCAAAAATAAGCTCCGCGGCGCCGTTTGCAAACAGGATATTTTCTTCCGGAAGCTGCTCCTTTTCCGACAGTGCCCGGGTCAGGTCCCGGCACAGTGCGTCAGGATACTGTTCCACCGATTCCGCGCTCTTTCTCACCGCCTCTTTCACACTTTCCGGAGCTCCAAGAGGATTGACATTCACAGAAAAATCGACTCTGCATTTTTTCGTGTAAATGTCTCCTCCATGTGGATTTTGTCTCATACCATATGCCTTCCTTTCTCTTTTCCGTTGTGTTTCTATCTTCTCTTTTTACAGAAATAAAAAGATCGCGCGGATTCCCGCAAAGAACACCAGTCCGAGGAACGAGGTCAGATACATCAGATGATTTGCTCTTTTGATATCTTCCGCCTCGACCGGGCGGATGTCATCGCCGATCGTTGGTTTCTTTACGACTTTGCCGAAATACACGGCATCTCCGGCAAGCTGTACTTCCAGCGCCCCTGCCATAACTGCTTCTGTCTGCGCAGAATTTGGGCTGGCGTGGCAGTAACGGTCGCGTTTGTAAATTTTTTCTGCATTTTTCCAGTTCATACGCTCGCATGCAGACGCAAGAATCATCAGCCATGCGCTGATTCTCGCCGGTATGTAATTGACGACATCATCCAGCTTTGCCGCACACCGTCCAAAATACAGATATTTGTCATTTTTGTATCCCACCATGGAATCCATGGTATTGATGGACTTATACAGAAAGCCCAATGCCGGTCCGCCGATGGCAAGAAAGAGGAGCGGTGCAATGACACCGTCCGACGTATTCTCCGCGATTGTTTCCACGGCAGCTTTCGTCACTCCTGTTTCCGAAAGATTTTCCGTATCACGTCCTACGATCATGGAAACCGCATAGCGCGCCCCCGGAAGATCGTTTTCTTTTAATTTCTGATAGACCTTCATGCTCTCATCCTTCAGGCATTTCGTTGCCGGAATCTGCCAGCACCAGAGAACCTCCAGAAGGAAGCCGATGACCGGATGAATTTTAAATGCCGCAAAGAGCAGCAGTGCCGGAACACCGTATCCCGCCAGACAGACGAGGATCACGAGAAAAACTCCTCCGGCAAGCTCTCCCTTTGGCGTTTTCGGAAATACCTTCCGCAGCCATTTTTCCAGCAGGGCAATGAGATTTCCGATCACACGGATCGGATGGTACAAAAAGGAGGGATCTCCAAGCAGCAGGTCCAATCCATAGCCCACAATCAGGGCTGCTAATGCTGTTTTCATCTTGTTTTCTCCTGTTCTTTCCGGTAAGAGACACACTGCTCCAGAAATTCCAGTGCGAGGTGCGGACTTGCCATATAGTAAAGATGCGGGAATCCCGCCATCATCCGTTTTGTCGCATGAATGCATTCCCAGTTCCGCTTCCGCAGCGGTTTTGCCGCATGCCATGCACTTCCGCAGTCTGTGCTGTCAAAGTAATGGAACTCATGGCCGCGCACCGGATTTCCGCCGTTCCGAAAGGTATCCTTCGTGTTTGGCGTGAGGGTGATATAGCCGAATCTTCCCAGCTTTTTTGTCCGGTAAACATTTCCCGGAACAGCCTGTACCATAGGATACACATTTCCATCCATATCCTCCATGGATTCTGACAGGTACATATAACCGCCGCATTCTGCAAGAACCGGCATTCCCTGACGGATGTTATCGCGGATCTTCGTTCTCATGGTCTGGTTTTCCGAAAGCTCTTCTGCGTGCAACTCCGGGTAGCCGCCGCAGAACAGAAATCCGTCTGTATTCTTTGGCGGCTCCGCATCGGAAAGCGGCGAAAAATATTCGATTTTGGCTCCAAGCGACGCGAGAAGCTCCAGATTATCCCAATAAAAGAAACAGAATGCTTCATCCTTTGCAACGGCAAGAATCGGCTTCGCAGCACGCACCTTGGCGGCTGCTTCGCTTTCTGTCACCTTACGCAGGACTTCCGGCATTTTTCCCGAGAGCTCTTCTGCCCCTTCTGCAATCGCAAGAATTTTTTCAAAATCCAGTGTCTTCTGCAGTGTTTCTGCAAGCAGATTGACCTGCTCCTGCAGATTTTCCACCTCATCCGGCATCACAAGGCCGAGGTGGCGGCTTTCTAAGTGGCATTCCTTCAGTTCCGGCACAAAGCCGACACAGGAAATGCCAAGTTCTTTTTCTGCCATCGGCGCGATCTCCCGGTACAGCATCTCTGACATCCGGTTAAAGATTACACCGGCGATCCTGCTGTCCTCTTTGTACTGCAGGTATCCCTTGATAAAGGCAAGCGCTGAAACGCTCATGCCTTTGGCATCGACAACCAGAAGAACCGGCGTTTTTGTCATACCGGCGAGATCGTAGGCGCTACCTTTGGTAGAAATTCCGCCAAGACCGTCGTAATACCCCATAACGCCTTCCAATACGGAAATGTCATGACCCGCTGCATGTTTGCAGAACAGATACTGTGTTGTTTCTTCCTCTGTGAAAAACGGATCCAGATTACACGACGGGGCGCCGATTACCTGTTCGTGAAACATCGGATCGATATAATCCGGGCCGCATTTAAACGCTGCGGGCTGCTTTCCCATCTGCTGCAGTGCACGGAGCAGTCCGCAGGTGATCATCGTTTTCCCGCTTCCGCTCCTTCCTGCTGCCAGCATGATTCTTGGTGCTTTCATTCTTTGGCACCTCCCTGGGCTGTAAAGATATAAACCGGATTCTGGGCAATCATCAGATGGCTTCTTCCGGCCTTTTTCGCATTGGAAGCCTGCAGGCAGACGATTTCCGGCTCTTCAAACGCAAGTTTTTTGAAACACGATGCTGCCTCCGCTAATGTTTCCACGGTTACTGTATTTAATACCACGCGGATGTTCGGATTCTTCCGCAGGAGCAGTTCCAGAATCTCTTTTAAGTTTCCGGCAGACCCGCCGATAAATGCATGCGTCGGAACCGGGAGTGCTTCGAGTGCTTCCGGTGCAGTTCCCTCAATAATTTCCAGATGATCCACGGCAAATTTCTTTTTATTTTCCTGCAGAAGTGCAACGGCTGCCGGATTTTTTTCTATCGCATATACCTTTCCCTGTGCTGCACGAAGCGCCATCTCAATCGAAACAGAACCTGTGCCCGATCCAATATCATAGACAACAGAATTCGAAGAAAGCTGCAGATGAGAAAGAGATGCATTGCGCACTTCCCGCTTGGTCATCGGTACTTTGTCACGCAGAAATACTTCATCTGCCATGCCGGCTGTAAACTCCGGTTCCGGATTCGGGTTTTCAAACAGAAGAACCGCAAGCGGAGCAAACTCCATTTTAGCAAGTTCGAATGGGGTTCCTGTCACAATCTGTTCTTCCGGATACGACAGATCCGTTCCCACATGCAGCACAATCTGCTCCCAGCCGTACGAACTTAACGTCTGGCAGATTTCCCTGACACTGCCCTTTCCGCCGGCGATCGCCAGAGTTTTCCGGTTTCGGCGGACCGTCTCCAGAAAGTTGCAGTGCTGCCCGTGCAGGCTCACAAATGCTGCATCCTCCCAGGACACTCCGATTTTGGCACAGAAATAAACCAGCGAAGAAATTCCCGGCTCTACACGGACAGAAAAATCCGCATCTTCCGCAAGGACGGCCTGAAGTTTCTTTGCTCCGCTGTAAAAGCCGACATCACCCGACTGCAGAAGAACAATCTTTTCATATTCCGGGTGCGCCTTCAGATACTCGTAAATCTTTTCCGGGCTGTATTCTGCAAGCATTGGCTTCTGATATTTTTCTACTGCTTTTGTCATGCGTCCCGCACCGATCAGCACATCCGCCTGCTCACACGCGTCTACGAGCGCCAGCGTCATCTGTGCTTCTGCACCAGGTCCGATTCCGGCGATCACGACGTCCCGTTTCACGGACAGATCAAATTTTTCAACGAGATACCGCTTGACCTCGTCCTCCGAGAGTCCTTCTTCCTCTTTCGGACGGCCGATCAGAACGACACGGACACCGGCCTTTTTTGCTGCCTCAATTTTTTCTTCAAAGCCGCCGTTTCTTCCGGATTCCTTCGTTACCATCCATTCGGCATGGAACGACTGCAGCATTGCAACGTTCATGTCCATAGAAAACGGTCCCTGCATGCCTATGGTATGTGCGGCATCAAATCCAAGTTCCGCGCAGGATGCAATTACGCCTGGCAACGGCAGCACCCGGGCATACACACGGTTTTTATAATCTGGAAGCTCTGCAAATTTTGCGAGTTCCTTGCTTCCTGTTGTCACCAAAATCTTTCCCTCTGTGCCCGCCAGATACGATACCGCTTCTTCTGTCGTATCGACCATGACGCAGGATGGATCTGCCGCAAGCGACGGCCGCAGCAGCCGAAGATACGTTTTTCCTGCTTTTTCACATGCAGACCGGATATTTTCCGACACAAGATCGGCATACGGATGGGTTGCATCGATAACCATTTCCGGCTGTTCTTCGCCAAAAAGCTGTTCCATCTCTTCTTCTGTCAGTCTTCCGCTTCGAACCGTCAGGGCACCGCCCTCCTCGATCCGGCACTTGCCGTATTCTGTCGCCGTACAGGCAAGGGATGCAATCTCATATTTTTTCAGAAAACTGCAGATCTCCCGGCCTTCCGTCGTTCCGGCAAAGACGATTACTTTATTCATAGCGATATCCCCTCGGCGTTACCATGTGATCCCGGATTTCCTTTGTCTGACTGTTTCCGATAAATACCGTCGTAAACATATCCACTTTTGTATTGCGAAGTTCTGCAAGCGTCATGGTCCGGCTCGTCTCCCCGTCTCTTCCGATCTGGCTTACGATTCCGCAGACGGTTTCCGGCGCTTTGTAACGAAGCATCAGATCACACGCTTTTTCCAGGTAATCCGCTCTCTTATGGCTTCCCGGGTTATAAAGACAGATTACAAAATCCGCTTCCGATGCCAGCAGAAGACGTTTTTCAATTTTCTCCCACGGTGTCAGAAGATCGCTCAGGCTGATCAGGGCGAAGTCGTGGATCAACGGTGCACCAAGAACGGCAGCGCCTCCCGTTGCGGCGGTCACGCCTGGAATTACCTTAATTTCAATATCAGGCCATTCTTCCGAAAGCTCATACATCAGACCTGCCATACCGTAAACGCCGGCATCTCCGCTGCAGATCATAGCAACCTGTTTTCCCTCTGCCGCAGTTTCAAATGCCAGACGGCAGCGCTCCACCTCTTTCCGCATCGGCGTCGTCAGAAATTCTTTTCCTGCAAAATGTTCTTTTACCAGATCCACATAGACGGTATAGCCGATGATCACATCGCAGTTCCGCAGCGCATCCGCCGCCTCGATCGTCATTTTTTCATATGCTCCGGGGCCGATGCCCACGACAAAAATTGTACTCAAAATACTGCCCTCCAGTCCGCCGCAGCCAGTGCAACTGTTACACCGTCCGCTGCCTTTTTTTTCTTTATCAGTCTGCCGCCGGCAAGAACTGCGCTGCGCTCACAGACATTGTCAATTCCTGTAATCTTCTTCACAAACGGAGACGGCGTAAATTCCCCCTCCGCCGTTTCCAGTTCTTCTGCAGAAAAGGTCCGGTACTGCCAGCCATACTTTTCCACCAGCTGCAGAATTCCCGGCTCCTGCGCTTTCAGATCAATACTTGCCGCCTGTCGAACTGCTTTTGGAGAAA
>OHWM01000931.1_pt1 | contig 12646 bp, 10 predicted proteins | sample 1579731 | NCBI WGS metagenome assembly OHWM01 (sample SAMEA3882510, study PRJEB24775) | human gut metagenome | biome: human-associated habitat; feature: intestine environment; material: feces | place: Netherlands | collected 2009/2010
TTGAAGTTGAGGACCAGGTCTTCGGCGTTCATGCTGCCCCCATCATCGCGGTCTACGGGGTCAACGATATGGCACCGTGGGGACACATGTATGTCAATCCTGGTCTAACAGAGCCTTTGTTTTTGGTGGGCCCGAGCGGATCATTCGTCTCGATCTGTAACATCTAACTGGGATTTTCGGTCTTAAATGTTACAGATCGAGACAAACAGGAGTCCGGTCAAAAAATCTCAATCTGTAACACGTAGCCCACTTTCGACCGTCTACCTGTTACAGATCAAGACAATAAGATAGTCAAATCCGAACTTTCCAAGCAGTTATGAAGCATGGTTTCTAGTTTTCGGTATCACGAACATACTTTCGGTATCATTTAATGGTATTATGATATCGAAAGTATGTTCGTGATACCGAAAGGAGCCGCATGCGCCAGTTCGATTACACCACAGTCCCAGCGGAACTCGAAGCAACTCCAATCACCAACCTCCTCCTCTCGATACGCGAGCATAAAGGCCGTCAGCTTGCTCTGAGTCAAGTCAAACCCGAGCTTCTATCGTCCCTAATGGAGGAGGCTAAGATCCAAAGCACCCGATCCTCCAACGGACTTGAAGGAATTGTTACCACCCAAAAAAGACTCAAAGCGATCATGGCGTATTCCGCCAAGCCAAGCTCCCGCGCAGAGGAAGAAATCGCTGGATACCGAGATGCGCTGTCGCTTATTCACGAGCAGCACGATTTCATTCCCGTAACGCCATCGGTCATTTTGCAGTTGCATCGTGACCTCATGGTACACACAGCAATCTCGTATGGGGGCCATTGGAAAGATAGCGATAACGAAATCATCTCCATCGACGATCAAGGCAATCGATTTGTGCGCTTTAGGCCGCCTTCGGCCCTAGCAACCCCCGGACTTATCGAAGAAGCCTGTCGGTCCCTCAACGACGCCTTATCTCGTCAAGTTTGCGACCCCCTCCTTATATCATTCCGCTTCATCTTCGATTTTGTCAGCATTCATCCCTTCAACGATGGCAATGGCAGGATGAGCCGGCTCCTTACAACGCTGCTACTCGAAAAGACTGGATACGACGTTGCGCGTTACATCAGCATCGAACGACTTATTGAAGACAACAAGGCGCTCTACTACAACGCCCTCGCTGCAAGCTCCATTGGATGGAATGAAAATCAAAACACCGAAGCACCCTTTATCCGTTTCATGCTCGGAACAACCCTGGCCGCCTACCGACAGCTCGAGCAGCGTACCCTAATTGAATCAAGCACTCGTCCCATGTCGAAGCAAGCGCGCATCGCCGTTCTATTTCAACAGAGACCCGGCGTCATTAAGAAATCCGACATCCGATCCAACTGCCCCGATATCAGCGAGGTTACCGTTAAACGAACCCTCGGTCAGCTTGTTAGTTGCAGCGCAATCGAAAAAACAGGAGCGGGTCGTTCGACGGGCTACATACTCAAAGACGTCCATGCTCTAGAACTATTCTTGCAATCCACAATACCCGATAGCGAGGCCGCAATAACAAAAGAGGCTCCAAAGGATAAGCTCCTTGAACGTGTAAACCACGCCGAGGATGAAAGCAGAGAGGGGCTCTATGAAGACTACGATTCATTCTCAAGGGACATAAAGACGAAATACGGAGTCTAGTCATATCCCAGAATAGCCTCATCCTTGTTGCCCAAAGTTATTTACGCGTCATTGTGAAGCGATAACCCCTGCGCCGGCAGGGGCAGAAGTATCGTCTGTAGCATTAGCTAGCAGATGACCTGCGTATGCTCCTCGATGGCGGCGCGATCCTCGGCGGCGATACTCGGCTCGCACACCACGGCGTCCAAATTGTCCAGGCGGCAGAAGGTGTAGAAGTCGCGCTTGCCGATCTTGCTGGAGTCGGCGATCAGATAGCGCGAGTCGGCCTTGCTAAAGGCGAGCTGCTGGATACGGCCCTCGTCCATGTTGGACGTAGATACGTCACCGTCCAAGATGCCGTTGGCACCGATAAACGCCGCGTCGATGCCCAGCGCACGCAGGGTATCCTCGGCCGTTGGCCCCACAAAAGCGGCAGTGCGGCGACGGTACATACCGCCCACGAGGCACAGGTCGCAGTCTTCGCGCGCCTCGAGCAGGTTAAACACCGAAAGCGAATTGGTCACAATGCGCAGGCGAAACGCCGGCAGCATCGAGGCCATCTGCTCAACCGTGGTGCCCGTGCCCAAAAAGATGGTCGAGCCTTCCTCGATAAGCTCCACAGAACGGCGCGCAATCTGCAACTTTTCCTCGGCATGCTTCGTGCGCTTTTCGCTGTGCGAATACTCATGGCGCAGCATAGCGTGTGGACGGCCCTGCGCACTGCGGGCTCCGCCGTGCACGCGCTCGATCTCGCCCAGGCTCGCAAGCTCCTCAAGGTCACGGCGGATCGTCATATCCGAGACACCTAACGCATCCGAAATCTCCTTGACCGAGACCGTTCCCTGTTCCTCGAGCAGCTGCCGAACCTTATCCTGTCGCTCCGCTTTAATCACGATGAGTCCTCGCTGTTCCACGCTCACGTCAATTCAAACAATAACGAACAAATTGTATCAGACTCGCGCGCGTCAGAAATGAACGCCCGCACAGCTCCAATCATCACTTTTTTGAGAAAAATACCCCCTTCTTTAGTGGGGTGTAGTGATAATCTTGCCTGTTCGCGCTACAGTTTGTCGGAAATACCTCGATGTTAGGAACCAAATGATCACTTCCGAGCTTTTCGGCACCGCGCCGTGCGGTACCCCCGTTCATCGTTACACCCTCAACGGGCCCGAGATCTGCGTTCGCATTATGGACTATGGCGCCACCGTGTTGGGCATCGACGTGCCCGACATCCCCGGCAACGTGCGCGATGTGGTGCTGGGCTTCGATAAGCTCGAGGATTACTTTGACAACCCCGCCTGCTTTGGTGCGACCATCGGACCTGTGGCCAACCGCACTGCAGGTGCCACGATCACCATCACCGGCACGGACTGGCATATGCCCGCCAACGAGGGCACCAACAACCTGCACAGCGATCTTGAACATGGTCTGCACAAGCGCGTATGGGACGTTGAGCTCGACGAGGTCCACAATGCCGTGCGCATGACCACCTCGCTTGAGAACGGTGAGCTGGGCCTTCCCGGCAACCGCACCTTTACGGCCGTGTTTACCGTGACGCGCACCGGCTGCTTCCGTATCGAATATGGCTGTGAGAGCGACCGCGCCACGTACGTGTCCATGACCAACCACACGTACTTTAACCTTGCCGGTCACAACGCCGGCATGGACTGTGAGCACTTCTTTGTTGCTAACGCTGCCCACTACCTGCCCATCAACGAGCAGAATATCCCCACCGGCGAGATTGCTCCGGTCGAGGGCACGCCGTTTGACTTCCGTGAGCTGCGCCCCGTCGCGCCTGGCATGGAGGCCGACGATCCACAGATTAAGCAGGCACGCGGCTACGACCACTGCCTGTGCATCGATGACTATCAGTACGGTCGCAACCTGCGCCGCGCGATGCACGTCGAGGAGATGTGGACCGGTCGCGAGCTGGACTACTACACCACCGCACCGGGCGTGCAGCTCTACACCGGCAACTGGCTGGGCGACGAGCACGCCAAGGACGATGCCAACTATGGCTGGGGCGCCGGCTTTGCCCTCGAGGCAGAGATGTACCCCGACACGCCGCACCAGCCGCTGTTCCCGCAGGGCATCGTGGGCCCGGGTCACCCCTACAGCAATGTGATCGAATACCACTTTATGAGGCACTAGGCCCACAACGCGACATATCGCACAGCAACGCCCGCCGGCACACCGCCGACGGGCGTTTTTCATCTTTTGGGCTCTTTTTCGCTGTGACTGTATGAGTGACATATCAAAACTATGCCCATTTACTACGCTTAGCCCGGGATGCTCGACCATGCACCGGTTTTTGTTAAATGCGCGAGCCGTCTACCTGCGGTTTTGTTTTTCTCAAATTCGACATGCTCGGCGATAACCGATCAAACGTAGTAAATGGGCATAGTTTTTGACAGGCGGCATCGCGCGCGTCCCTCGCAAGGGCAAAATGATCCGTTTTCCTCCGTCCCCAAGGGATCAGTTGAACAGATTGTCGATGGGATCGGGGGCGGAACTGGGGAGATAGCGGATTTCTAGCTCTATGCCGAGTTCTTGCAGCTCTTTGAGGGCGGCAACGTCGGCATCGTCTATGGCGACCGCGGGCGTTACAGAGCGTTTGCCCTCCCCTGCCTGTATATGGCCAATGCTGATCTTGGTAATCGGCACACCACCCTTAACCAGCGCGAGTGCATCGGCGGGTGAGGCCACCATGATCAGAATCAACTGGCGCGGCGTTGCGGTATGAATGATGTCGATGGTCCTTTGCACCGAGAAAAACCGCGTCCACACGCCCTCGGGCGCCGCGACCCTCATAGGCGCCCACTTGCGCGAATCCGCCGCGATCTCATCGTTGACGATTAGGATAAGGTTGGAACCCACAGCCTCGTTCCACAGCTCAATGTCTTGCCCGTAAATAAACCGGTCATCGATGTGTGTGAGAAGAATCTTGGGTTGAGCCATGGCAGCCCCATTCTGTTTGAGACCCGTAAGAGCGAGACATCACGTCTCCAATATTAGTGCATTTAAAGTGAGAAAAGCCGTCAGAACCCTTGCGCGGATGTGCGATGTCCCGTATCATAGACAGCCGTTGACGCCTCAGTTGCGTCACCACATGGTCGCCAGCGTAGCTCAGTTGGTAGAGCACCGCTCTCGTAAAGCGGGGGTCACCGGTTCGAGCCCGGTCGCTGGCTCCATTGCATTCGCGCAGCTCAGAAGCATAATTGCTTCTGAGCTTTTTCTATTTTGCATCGCCTATTTCCTTCTCTGAGAAGTGAAAACGGGGTGAAAAAACTTTTTTAATCGTTTTTCACCCTCCACTCATTCACAACATTTATTTATTACTGAGCTATATAGGGGAGTCACCGGACTTCCCTCCCCTACAATCGAAAGCGATGGATTTCGATACAAGGAGGCCGGATGGCCGGTAAAAAATCTGACGCGGAGTCATTCGCCAGCAGGTGGGCGAACAAGGGAAATGAGAACCAGGATACCCAGCGGTTCTGGATTGACTTCTACCAGAACGTCCTCGGCGTCGAGGACGCGGTGTCACGGCTTGAGTTCGAGAAACCCGTCTCCACCGATGCAAGCACGCATGAGGGCTACATCGATGTCTTCATACCGTCGGCCAAAACCCTTGTCGAACAGAAGTCACTTGGAATCGACCTCGCTAAGGAGGAGACGCGTCAGGGCCGTAAGGTGACGCCCGCGAAGCAGGGCAACGCCTACGCCCAGGGCATGCCCCTCTCCCAACAGCCGCGCTACATCATCGCTTGCAATTTTGCCGAGTTTTGGGTCTTCGACCGCGAGCGGGACTCGCTATGTCGGGAGCCGCTTTTCAAGTTGCCGCTCGCGGAGCTCCCCAAGAACCTCGCAGCCATTCAGTTCCTCAAGGGCGGGGCTGAGGCCCCGGCCACGATTTCCCGTGCCGTCTCCGTAGAGGCCGGCAAGATCATGTCGAAGCTGCATGACCTGGTTGCCGAGGCGTTCGACGACCCCGACACGCCCGAGAACCACCATGCGCTCTCCGTGCTCATGACGCGCCTCATGTTCCTCATGTTCTGCGAGGACTCGGGGCTCGTTGCCCCCAACGCCTTCCGCGACTACGTCTCGCACTTCCAGGCGGGTGATCTCAGGCGCGGCCTCAAGGACCTGTTCATCTGGCTCGACACCAGGGATGAGGACCGCGATAAGTATGCCGAGCCCTGGCTGAAAAAGCTGCCTTATATGAACGGCGGTCTCTTCCACGAAAAGACGGAGATCCCGCCCCTGTCCGAGAACTTCCGCCATACGCTCATCGTCGAGGGGTGCCAGGAGTTCGATTGGGCGGGCGTAAGCCCCACGGTCTTCGGCTCCATCTTCGAGGGCGCACTGTCCCATGACCATCGCCGCGCCAACGGCCAGCACTTCACGAGCCCTGAGAATATTCACAAGGTCATAGACCCGCTCTTTCTCGACGGGCTCAAGGCTGAGTTCGAGGAAGCCTGCGCCAAGCCTGTCGCGGGCGGCGCGCGGACACGCGCCCTCAAGGAGCTGCATGAGAAGATCGGCGGCATCTCCATTCTCGACCCCGCTGCGGGGTCGGGCAACTTCCTCACGGAGAGCTACCTGTGCCTGCGCCAGCTGGAGAACCGGATTCTCTTCGAGCTCCAGGGCAACCAGGCGGCCTTCAGCTTCGAGGAATCCGGCGACCGGGACGTGCTCGTGAGCCTCCGGAATTTCCATGGCATAGAATTGGAGGATTTCGCCTGCTGCGTAGCCCGTACCGCACTCTGGATCGCGGAGAAGCAGGCGGACGCCGACACCGCGAAAGTGACCCAGCGCGTATATCAAGAGCTGCCTCTCACCGATTACGAGGGAATCGTTAACGCCAATGCGCTCCGAATCGATTGGAACGATGTCGTAAAAGCCGACCAAGTCGACTATGTCATCGGCAATCCCCCGTTTATCGGACAATCCAACAGGACGAGCTCGCAGGTGGAGGATTCCAAACTTGTCTGGGGTGTGGACTACGACGGCTACCTTGATTATGCGACATGCTGGTATAGAAAGGCAGCTGAATACCTCTCCTCGGCGGATGCGGAGTTCACTTTCGTCTCGACAAACTCAATTTGCCAGGGCCAACCGGTCCCCGCGATGTTCAAGCCGTTGTTCTCGATGGGATGGCATATCAGATTTGCCCACCGGACCTTTGTTTGGGGTTCCCAGGCTGATGATGAGGCCCATGTCCATGTTGTCATCCTCGGCTTTTCAAAACGCCCGGGAAGACTGACAACATATTCCTATGATACTGGTGGGGTATCGGTCGAGCATCCCGACAATATCAATGCATACCTCTTGAACGCGCCAAACGTCTTTGTAGAAAAACGGATGAGCCCGCTTTTCCAGGACATTTTCCCGATGGTCATCGGCGGCAAGCCTGCGGACGGCGGTTTTTTTCAGATAAAGACGCGCCGTGAATACGAGGAGATTCTCAAGGATCCAGTAGCGGCCAAATACGTAGTCCCCAGCCTCGGTGCCCAAGAGCTAATCAACGGTAAAGAGCGTTGGTGTCTCTGGCTCGCAGACACACCTCCGCAGGAAATAAAGAAATCGTCAGTCTTGCGCCAGAGGGTCCAGGGAGTCCGAGACTTCCGCGCCTCCTCAAAGAAGGCCGCGACCCGGAAGCTCGCGGACGAGCCGTGGCGCTATGCCGAGGTCAGAAGACCCGACGGCCCGTTCCTGTGCATCCCGAGGCATTTTTCGGGAGGACGCAAGTACTTTACGGTGAAACGCTGCACGGAAGGGGAGGTCGCGACCGATGCTTGCTTCTTTGCCGACGATCCGGACGGGCTTCTGTTCGGGATCATATCCTCCAGCATTTTCATGAAGTGGCAGAGGGCCGTCGGAGGCGAGCTTAAGAGCGATTGTCGCTTCTCGAATACGATCGTGTGGAACAATTTCCCCCTGCCCGATTTATCCGTGAACGGCAGGAGCGCGATCGTCGACGCGGCTCAAAAGGTAATTGAGGCGAGGGCCGGGTACGACGGAGCTTCCCTCGCGGACCTATATAAACCCGGAGACGAGTTTCTTTACCCTCGCCTTTTTGCCGCGCATGAAGAACTGGACGCCGCGGTAGAAGCGGCATACGGCATCGATTTCGACGGAGATGAATCTAAAACCGTTGCCCATCTGTTCGAACTCTACGCGGAGAAAGCCGGTGCATAGATGCGAGGAGACGCGAAACCGCTGGTAAAGATGCTCCAAGGGGCGGAGACGAGGTTCGTCATACCCGTCTACCAGCGAAACTATGATTGGAAACGAGAGCAATGCGCACGCCTCTTCGATGACTTGGAGGAGGTCGTCGAAGAGGGCCGCTCCTCCCATTTCTTCGGGAGCATCGTTTCCAAGGCCGATATGGAGCGCAGGGTGCTCATAGACGGCCAGCAACGCGTGACGACGGTGTTCATCCTTTTGGCAGCTCTGGTCAAGCAGACCGAGGAGGGCAACATCGCATCCGCCGGCCCGAAGAAGACCGCCGACCGCATCAGGCGCGAGTGGCTCATCGACGAGTACGACGAGGTCGAGAAGCTCAAACTCAAACTGGTGAAGGGCGACCAGGAGGCCTTCAAGAAGGTTATCGACGGGGATGCCGATAACCTCGTCGAGGGCTCGAACGTTACCGAGAACTACCGGTACCTGCTCGAACGGATCGGGGCTACGGACCTGACCTCCGAGGAGCTCCGCGAGGCAGTCAAGGCGCTCACGGTCATCGATATCAGGCTCGAGGGCGACGACAACGCGCAGCTCATCTTCGAGAGCCTCAACTCGACGGGCCTCGCGCTCTCCGAGGGTGACAAGATCCGCAACTACATTCTCATGGACCTTCCCGAGGCAGACCAAGATGCCTATTACCGTAAGTACTGGAACCCCATCGAGCTGAACTGCGGTTACGACACGAGCTCCTTCATCCGCGACTTCCTCACCTGCATGACCAGGAGGACGCCGGTCATCGCGCGCGTCTATCCCGAGTTTAGGAGGTATGCCGCGACCAGGAGCACTGTTGACCTGCTGGACGGCATGCTCCGCTACTCCATCCTCTGCCGAGAGGTAGGCGAGGCGTCCTGCGGCTCAGCTAAAGTCGATGCCGTGCTGAGGCGGCTCGGGCTCCTCGACATGGGCGTGATGACACCGTTTCTGATGAGCGCCCTGGCGACATACGAGGACGGGAGCATCGCTGAGGGGGAGCTCGTCGAGTCGCTTTCCGCTGTGGAGACGTACGTATTCAGGCGCTGGGTCTGCAAGATGCCCACGAACGCACTCAACAAAGTGTTCGAGACCCTCCACTGGGAGGCGGCCAAGGGCCTTGAGGACGGTCAGGGCTACGCCAACGCCCTCAAGTACTCCCTGCTGCGGCGTGAGGGCGCCGGCCTCCTGCCGAGAGACGATGAGTTCAAGCGCTGCTTCGAGTGGCGTGATTTCTACCACATCGACCGCAAGCGCTTCTACCTCTACGACAGGCTTGAGAACGGGGACAGTGTCGAACGCATCGATGTTGTCGGGATGATGGAGGAGGGCGTGCTCACCGTCGAGCACATCATGCCTCAGACCCTGAGCGAGCAGTGGAGGGAGGATCTCGGCTACCTCGTCGACGACGAGGTCCACACCGCCTACGTGAACACCATCGGCAACCTCACGCTCACGGGCTACAACTCGCAATACTCGAACAATCCGTTCAAGGACAAGCGGGACAGGGACCACGGCTTCAAGGAAAGCGGCCTTAGGCTCAATCGGATCGTGTCCCTCTGCGGTTCATGGACCATCCCCGAGATCGAGCGGCGGCGCGGAAGGATTTGGAAGAAGTTCCTTGAGTTTTGGCCAATGCCCGAGAGCGCGTACTCGCCCAAAGAGGTCCTGCGCGAGAGCCATGCGCTCGATAGCGGGTTCGAGTTCACCGGACGCAAAGTAGCGGCCTATTCCTTCCGCGGGGAGCGGATGGCAGCGAAGACGTGGGTCGAGGCCATGGAGGGGCTCCTGCCCCGCATCTACGCGGAAGACCCCCATGCGGTAAGGGGGGTTGTCACGAGCGGGAAGTACCCGTCGAGGTATTTCTCGACCGAACCCCTGGATTACGGTTTTGAAATCGGGGGAGGCGTCTGGTACGACCCCGGCTGCTCGACCTCCAACAAGATGGAGACCCTTCGCAGGATCGTCGACAAGGTCGAGTCAATCGAGCAGTCGGACATCGCTTTCGAGGTGCGCGAGTAGGGGGCGGTAGCCGTCGCGCCGAAAAGGGCGAAGCCGCATGAAATCGCCCCCGTTCGCGGAAGACGGACGGGGGCGATTCTAGATGAATCTCTCGGGTGCCGAACGAGAGTCCGATGACGCTAGGCCCCGAAATGCTTTTTCAGAAGCGCAGAAGCGGCGAGCAACGCGGCCGCGGTAATCAGCATCGAAACGATGGTGAAACCTGTGCAGTCGCCGGTTCGAGCGAGCGCCGGTCCGTTCTCGAGGGCTGAGGCCCGTTCGGACGGCTTGACGTTGCCCTTGCCTGCGTCCTGCGCGTTCGAACTCTCGGGTTTTCCGGAGATGGCGAACGAGGTCGTCGCCGTGCCGCCGTCCCTGTAGAGGACCTTCAGGTCATGGGATCCGGTCGGGAGGGCAGCGAGATAGGCGGGGGAAAGCTCGATGATCGTGCTTCCGCTCTTGACCGAATAGTTCGACGGGTCCACGGCCGCTCCGTCCACCGCCAGATAGCTGAACTGCTCAAAGGGCCCATCGAACCTGAAACGCAGACCGGTGCCCGAACCCCGGAAATACACATGGGATGCGGTATCAAGCTCTTTGTAGACGGGAGCTTGGTCCGGGGAGACTATCTCCCACGTCACCTTTGAGAAGTCGGCCGTGGGGACGCCGGTGAGGCCCTTCGCCCTGGCGTAGGACTCGTCGTAGAAGGTGGTCACGTAGCCGGCGCGGTCCCTGACGGTCAGGGCCGCGAGCCAGCGCCTGCCGGGCCTGGAGGTCGAGTCGTAGGTGATGCCGAACGATTTCGCGGTGTCCGCCGACGATTGGTAGCCGGTGGGCGCGGAGTCCGCGCCGGCGGTCGCGGGGTCGCAGTCGATGACCTCGGGGCTGACCGAGGCCACGCCGTCGGGGTCGGTCACGTCGTACGAGACGGTGACGGTCCCGCCCACGGAGACCCTGTCGGCGCTAACGCTCACGGAGCCGAGCGAGGCCGGGTTGGGGTCGGCGAAATAGGGGGCGCCGTTTGCGGCGGATGCCCCCAGAAGGGCCACGGCCAAGAAGGCTGCGGCAGGGACCAGCTTGAAGTGCTTCATGAATCTTCCCAACACAGAAATGGCAGTTGGTCACAGTATATCCGTCGGAAGCACCTGGGCGATCGGGAATAGGCTGCCGTAAGAATAGAGATGAACGGCCAACAGCGCGGGTTTCCCCGACTCGTCGCTGGCTCCATCAGCATTCGTTTTGCAGATTTGTTCGAGACCGAAGACGTTGGGCCTATTGTCGTTTCACCGGGACTATCGCGGCTGCGAGGTCTCTTTAACCGATGAGGCGTAACGGGGATCTCCGCCGTTCGCCTCATAAAGATCCTCGACGATTCTGTGCAGCGACTGGCAGAAGTGCGCGACACAGGGGTCCTCCGTGCCCGTGAAATCCCGGCACGCAAGGGTCATAGCGCCCTCCAGGCACCTGATCTCATAGATGAGATGGTCGATCCGATCGTTCATTTGGGCTCCTAGCCGTGTCGTCGATAGGTATGAACAGGATAGCGGCATTTTGCCGGCATACGCCGGAAAATGGCCACGGCTCCGCAGCCGTGTGGCACCTCCGCTACGCCGCGTCAAGGGGGCCCATGAGATCCCGCACAAACCTCCGCTCCGCTCCGGTTGGTGGAGGTCGTCATGGACCTCCCTTGACCCGTCTTCGCTCCGGTGCGGCTTTGCAGGGAGCAAAGCCGACGACGACGCGCGGCGTCGCCATTCGGCTTTGCCCGCAGGGGCGAGATGTTGAGGGCAAGGTGCCCGGAACGGAGGAAGACATGCAGCAGCTGATGACCGAGGAAATCGCCAAGACGGTACCGAGGCTCTACGAGCAGGACGGGGCGGAGGACCCCACGGTCTACGCCCACTACTTCTCGTGCGTGAACGGATGGGACTGGTGGCTGCTCGAGTTCGACGGCACGGACGAGGCGTTCGGCCTCGTCGAGGGCTACGACGACGAGCTCGGCTACTTCAGCATCAAGGAGATGGCCGAGCTGAACCGCCAGATGGGGTTCGCCGCCGTCGAGCGCGACGAGCACTTCTCCCCGAAGCCGCTCAGCGCCGTCAGGAGGAGGTAGCCGCATGGTCACGGTCGAGTTCGACTCCATGGGCGAGGCGGTCCGCCTCGCCCTCGTGGCCGATGAGTACGTGGGCGGCGGCCTGGCCGTCCTCCTCCTCGACGCCACGGACCCGCGCTCCGAGGGCTACATGGCCGGGTGGGGCGTGCTCACGGCGAGCGTGCCGGCGGCGGCCGAGTGGTGCCGCGGGCGGGGCAACATCGCCATCGACGCCGACGTGCCCGCGGCGCTCCTCGAGGCGCTCGAGGCCGCCGGCACGGTCCGGATGGCCGGCCGCTCGGCTGCGTCCGGGATGGCCCGCTACCCGCTGGCCACGGTCGCCGGGCGTGCCCTCGCCGGCATGGGCGGCCTGAGCGAGACCCTCGAGGAGGCGCTCGGCTCGACGGTCGTCGTCGAGTACGAGTCGGGAGGCGACGGCGGCGCGTTCGAGGTGGGGACCGCACCGGCGGGCTCGGCCGAGCTCGAGCGCCTCATCGCCGCCGCGAGGTCCGAGGCCGACGCGCTGGCAGCCGCCGGCGGATGGGCGGCCGTCCGGGTCGGTTTCGGGGACGCCGAAACCATCGACTGCGAGACGGGTCGGACGGTCTATATGACCGGGACGGAATAGCACCGGGCCGCCACCCGCACGGGCATGCCGGCGACGGCATGCCCCTCGCGGCGTCTCCCGGGGACGCTTCGCGTCG
>OHWM01000938.1_pt1 | contig 12562 bp, 10 predicted proteins | sample 1579731 | NCBI WGS metagenome assembly OHWM01 (sample SAMEA3882510, study PRJEB24775) | human gut metagenome | biome: human-associated habitat; feature: intestine environment; material: feces | place: Netherlands | collected 2009/2010
TCGCCGGCGCAACGCTCCAGCGAGTGAGCAATAACCATTGTCCGAATGCGTCCGCTTTTAACAACTTTCAACACATTAAATAGCAATTATATTGTCTGGCTTGGCGCGGTGCCAAATTGTTTTTTATAGGCCCGGGAGAAGGTGGTATAGTCGGAGAAGCCGCTTAACTGGGCGGCCTTCAGGATGGGGGTGCCTTCGGAAATTTTTGTGCGGGCGAGAAGAAGGCGCTTGCTAATGATGTAGTTGTGGATGGTGTAACCGGTTTCCTCCTTGAATTTCCGCATCATGTGATACTTGCTTAGGTAGTATTTCCGCGCAAGGGTTTCAATGGAAAGATCTTCAGGAAGGTTGTGGTTAATATAACGGAGAAGCTCTTCTATCTGGGAATCACTGCTGTAGGAGCGAGCGTCGTAAATGTACTGCTTTTCCAGAAAAATGCGGTTTACATAAACCATGAACTGGGTAAAAAGAGCTGAGCCAAGAAGCTCGCTTCCAAATTTTTCGTCTTTCAGGGCAGCTTCCAGTTCGTAGAGAAGCTGCTTTAATTTTTCCTGAGTGTCAGAGTCCAGACGGATTAGATTGTAACTCCGGTCAATCGCCTTCTGAAAACAGCGGAGCAGTTCTGTGGATTTGATGTCATCGCGGATCCATAGTACAAAACGTTCGTATGGAACCGAAAAATCAATTTCCGGTTTGTGGATGGCGTGACGGTTCACGAGGAGAATGTCCCAGGGCTTCAGGTAGTAGGACTTTCCCTCAATGTGGTAGGCTGCCTTTCCGGAAAGAAAGATGATCACTTTGTGAAAATCATGATAATGGTAGGAAAATTCCCGTTTGGTCTGGTCCTTGATGTGAAAAAGCCGGAAATCCTGCTCCAGATAGCCGGTTTTTTCAGTTGGCTCATTGAAAGAATTCATATGTTATGGCTCCTGTTTTAACTATAGTGTGTATGGAACCGCAAACTTTGTTTGCAGCTACGTTTGCGTAGCGTCATAATTCAATTCTGCGCTTGAAATATGACTTTATTATAAATGAAATACCGCATTTTTTGCAATATATTTCGCAAGTTATTCTATGTACATGGGAAAAATAAACGCTATACTGGATATAAGATGTGATTTGAGAAAAAAGATCACGGGCGTTTCGTCAGAAAGGAATTGAAAACAATGAGAGACAGCATTATCATGACAAAATATCAGGGCTTTGGAAATGATTATCTGGTACTGGATGCGAAGAAAAACCAGCTTCAGCTGCAGGGCAAAAAAGTTGCGCTTCTTTGCCAGCGGGGATTCGGACTTGGAGCGGATGGTGTGCTTTACGGACCAGTTGACATTAATGGAAAAATGGGAATGCATATTTTTAATTCCGATGGAAGTGAAGCTGCAATCAGTGGAAACGGTGTCTGTATTTTTGCAAAATATCTTATGGATAATGAGTATGTTACAGAGAAAAAATTTGCCATTGAGACTTTATCAGGAACAATCGAAGTAGAGTGTCTGAATGCCAGAGCGACAGAGTTCCGCGTAAACATGGGCAAAGCTTCTTTCCTTTCCAGAGAGATTCCGGTAACTGGCGAGGTGCGTGAGGTGATCGATGAGCCATTTACATTTAACAAGAAAGAATACAAGGCAACTTGTCTCACAGTAGGAAATCCACACTGCATTATTTTCATGGATCAGGTATCTCAGGAAAAAGTAAGAGAGCTGGGGCCATATGTGGAAAATGCAGATGAGTTCCCGGAAAGAGTGAACCTGCAGATCTGCCGCCAGATTGATAAAGGAAATCTGGATATCGAGATCTGGGAGCGTGGCTCCGGTTACACAAAAGCTTCCGGTACAGGAAGCTGTGCGGCAGCCATTGCAGCCTACCGAAAAGGTCTGATGGAAAACAGAATCAATGTAAACCAGCCAGGTGGTATGATCCAGATCGACATTAAAGAAGACGGAACTATTTTTATGACAGGAACTGTCGGATATATTGCGGAGATGAGCGTGGCTGAGAGCTTTTTCTCATAGAAAGAAAATATGGTGCATATGGCGCATCCCAACGGCCGGGGCTGTGTAGCGGTAGCTACGGCGACTGACGTAGGAGCAGCAGATGAAAAATCAGACAAGTCAATATGGCAGTTGCTTAATTTTCAATGTAGGAGAATCCAGGTATAGAAGTAAGAAGACTTCCGTGCCTGGATTCTTTTTTGCTGCAAATGGGGGGTGATGTCTGTAAGCGATATCATTATGCCTAAAGAGAGGAAAGTATTTTTTATATAAAATATGGAGACGGAATCAGCATGTTGATATACGAAACAGCCCCTCTTGTTGATAAAAAAAGTGCAATGTCTAAACTAAAAATAGATAGACATTTCTAACACAATTCTGTAGAATAAACAAAGGTTAGAAAATACTAATAAAAGTTAAACAAGGAGGAAGAGAGTGGCTGACAAAAAGTTATTAAGAAAAATTGCTCCGATCATTATGAGTGCAGCTGTAGCGATGACCAGTTCACCGGTTGGAGTTATGGCAGAGGACTTTACTTCTGGAGAAGCAGCTGTTGAGGTATCTGAGGAGACTGCATATGGTTCTGATGAGATTTCAGACGACTATGACGAATCATCAGAGGCTGACGATTCAGCAGATTTTGGTACAGACACAGAGGATGGTTTTGAATCTGGAGAAGCCGCAGAAGAGGAGTCTGGATTTGAGGACGGCGAAACCGGAGACACAGAAGATGCTTTTTTAGCAGACACTGAGGGCGAAATCAACAATGAAGCGGGAGCTGTGAAAACAGTGGAGGATGGTCAGATCGTACTGATGAACATTCCCTATGAAGCTTTTTACAGATCTGAGTTGAAAAACAATGATGTAAAAGTAGATGCATTTACATCTGCTACATTAAATAAATCCAGAACAAAAGGTATGATGAATGGTAATGCTGCTTATCATACAGACGCAGCAGGAAAAAATATGGCAGGTATTACTTTCCCGGTAAAAGTAACAGATGCGTCCTTGCTTAACAACAATGCTGACAAATACAAGCAGATTACAGACAGCACTTCTGTAACAATCGCTGTTACCAACAGAGGTCAGACAAGCGAGAATACTTATACAGGAAAAGATGCACTGATCGAAGCTGCTGATTATTCCTATTATGTACCGGCAGCAGATGCGGCACCGGCCTATTATAAAGAACTTACGGTTGATGCAGATGGTAATATTTCCTTTGGCACAGTTCAGGGAATGAGTGCACAGACCGTTTCAATTGGTTCAACATTTAAAACAGATACCAAATATGGAGATTATGAACTGGATCTGAATGATGAGGCGCTGGCTGGAGTTATTGACACAGCAGCTGACAGCATTTACGGAGCTGTGATCAATACAACAGACGGAACCACATATGCCCTTCGTCATCTGGAGAATATCTGGAGAGGCGGCCATCTGGCATGGAGCACAGGCTTTACAACAACTGTACATGGCGGTCCGGTAAGCTCTGCACACTATGTCTCCATGATGGGCAAAACAATTTCAAGCGTAACCTATTATACAAACAAAGGAATTATCAATTTTGACATCGAAGACACCTATGTTCCGGTAACGACAGGCGTAGCTGCAACAGCAGTAAACGTAAAAACAACTGATACAGCTGTTAAAGTTGAATTTGCTGGTGATCTTCCGGCAGATTTTTCCAAAGAGTATGCTGTTGATGGCGTAAAAGCTGAAGCGACAGAGGATGGCGTAAAGGTTGCAGATCTTACACCGGGAACACATACTTTAACAATTTCGGATGCCAATGGAAAATATGCTTCCATCAGCACTACTTTTACAGCAACAACGGATGTTATGCCGGCTTCATACGACGAGTATGAGGGAAAGCTGGTTGCTGCAGCAGACATTACTGCAGAGCAGTTTGCTGCATATACAAAGGCTGTTTCAAAAGTAAAAATTGGTGAAAAAGAGTATGCTGCAAGCGGAAGAGGTTCTGTAAAAGTAGTTCAGGAAGATGGATCTCTTGATTACTCCAAAACAGAAGTAAAAGATGGAGATACCGTTACCGTAAGTGCATCTGGATATGCAGATTTCTCATTTGTTTACAACGAAAACGTATATGTATACGCAGGTCTTACCTGGGCTGAATACTGGTCTTCTGAGGATGTATACAATGCAGGCTCCACAGCTTCTTCTGAAGAAAAAGACAGAAGAGGTGAGTCAGACCTTGGAGCATTTGATGCTGTAACAAGAGCAACTGCAAACCATGGCCTTCACAGAGGAAGCTTCCAGGCAATCGCGGTTCTTAATGGAAAAACAGTTTCCCACTGGAGCGCAGACGGAAAAACAGTTTATTATGCCGATGGAACATCAGAAGTATTTAACCGGAACAATGTAACCGGATATACCGTAACTGGACTGAAATATGTACCGGTTGAGATTAAGAGAGCTGACCTTGCTGCTTTTGCAGAAAGCCATGCAATTGTAAAAAATGGCGGACAGCTGATCGGCGGTTATGGCGAGAAAGAACTGAAATCCTATGAAGCTGTTGCAAATGTAACTGCAAATACAAATGGTTTGAAAAAAGTTACAAAAGCTGAAGACGGAAGCTTTGTAATCGGAGCAAGACAGAACGGAACTGAGTCTGGCATCAAAGATGCAGAGCTGAAAGTGGCAGACGGAATTACAGCAACTGTAAAACCTGGAAATGGTTCTTATGGTGAGTTCCTGAGAGTTGACCTGACTGGAAACTATGGCGATCTTGGTGCACATATGCAGTCTGTTGAGTGGGCATATTATGGAAATGATTCCACTTATACAAACAGACTTGCAAACTATGGAACAAAATTTGCAGCTGATAACTGGATGCATAAAATGATGGGTATCCAGCTTGGTCTTACAGAATCTGGAAGATGCAAGCTTACGGAAGGAACTGACGGAACTGGTTACTGGATCCTTACTGTTCATGCCCTTGGATACCAGGATTACGTTGTAAAATTCCAGGCAACAGCTGAGAATATTGCAAAACCTGCAGGTGATGCAGATTCCACACCACTGGAAAACATTATCGCAGAAGCAAAAGCCCTGAACGAGGCTGATTATACTCCGGAGAGCTGGGCTGCTGCAAAAGACAGCATTGCAAATGAGCTTGAAGAGTGCGAGGAAATGCTTGCAAATATTAAGAATCAGACAACTTATGGCGTAGAAGAGCAGATCGGACATTTAAGAGAAGCTCTTAACATGCTTGTAAAAGCTCCGGCTCCAACCGCAACACCGGCACAGCCGACTGCAACACCAGCCCCGGCGCAGCCGACCGCAACACCGACCCCTGCACAGCCAACTGTAGCACCTACACAGCCAACTGCAACTCCGGCACCGACTGTAGCACCGGCCAAAGGAATTACAGCAACTGCAAAAGCTTCCACAATTTACACCAAAGGAAAAACCTCTACAACCATTACTGTTGTAAAAAATGATGTAACTGGAAAAGTTAAATTTACATCCAGCAACAAGAAAGTAGCGACTGTTTCCTCCAAAGGCGTTGTAAAAGCGAAAAAAGCGGGAAAGACAACCATTACTGTAAAGGTTGGAAATTACACTAAGAAGGTAGTAATCCAGGTTAAGAAACCTTCTCTGAAGCTTGCAAAATCTTCTGCAACAATCAAGAAAGGCAAAACAGTAAAAATCAAAGCAACCGCAACACCATCCGGAAAAGTAACATATAAGTCCAGCAACAAGAAAGTAGCGACTGTTACTGCAAAAGGTGTTGTAAAAGGTAAGAAGAAAGGTACTGCAACCATCACTGTTACAAGTAATGGAGTATCTAAGAAATTCAAAGTAAAAGTAAAATAATGATTACAAAGCTTTTACGATAACAAATAATACTTGTGCAAAAACAAGGCAAAGGAACGGGGGCCGTTTTTAACAGCCCCTGCTTTTGCTTGTAAAAAGAAACTTATTTTGCTACATATTTTAACAGGAGACAGCATGAAAAAACGAGACAGTGATAAGAATCCTTTTGAAAAAAAGAATCTGGTGAAACTTGCTCCGGCAGCAGTGGTTATTGCTGCTGTGGCTGCAGCAGGTGCTCAGGCTGGCAGCAGTGGAAAAGAAGTGACTGCTGAAACCAGAGAGGTTGTAAAATCCCAGGATCTGGAATCGCTTCTGAAAACAGCCTATTCCTATGAGGCAGCAGATGACGAGGCAAAAGAGGAGAGTCTGCTGAAAGCAGGCAAAAATACATCATCATCTTCAAAGAAAAAAACCTCCAAAATTTCAAAGAACAAAAGTGGTATAAAAAAAGGAAGCTCAAAGACCCTTCCAGTAAAAACGGCTGCATCTTCAGGGGTAGGTCAGGGCTCCACCACTACACCAACTACAGAAGTTCCGGAAGGCGGCTATAAAGATGGAACTTATCAGGGCAGCGGTACTGGCTTTGGAGGAACGATTACCGTACAGGTAACTGTATCAGGTGGGAAAATCACAGCTGTTGATATATTGAGTGCCTCTGGAGAAACAGGCTCTTATTTTGCCTCTGCACAGGGCGTTGTAAGTAAGGTTTTATCAAGCCAGTCCCCGAATGTGGATGCAGTCAGCGGTGCAACTTATTCCTCAAACGGGATTATCCAGGCAGTACAGAATGCCCTTTCACAGGCAGGAAACAGTGATTCTGCCACACCGGCTGCCACACCAACTCCAACGCCAACGCCAAAACCTGCAAAGAAACCGAAGAAAGATACTTCTGTCAGCTATAAAGATGGCGTATATGAGGGACAGGCAGAAGGCTTTGATGGAATCGTAACGGTAAAGGTTACAATAAAAAATGGAAAAATCAAAAAAATAAGCAACACAAATACAGACACACCTGAATTTTTTAATAAAGCATGGAAAACAATCAAGTCCAATGTGATTTCCAGACAGAGTACTTCTGAAATTGATACTGTAAGTGGTGCAACATTTTCTTCCAATGGAATTCTCGGAGCTTTATCCCAGGCTCTTTCAAAGGCTGATCAATCAGGAACTACAGACTCAAAGGAAGAAGATATAACTCCAACCCCGACTGCTGTACCTGATGAAACTGTAACACCAATTCCAACGGAGATTCCACATCCTACCAAGACTCCGGATAATCCGTCAGATGAACAGCCGGTTGTAAAGCTTTTGAAAGATGGTACCTATACAGGGTCTGCAATGGGATATTCTGGAAAGGTTAACATAACACTGACAATTAAAGACGGAAAAATTACGGAAGTAACCAATACAAACTCAGATACCAGAAGCTTTTTCAATAAGGCATGGAGATCCATACAGCCTAAAATACTGGAAAAGCAGAGTACAGAAGGAATTGACACTGTAAGTGGTGCAACATTTTCTTCTATGGGAATTCTGGATGCGTCCAAAATAGCATTGGAGCAGGCAAAAAATACAGAGGTACAGCCTTCAGTAACGCCAGAGCCCACTGAGGCGCCGGATTCCACCGAGAAGCCAGAACCCACAAATACGCCAAAGCCGACTTCTGTTCCGGAACCAACGACTGCACCGGAGCCTACAGCTGTACCAGAGCCTACTGAAACGCCAGCGCCAACTTCTGCACCGGAACCGACGGATACACCGGAGAATTCTGTGACGCCGGAACCGACAGCTACGCCAGAACCCACGCCTGTGCCTGCTGGTGCATATACAGATGGAACCTACACTGGCATTGGAGAAGGCAATGACGGACCAGACAGTGTACAGGTTACCGTAACAATATCCGGAGGACAGATTGTGGGAGCAACTTATTTTTCCTATGATGATGAAGAATATGCAGATACAGCCTGGGAGGGAATTCTTGGACAGGTTATGGGAAAGCAGTCCGCAGACAGTGTGGATACAGTATCTGGATGCACATATTCCTCCCAGGGATTTATTCAGGCATTTAGAAATGCATTAAATCAGGCAAAAGGAGCATAACCCATGAAATACCAGAGTTTTATTATGAGAGTTTTATGTCTGCTTCTGATCGTTGGTGTCGTTCTTGGCTACAACTCCATGCAGAAAAAAGATAGTGATACCGAAAAAGACCAGCAGATCGCCAGTCTGACAACCAGAGTGGAGGCCTTGGAAAAACAGCAGGATGAGATATTAAGTGCCCTTGAAGAGGCTGCAAAAGCGCAGGAAGAGGCGAAGAAAAAGGCAGAAGAGGAAGCGAAGAATCAGAAAGCCCAGACGGAAGAAGCGGCTTCCGGGGATGCTTCCGAGGACGCGAAAAAAGATGACAAGAATACAGATGAGACAGAGGCTGAGGACGCTTCTTCTGAGGAAGAAAGTGAAGATCTTGTCTACAAAAACGGAACCTACACAGGAGACGGCCAGGGCTTTGGCGGCAATATCCAGGTTCAGGTTACACTTGAAAATGACACGATTACAGACATTCAGGTGGTAAGTGCACCAGGCGAAGACTCTGCATACCTTTCCCAGGGACAGGGCGTGATCAGTACCATTTTGGCTGCCCAGAGTACAGATGTTGACACCATTTCCGGAGCAACCTTCAGTTCCACTGGAATTATCAACGCTGTAAATGATGCACTTGGAAAGGCGGAAAATCAATGAAAAAGAGACAGAGAAAAATCCGGCTGATCCGTGCCGGCATCCAGCTTCTGTTTTTCATTTTTGCTCCGGCACTTTTTTCCACAGCATTCGCAGGCGTGAAGTCCGTTTTTCAGGCAATCGCAGCACATCAGGCAATCAGCTGGAATTCCTTTCTGGATGTGACTGCCGTGCTGCTGGTGGTAACCTGCCTGTTCGGACGGCATTTCTGCGGATATGCCTGCGCATTTGGTTCCCTTGGGGATGCATTGTACGAGCTGACTGTGTTTATCCGCCAGAAGGTTTTTCATAAAAAAGGCCGTCACGGATACTCAGAAAAAGCCATCCGCATTTTGCAGAAGGTGAAATATATCTGGCTTCTGGTGCTTCTTGTATCTATCCTTACCGGCTGGTACAGCAAGCTTCAGGGCATGAGCCCCTGGGATGTGTTTTCCATGCTCACCGCTGGCAGACTTCCCGGTGCTACCTACAAGGTGGGGATTGTGCTGCTGATTCTGCTCATGATCGGAATGTGCACTCAGGAAAGATTTTTCTGCCAGTTCCTCTGCCCAATGGGCGCAATTTTTGCTATAATGCCTATAGTGCCCTCTGCGCTGTTCAACCGTGACAAAGGCACCTGTCCGGCGAAATGCGGAGCCTGCAAAAAGCGCTGTCCTGCTCATCTGGACATTGACGGTGATACCCCTCTCTCAGGAGAATGTATCTGCTGCCACGCCTGCCAGGGAATCTGCCCGAAGAGGAACATCCGGATCGGGATTCCGAAGGCGAAAGATGAGAGCCTTTTTTAAACACGAGCTGGGAAAAGATGGGCGAACGCTATTGGAAAATAAGAGAAAATAAAATTAGAAAGAACAGGATATGAGTAAAAAAAGAAGTAAAGTAAGATTTCAGAATGAAGTCGATTTAATTAAGGTACATTATAAAAAGCAGTCCAGAGGTCAATCACTTACCTGCTTGGATATGTTTAATGGGAGAAGGCATTTGAGAAAGAGAAGTGCGGCAGGAATCCTCTGCGGCAGCCTGCTTCTCACTGTCATTTCCGCTACAGTACTGGGAAAAACAACTACAGTTGTTTATGCATCTGACATAGAAAAATACACCAACGCAGATTTCGCAATGGACACGGTAGTTTCCGAAACCCTTTATACCTCAGGCGAGGACATCAACACTCAGATTGGCGAAAAGCTCCGCGAAATGGAAACCACCCTCCTTTCCTGGACAGAGGAAAACTCCCAGATTTCCCAGCTGAACAATGCTGAGGGCAAGACCATGGAAGTCTCTGATGATCTTGCCGCCGACCTTGAGAAAATCCGCCAACTGTCCCAGGATTCCGACGGTGCTTTTGACCCCACCCTTGGAAAAATCATCCGCCTGTGGAACATTGACGGCGAGAACCCTCATGTCCCAGATCAGTCCGAAATCGACACTCTTCTTCCAGAAGTGGGCTACGAAAAAATTCAGGTGGACGGAAACAATGTAACTCTTCTTGATGGCTGTACCCTGGATCTTGGTGCTGTTGGAAAAGGCATGGGCTGTGACCAGATTATGGATTACATGCAAACCCAGCCAGACGTCGTCGGTATGATCCTGAACCTTGGCGGCAGCAGTGTCATGACCTACGGCGAAAAGCCCGACGGCTCCTCCTGGAAAGTAGCCCTCACCGATCCCCGTGACACGGAAGGCGACTATCTTGGAGCCATCACCCTGGACGCCAATCAGTTCCTTTCCACCTCCGGCGACTACGAAAAATACTTCATAGAAGATGGAATCCGCTACCACCACATCCTGGATCCAAAGACCGGTTACCCCGTCCAGAACGGTCTCACCTCCGTCACCATCGTCTGCGACCAGGGTTACCTGGCCGACGGCCTCTCCACTGCCTGCTTCGTCCTGGGTCTGGACGCCGCGAAACCTCTTTTAGAGAAATATGATGCAGAAGCCGTATTCGTTGATGAAGATAAAAATGTGTATGTGACAAGTGGATTGATGGATAAATTCGAATTAATGAAAGACGGATATATAGTAAACGAATTATAAGTTGTCCATGATAAATTCATAGAAAATGATAACTTATGGAATAGCAAGAAGAGCTCCCGACGATAGTTCAAAACTATCGTCAGGAGCTCTTTTTCAATCAACAGCATTTGGGCTGAATATATTCCTAAGCGGGGCATTCAAGGCGCGCCTTTAATGGAGCGGAGATCCACTGCTTACGAAGACTTAACATCGAAGGCTCTCCTGAGATGTTTAGTCGCAGTTAGCAGTTAGCTCCGCGGAATGTTGCGCCTCCCCGCGTGGAATATATTCAGCCCAGATGCGTACGGTGGTAACATATTACGGAATCCTCTTAAGCACTTCCTTCGTCAGCACTCCAATCAGCAGTCCTGTAATCACTCCCGACACCATCAGCGCCGGAGCATAATAATACAACAGTCCCACCGTATGCGTTGCCGGAATCGCCACCAGCAGCTGACCGATGTTATGGGAAACGCCACCAGCCACACTTACACCCAGCTGCCCGAATCCAATCTTATTTTTCACAAAAACCATCACAATCAAACTAAGGGTCGCCCCCGCCAGGCTATACATAATACTGGAGCCGCTTCCAAACATAAAACCGATAATAAAAATTCTCACAATGGAAACTAGCGCCGCTTCTTTCCACGTATACCTCTCCATCACAAAAAGCACCGCCAGATTTGCAAGCCCTAGTTTCATTCCCGGAATTCCCGCAAAAAACGGAATCAACGATTCCACATACCCGAAAATAATGGCAATGGCTGCAAACAGCCCAAGATACGCTGTCTTTTTCTGATTCATCACTTACACCACTGCGTCAAATCCACTTTCGGAATCCTGTGAATCTGAATCGCCCTCTCCCTGAATGACTACTCTGTTTGGCAGGCACACAATATATCCGCCTGCACTGCCCACTGCCGGCTGCTTCATGCAAAGATGATCCGGGCAGTCCGCCTCTGTCATCTTTACCTCGCCGTCCTTAATTTCACACACATTGGTATCCCCAATCTGGATCACCTGATCCTCAGCCAGTGAATAAGTCCCATAAAGTTCCCCATCCACCGTAATCTGGATCGACCCATGAGTTCCATGTGGAACCGCATAAACAAAAATACAAAGCACCACTGAAATAACCAATAGTGCACCAATAAATACCGCTTCTTTCTTCTTCAAAAATGATACCTCTTCATTAATAGCTTTAACCAAAATCATCATATCATAGAACCATGTTCCACAAACGAACCATTAGTTTATGATATAAGAAATACAGAGATTTTTCAACCTATTCTAAAATCCATTTTTGAGAAAAAATCGCAACAGAGAGAATGACTGTTATTCACAGAGGAAACGGTAACGGGTGGCTATTCCTTTCCACACCGCTTTTTATTGTAATTTCCCACGGAATATGCTATTGTATAGTTTGAAAGTCTGTGTGCCGTGCGGATCGCGGGAATGATTTTTCAAACACGTTCCAGGCCGGCGGCATTGTTGAAGAAATGTAACGATTCAGAAAACACTGGACAGTTACACAGAAATATTAGAAAGAAGGTGAAGCTATGGTTGAATTAGACCAGTTCAAGAGCATTCTTGCAACATACACAGAACCATTAGTGGAAGTGAGGGATTCACTTTGACCTGGCTAACAAAGAAAAGCGGGTTGAAGAATTAGAGCGCGAAATGGAAGCGCCTGATTTCTGGGACAATGCAGAAGTATCCCAGAAGAAAATGAAAGAATTAAAGAGCATGAAGGACGACATGGAAACCTATCAGAATCTGGTAACCCAGAAAGAAGATATGGAGACCCTGATCGAGATGAGCTATGAGGAAAATGATCCGTCCATGATCGAAGAAATCCAGGAAATGCTGGATGAGTTCCAGGCACAGTTTGACAGTATCCGTGTGAAGACACTTCTTTCAGGAGAGTATGACGGCGAGAATGCCATTATCAAACTGAATGCAGGAGCTGGTGGAAC
>OHWM01000954.1_pt1 | contig 12413 bp, 10 predicted proteins | sample 1579731 | NCBI WGS metagenome assembly OHWM01 (sample SAMEA3882510, study PRJEB24775) | human gut metagenome | biome: human-associated habitat; feature: intestine environment; material: feces | place: Netherlands | collected 2009/2010
GCACAGCTTCTGCACGCCCTCCACGTTTTCCTCAATGGTATGGCCGCCCAGGTTGGCCCAGACGGTGGTGCCGCACTGGCGCATAGCGGGCAGTTCGTGGTCGATGAAATGCTGCACACCGGGGTTCTGCAGGCCGATGGAGTTCATCAGGCCGGAGGGCGTCTCGTACAGGCGCTCGCCCTCGTTGCCGGGCTGACCGTTCAGGGTCAGGCCCTTGCCGGAGATGCCGCCCAGCAGGCGCAGGTCCTCGATGTCGGCATACTCCGGGCCGAAGCCGAAGGTGCCGGAGGCGGCGACGACCGGGCCGGCCAGCCGCTTGCCGAGGAAATCAACATGTAGGTCTGCCATCAGTCAAACACCTCCTGTGCGTTGAATACCGGGCCGTCCTTGCAGACGGTAACGGGGCCGATTTTCGTGTGGCAGGTGCAGCCCAGGCAGGCGCCCAAACCGCAGGCCATCTTTTTTTCAAGGCTGGCCAGGCAGGGCACATTAGCGGCAGCGCAGAGCTTGGCCACGCCGCGCATCATCACCATAGGGCCGCAGGTCAGCACGATGTCATAGTTTTTCGCGTCCAGCAGGTCAGTCACAAGACCGTGATGACCCTCATTGCCGGAATCGGTGGCCACAAAAACATCGTGGCACCAGGGCACGAACCTGTCCATGCCGTAGCTGGTATCGCGGAAGCCGACATACACGTCCGGCCGCACGCCTGCCCGGCAGAGCTGCTTGCAGAGCAGCAGCAGCGGCGCGGTGCCGATGCCGCCGCCCACCACGGCGATGCGCTGATACTTGCCTGCCAACGCGGTGGCGTCAAAGCCGTTGCCGCAGGGGCCGGTGACGGTCAGCGTCTGGCCGGGCTGCAGGGCGGCAATTTTGTGCGTACCCTCGCCTTTGAGCTGATACAAAAAGGTCAGCGCGCCGGTCTGGTTGTCAAAGTCATTCACACTGATGGGGCGGGACAGGATCGGCGTAGCGTCGGCGGCCCAGGCCCGCAGCATGTAGAACTGGCCTGCGTGGGGCTCGTGGCGGGGGTCCTGCCACTGCACCGTCAGGCGGCGGATATCGGGTGCAACCGTTTCTTGTTGCAGCACCGTCAGATTACAGCTTATTGCACTCACCCTGAATGTCCTCCCGCATGCGCACGCACTCGTTGTAGGCGGCCTCGTCAAAGGCTACGCCGGGCTGTTTCTTGTAGGCCAGCAGGATGCCGCGGCTGGAGTTGACCACGCCGCCGTTGCCCTGGGTCAGGTACTGGGCGATGTCGGCAGCCTTGCCGCCCTGGGCACCGTAGCCGGGGATCAGGAAGAAGGTGTTTTTGTAAGCGGCGCGGATGGCGGTGGCTTCCTCGGTATGGGTGCCGCCGATGACCAGGCCGATGCTGGAGTAGCCGTGCTCGCCCATGTAGTCCTTGCCCAGGGCGGTCAGGCTGTCGCCCACCAGGTCGTAGACATGGCGGCCGTCGTCCAGCTTTTTGTACTCAAAATCTTTGGCGCCGGGGTTGGAGGTGCGGCACAGAACGAACACGCCCTTGCCCTGCTGCTCGCAGTACGGCAGGTAGGGGCTGATGGAGTCGAGGCCCATGTAGGGGGCCAGCGTGATGATGTCGGCCTCGAAGTCGCCGGTGAAGTGGGCCTTGGCATACATTTCGGCGGTCTTGGCAATGTCGCCGCGCTTGATGTCGGCAATGACCGGCAGGCCGGTGGCGCGGGCCAGCTTGAGGGTCTCGGCGTAGGCGCGCATGCCGTCCAGGCCCAGGGACTCGTAGTAGGCGATCTGCACCTTGTAGCAGCCTGCCACGCCCTTGGTGGCGGCGATCAGCGCGCGGTTGAAGTCCAGCACGTTCTCACCGGCGGTCTTGGCGGTGTCGGTGGTGGGCAGGTAGCCGATCTCGGTATCCAGGCCGACGCAGACCGGGCCGTTGGCAGCTACGCTCTCGTACAGTTTATCCATGTTCGTCAACATTGTGTGCTCCCCCGTTTATATAATGTAGATTGCTTACTCTTCGATTTGGAACGTGACCTTGCCACCCTTGATGGTGGTGACGACCTTGCCGTACAGCAGGGTGCCATCGTAGGGGCAGTTCTTACTCTTGCTGTGGAGGTCCTCGGCGCTCACCTCGTACATGTGGTCCAGGTCCACCAGCACGACATCGGCGTCGTAACCGGGGGCCAGCATGCCCTTGTGGTCGGCCAGGCCCAACACGGCGGCGGGGCCGGCGCTCATCAAAAAGCTCAGCAGTTCCAGCGGCAGGCGCTGCTCGCGGCAAAGCTTGGTGTAGCATACGCCGAAGGCTGTCTCCAGGCCCACCATACCGGCGGCTCCCTTCTCCTTTTCCTCGGCGGTATGGGGTGCGTGGTCGGTGCCGATGCAGGTCACGGTGCCGTCCCTGATGGCTTCGATCAGGGCGGTGACATCGTCGGCCTTACGGATGGGCGGGTTGACCTTGTACTGCAGGCGGCTGTCATCGAACCAGAGGTGATGGGGCGTGACCTCGCAGCTGACACGGGCGCCTTTCAGGCGGCTCATGCGGATGGCGTCGATGGATTCCTTGGTGGAGACGTGGCACATGTGCAGGCGGGTGCCGTAGTACTCGGCCAGGTGGCAGTTGCGCACGGTCTCGATATTCTCAGCCAGGCGGTAGTCCCAGGGGCTGATCTCCCGGTCCTCGGCGTGGGACATGACGGTCAGGCCGCGCTCGGTGGCGATGGCAAAGACCCGCGCCATAACGGCGTTGTTCATCACGCCGTTGCCGTCCTCGGTGATGAACTTGATGTCCTCCGGCAGGGTAAGCAGATGGTCGATGGTCTTACCGTCAAAGTCCCTGGTGATGGAGACGGTCTGGTTGGCATCGCACAGGCCGATGCGCTTGGCCTCGGCCTCCACCGCGTGGGCGATCTCCGGCGTGGAGCAGACGGGCTTGGTGTTGGGCATCAGGTTCACAAAGGTGTAACCGCCTGCCGCTGCGGCCGCCGAGCCGGTGGCGATGTCCTCTTTATATTCAAAGCCTGGGGTGCGCCAGTGGCAGTGGGTATCGATGAAAGCGGGCAGGATGGTGCGGCCTTTGGCATCCAGCACATCCTCGCCCTCGGGCACCTCAAGGCCCTGGCCGATGGCTGCGATCTTGTCGCCGCGCAGCCATACCTCGATGGGTTTGCCGGCGGTGTCTTTTGCGTTGCGGATCAGCATGTTATACCTCCCTGGGTGTGTATTTGGGCAAAAAAAAACTTTTCCCAAAAATGGGAAAAGTCAAAAAGTCACACCATGCACAGCGGCGGGAAAGGACGCTGCGCCGTTAATCTTAAAGTTTGCAAAACCGCTCATCAACATGCAGACGTACTCCTTCCCCACGTATTACATAATTTTACTTATTGTACCATGCCCCGGCGGTGGTGTCAATGCAATGGGGGTTTTTGGGCAGTTAGGGATTTTATAGAGTTTTGGGGCAACTTTTGGACATTTTGACAAAATGTACCGCAAAACCGCCCGGCATTGCCTTTTATCCGCGATTGTGCTATTATGTATACTAAACTTTACTATAGAATAATGTTTTTATATTAGCACAATATGGTATGCAATAAGAAACAGAGGGAAACATCATGGGCCTTTGGGAAGACGCCAAAAATATCCGGGATAAGGACCCCGCCGCGCGCAATGTGGCCGAGGTCATCATTCTGTACCCCGGTTTCCACGTGCTGGTTACACATAAGATCGCACATTTTTTGTATAACCACAAGTGTTTCTTTTTGGCGCGGTTCGTCAGCCAGCTGGCCCGGCATTTAACAGGCATCGAGATCCACCCCGGCGCGAAGATCGGCCGCAAGCTGTTTATCGACCACGGCATGGGCATCGTGTTTGGCGAGACCACCGAGATCGGTGACAACTGCACGATCTACCACGGCGTGACCCTGGGCGGCACCGGCAAGGATACCGGCAAGCGCCACCCGACCTTAGGCAATAACGTGCTGATCGGCGCAGGCACCAAGGTGCTGGGGCCTGTATATATCGGCGATAACGTGCGCGTGGGCGCCGGCAGTGTGGTGCTGAAAAACCTGCCCGCCAACTGCACCGCCGTGGGCGTGCCTGCCGAGGTAGTGCGCATGCGCAACGAGAAATGCTGCCCGTCGGACGATCTGGACCAGCAGGATCTGCCGGATATTGTCAACCAGCGCATCTCCCAACTGGAAGCCCGCCTGAGCCGCCTGGAGGCCGAACATCAGGGAGAGTTCCCGCCGGATAAAAAGTAAAACATACGAGTAGCGCCCCCGTCCAATGGACAGGGGCGTTATTTTTGTGTGCATGTAGGGGTCGATGCTTGTATTGCGAGGTCGCGCAGCGATCAAAGCCCCAGTGGGGCTTTGATCCGAACGAGCAGGCCAGCCATGCTGGCTGGCAGCCCTTGTTGTGGCTGCCAAGCGGTCCCGCGGGCGAACACAAGCATCCGCCCCTACAAACTCAACTATGCTTTCCTCCGATTAAACGAAATCTGCAGCACCAGCCAGGCGGCGATGAGGCATACCACCGTGATAAGCCCCATCATCTGCCAGGAGTGCATCAGGTTGGCTACCGTGGCATCGTACATAGGGCTGTCGAAGCCCTGCTTCAGCCAAGCCAGGCGGCTGTTCAGGTCGGTGGAGGCCCCCAGCGCGCCCATGCCCCAGCGGCAGACGACGACCGCCGCGATCCGGGCGGCCACCCCGGTCAGCGTGAACATAATGCCGCTGAACACCACCTGCCCGATCATCAGCACCAGCACGACCAAAATCGCGCTCTCACCGCTTTTGAAGATGGCGGAGATCAACAGGCCGATAGCGCTGGACGCCACCAGCATGAGCAGAATCGAGACAAAAATCTCCACATCGGTATCCAGTAGCAGGTGGTTCTGCGGGATGTTCACGATGCGCACAAAGCCAAAGGTTAAAATGGCGGCTTGGACGTCCTCGATAAGCAGCAGCACGAAGGCCTTGCTCAGCACCACCGCCAGCAGGCTAACGCCTACCGAAGCTTCCCGCAGGATGATCTCCCGCTCCTTACAAATTTCGCGGTAGGAGTTCAGCGTGCCCATAAAGGCGGCCATGGCGCTGATAATGAACAGCGCCGTGCGGCTGCCGATGTTAATAAGGTTGGAGGTAAAGCAATCCGGGTCGACCACCATTTTAATGACCAACACCATGAACGGCGCCTGCAAGATCAGGCTGGCCATCGTGAGCTTATCGTTTAAGATCAGGCGCAGATTGCGCTGCACCAGCACCGTGAACTGGCGCCAGAATTTCATCAATTTTATTGGCTGCATCGCTTATCCGCCTCCTGCGCTGCCTCGGGCCAGGCCGCCACCAGGCGGTTGAACTCCGGCGTGGTAAAGTATTGCTGGCGGTACTGCTCGATGAGCTCGGGCACCCGCAGTTTTTCAAAAATGTCGCTGGTCAGCTCCACATCAAAGTAGCGGTGCAGTTTTTCCGGTGCGCCGTAGTAGCACAGCACGCCGCCCACACCCAAAAAGGCAATTTTATCGCACAGGTTGATGTTGGACATATTGTGGGTGACCATCAGCACCGTGCAGTTTTGGTGGCTGAGCTTGCGGCACAGCTCCATCATGCTGCGGTCAAGGTCCGGCGAAAGGCCGCTGGTGGGCTCGTCCAGAATCAGCAGCCGGGGGTTGGCCAGCAGTTCCATGGCGATGGAGACACGCTTTTTCTGCCCGCCGGAAAGCTGGGAGATCAGCGTTTTTTCCCGCCCGGTCAGGTCCACAGCTTCAATCGCATGGGCCACGGCGGCGTTGATCTCGGCCCTGGTAGCGTCGTGGGCGATGCGCAGCTTGGCCGTAAAGGTCAGGCTCTGCTCCACGGTCAGGTTATCGTGCATGATGTCCTTCTGCGGCACGTAGCCCAGCACGGCCTCAAAAGCGTTACGGTTATCGGCGGTGTCCAGGCCGTCGAACCGCACGCTGCCCTTGGTGCAGGGCGCAGTGCCGGTGATGCAGGTAAGCAGGCTGGACTTTCCGGTGCCGGAGCCGCCCACCAGCACCACAAAGCTGTTGGGCTCGATTTCAAAGCTGGTGCCGTCCACGATGTTCAGCGGCTTGCCGGTGTTGCGGTTTTTGACGGTCTTATACACATTGAGCAGCTGCACGCTGATGCCGCTTTTATGCTCGTGGTAATGCAGCAGCCCGCCGGAAAAAGCAAATACCTGCGTAGGCACGTTGATGACCGCACCGCTGCGCAGCACTGTGCCGGTCACGCGGGCACCGTCCACATAGGTGCCGTTGGTGGAGCCCAAATCGCGCAGCTCGTAGTGGCCGTCCTTGTACAAAATTTCGCAGTGATGGCGGGATACGCGGTCGCTGACAAGCTTGATGTCGCAGTCATCGCCACGGCCGATGAGCACCCGCTTTTTGCGGCGGACGTCCACCTCCCGCAGGACGGCGTTGTCAGTCTGCTCTTGCCGCAGGCCGGTCTCGCCGCTTTGGGCTGTGCGAATTTCCTCAACTCTAAACGTGATTTCCTGCGTAGACGCATTGCCGTCGGTGTTCAGGCCCAGCACGTCACCCTCCTGCAGGGGGCAGGTCTCGCCCTGGTTCAGGTAGCGGTTGTCGTACCAGGTCGCGCACTCGGTGGAGGAATCGGTCACGGTCCAGCCGTCCTTGGTGCAGGCCACCACGAACTGCACCTCGCCCACGTTGTTGCGGCGCAGCACATATTCACACTGAGCACTGCGGCCAAAGCGGTAACTGCCCGCAGGCAGGGTGATGCGCTGTTTGTTGCGCTGCTCGGTAATTAAAAATACGATCTCACTTGCCACGCTGCCACCCCCTTACCAGCTGAAATCCGGGCCGCAGAAGGGCACGAATTTCAGCGTGGCAGTGCCCAGGCGCAGGGTTTCCTCCCCTGCCAGCTCCTGCGGCTCCAGCAGCGCCGTGTCGCCCAGGTAGCACAATTCCTGGGAGGAACCGGGCAGCAGCGTGTAGGTCTTGGCTTCGCCGTTGTAGACAAGCACAGCCTGGCGCAGGCTCAGGGGGGCATCGGCACTTAAGGTAACGGGCGTGCCATCCTTGTCCAGTCCCAAAAAGGTCCGGCCCACGCCAAGGCGCAGGTCGCGGCCTTTGGCTTCACCATCCAGCACCACCAGCCAGCCGGCCACAGGGCCGGCGGGGGCAGCCGCCGGAACAGCCGGTTCTACCTGGGTCTCTTCCGGGCTTTCTTCCGCTGCGCCGCTGCGCACGATGGAAGAATCGGTCTGCAGGCCGGTATTGCAGTAGGGGCACTCAGGGTATTTATCAGCGTCATAGAAATGGCCGCTGGCACATTTGGTCAGTTTCATTTTGTTTCCTCCGCTCACAGCACCAGGCGTATCGTCGTGCGTCCCAGACGCAGGGTATCGTTATTCTGCAAACAGTGTTCCCCGGCAATCTTCTCGCCGTTGACAAACACCGTCGTATCAGGGCCAAGGGGCTGCACCAGCAGGGCTTCACCCCGCACGGCCAGCACGGCGTGCTGGGGGCGGATGCGGCTGTCCGGCAGGCAGAGGTCGCACTGGGCGGCGTCGCTGCCCAAGATCAGGCTGCTTTCCACAATGCCCGCCCAGCGGCTCTCGGCAATGGAGCCGCGCGCAGCCCAGAACAGTGTCACCCAACGCTTGGGCAGTGCGCCGGTGCCGTCCAGGCTGTCGGCACCCGCCAGCAGGTGCTCCGCTTCGGCGGTCTGCTCCGAGACACGCTCCCTGCGGCGCAGCACCAGCCAGTTGAGGGCCAGCGCCCCCAGCAGCACCACGGCGATGGTCAGCGGCATGCTGAACCGCCCCATGTAGAACGCCCGGTCCCGGGGCCAGCGGGCAATCATAAAGCTGCAGCTTTGCTGGCGGGCGCTGACGTTAGCGGGTGTCATGCGGCTGGCCACCTTATTTAAGGTGACGTTGTAGCGGCCCTGATAGAGTGGTTCGGTGGTCAGCACGGCGGTGCGGCCGTCCTCGCTCAGCTGCACCGATTCAATTTTGACGTACCAGCCCCACACATCGTTGGTGTAAACGCGGTAATACTGGGGGCGATCGGCGTTGGCATTGACTGCCTGGTTGAAGGTCAGCCGCAGTTTGGTGCGGCCCAGCGGCTCCACCTTGGTGACCTGGGGCTTCTCCATTTTAAAGCCCATGTACACGGTGGTGCTGCTTTTCACGGCGCTGCCCAACTTGGGCACCGACAGGGTAAATATCTCCTGCCGCTCGCCGGTCAGGCTGTCCGGCACCTCGGTGCGCAGGGTCAAAGCCTGGGCAAACTTTGTCTGCTTGGCCTGCATTTCGGCGGCCAGGTCGGCGTGGCGGCAGGCGATGACCTTGCCGCCGGACATTTGGGTCATGGATTCCAGCTGGTCGGGCGCGGCAGTGCAGATGAAAGTGTACATTGCCATGTTTAAGTTGCTCTGGTCGGTACCCAGCGTGCCGCCCAGCAGGGCCAGATTGGTCATGATTTGGGCGGCATCGGTGCAGACAAACGCCACCTTGCGGGGCGCTAAGGATTGGTACTCGGTCTGGATGTCCGCCGCCAGCATGGTCACCGTTCCGGTCAGATCGATGGCACCCTCGCTTTGGCCGATGGTGCGCAGCGTATTAAAAATTTCCGCCTTATCGTTGGTGGCAGGCAGGGCACATTGTGCGCCGCCTGCCAGCGTGTAGACCATGATCTGGTCCTTATCCTGCTTGGTCTGGGCCAGCTTCCAGATGGCCGTGCGCATCTTGTGGAAATCCTCGGCGTCGATGGAGGTACTGTTGTCCAGCGCGATGATGTAGCAGATAGGGTCCTCGGCCACGCCGATCATGCCGGTGTCCAGCTTGCGGTCACCAAGGGTGGCCTCCACCCCCTGCGCCTGCACGACGATGGGGCTGTAAGATTCCCCGTTGGCGTCGGTGGCATAAAAGTAGACGTCCAGCTCCGGTGCATTGACGTAGACCTGCTCCAGCTGGAAGCTGCCCGCCGTGCCGGAGGCAGTGGTGGTCGTATCCTCGGCCGAGACGCCCGGGGTGCACCAGAGGGCGAGCGCCAGCACCAGCAGCGCCGACGCCCAATATGTATGGCTCTTCACAGAAAGCCTCCTGTCTTATTTCGGCAAAACCGCACAATTCCAAACGTGCGGGGCGGGAATTGTGCGGTTTGTTTCAGGCTTTATCCTTCCCCCAGCTTGCGGCGCAGGGCACGCAGGGCGGCTACAGCCTTTTTGCGGCGCGGGCCGCTGGCCGTCACCTTGGCCGGGGTGCCAGCCGCCGGGGCAGCAGGCTGGGGGGCGGGCTGCGCCGGGGCTGCGGGGGCGGTGAGGGGGTCGTCGTCCTCCTCGTCCGCGTCGGTGTCCAGGTTCGGCAGCAGCGGGGTGTGGGGCCCGCGCACCGGCGGTTCCTCGTCCAAAATCGGCTCCCCCTTCTGGCGCAGGATGGGGTAAGAGAAAATGGCGCCCGGAATTTCTACCTCTTCCTTCGGCTTGGCGGCGGCTTCGGTCGGCGGGGTCTGCAGGGTGTGCAGCTCGTTAGCGGTGGGGGTGGTATCGAAATATTCCGGCTGCGGTTGTTTTTCGGGGCCGTCGGGTACCGGGCGGGCCACGCGGGTATCGTTGGCGTGGTCATTCCATCCCGGAGCCACCACGCAGTTGCGGGGCTGGCCGTCCTCGTCGGTCAGCTCCGCGGGGGCCGGGGCAGGCTGCGCGTCGTTGGTATCCTCGGTGCGCAGGGCGCTGGCAGCGGCATCCACCGCCGTAGGCGACAGATCCAGCTGCGGCTCAGCCGAAGGCTCGGTCGTCTCCTTATTTTCCAGTGGCTGCGGGGTGTTTTGCTGGGCGTAGTCCTGGGTCTCCTGCAGTTCTGCAATCATCTTTGCCAGGAAATCCATCAGTTTGGCGCGCTGCTGCTCCATGGCGTCGATACGGCTTTGCAGATCTTGCAGGCGCAGGCGGTGGGCGTTTTGAATTTCGCGGGTCTCCTCGGTAGCGGCCTGCACCATCTTGCGGGCCTGGCCGATGGCCTGCTCCCGGGCCAGCTGGTCGATAGCCTCGGCTTTCAGGTTGGTGTCCTTCAGCAGTTGGTCGGCTTCCTCCCGGGCCTGGCTGCGGATGCGGGCGGCTTCTTTCTGCGCCCCGGCCACCACGGAATCCCGCTCGGCCAACACCTGCTGTTTGGCCTGGTCATGCTCCCGCCCTTTGATGCGCAGGGCGGCATCGGCGTTCTCGGCTCGCTCGGTCAGCTCTTTATTTTTCAGTTCCAGATCGGTGTTTTTCAGGCGCAGCATCGCCACCTGGTCAGTCAGCGAGTGGTTGCGCTCCTGCACTTTGGAGTAGCGCGTCTCCATATCGCTCTGCATCCGGGCAATGCGGTCGGCCTTGCCCGCCAGCGAGGCATTCTGCGTGGCCAAATTCTGGTTCTGGCCAATGAGCGTCTGGCAGCGGCGGCGCAGAGCCTCAGCCTCCTGCTGGGCGCCGCGCACCTGCTGGGCAGCGGTGTTCAGCCGTTGTTCGTAATCGCTGCACAGGTCCAGCATGGCCTGGCGCACGTCGTCCGGCTCGTATCCGCCAAACCGCGCCTTGCGCATGCCGCTCTGCTCGATGTATTGGTTAATGTCGATGGTAGCCATAGAGATCCTCCCCAGCCACAAACATATGTATACTTATTTAATATTATAAAGCACAATGCGCCCTGTGGCAAGCAAATTCGGCAAAATATCGTGTCAAGTTACGCTTGAAACTTGACAAAGTGCCAAATTTTCGACAAGTTTCAACACAGAAATCATTCCTGTGTTGAAAACCCGGACTAAATATGATAGTATGAATACTAAGTAATTATGTTTTGGGGCAGCGGCTTTGCGGAAACTGCCAGCCAGCCCCTTTGTTTGAGGAAGGAACACACACCCGAATGATCACGAAGCGTGAAAAACTACAATATATCTACGTTTTCTTAACGGACCTTGTGGTGCTGCTACTCAGCACCCTGCTGGCCTGGCTGGTAACGGACGGGCTGTTGAAGCAGCTGGTCCCCTACGCCCCCAGCGATTGGGTGCAGACCATCTGCCTGCTGATGCTGGCCTTTGTGGCGACGTTCATCTGTTTTGACCAAACGGAAAACATCGTCACCCGCACCAGCGGCGAGGAAATCAAGCTTTCCATCAAGTTCAATGTGCTGCTGGCGCTGGTCTACTCCACCGCCATGCTGCTGACGAAAGCCACGATGCTGGATTCGCGCTACTTCACGCTGGCGGTGCCGCTTATCAACTTTGTTTTGCTGCCCATCGCCCACGGGCTGCTCAAGCGGTCGTTGCTGCAGATTCAGAGCCAATCCGGCCTGGAAAGCCTGGTGGGGCTTATCACCACCCAGGACCGCGCCGAACTGTTAATTAACGAGTTGCAGCGGGACTGGTCCAAGCGCATCAGCGGCGTGGCGATTCTGGAAGCCCCGGCTTCGGAAATTGGCTCCACGCTGGCCGGTGTTCCTGTGACCGCCAACTACGACAATTTTATGGATTGGATCCGCCAGGCTGCGCTGGATGAGATCTACGTCGACATCCCCATGGACAGCGGCGAATCCTTCATCCCTGTGCTGGAAGAGATGGAGAGCATGGGCCTGACCGTGCATTTCCGCCTGCTGCTGCTGGACCGCATCGAGGAACGCTGCTGCGGTGAGACCAGCGCCGTGCGGTTTTCCCGCATTTTGGGCCGCTGCGCCGGAGGCAACATCGTCACGATGGGCACCCTGGAGCTGAAACTGCGCGACCGTGTGCTGAAGCGTGCGATGGACATTGTCGGCGGTCTGGTGGGCTGCATCATCAGCGTGCCCATCATCGCCATTACGGCTATCCCGCTGAAGCTGGAAAGCCCCGGCCCGCTGATCTTTAAGCAGAAGCGCGTCGGTCTGAACGGCCGTGTGTTCTACATCCACAAGCTGCGCAGCATGTATATGGATGCCGAGGAACGCAAAAAGAGCCTGATGACCCAGAACGAAATGAACGGTCCGATATTTAAAATGCAGGATGACCCCCGCATCACCAAGGTGGGCAAGTTCATCCGCAAGACCAGCATCGACGAGCTGCCGCAGTTCTTTGACGTCCTGCGCGGCGATATGAGCCTGGTTGGTACCCGCCCGCCGACGCTGGACGAATATAAGCAGTACGAGAGCCACCACAAGCGCCGCCTGTCCATGAAGCCCGGCATCACCGGCCTGTGGCAGGTCAGCGGCCGCAGCAACATCGAGGATTTTGAAGAAGTCGTCAAGCTGGACGTCCAGTATATCGATAACTGGTCCCTGTGGGGCGATATTAAGATCTTGTTTAAGACGGTGTACGTTGTGTTTGCCGGCCGCGGCGCGAAGTAAAATTAAATAGTAATAAAACCGGCACCCCTTTTGAAGTGACCCCCAAAAGTTAGACAATATTTTGAAGTAAAAATTGTTCAAGCAGC
>OHWM01000956.1_pt1 | contig 12409 bp, 8 predicted proteins | sample 1579731 | NCBI WGS metagenome assembly OHWM01 (sample SAMEA3882510, study PRJEB24775) | human gut metagenome | biome: human-associated habitat; feature: intestine environment; material: feces | place: Netherlands | collected 2009/2010
GAATTGGGGAAATACAGGCAGTTCTGCGAACCCGCAGTGACGCCGGAAAATTTATGATGATGCCAGGGTCAAAAGCCTGAAACCACGATGTGCTTGCACAGGAGTGGTTTTATGGCTTTATGGCCCGCCCGATATGGTGCAGAACATCCAGTGGATGTTCGTTTTGCACCGACCGAAGCGGAGCGTAGACATAAAAGTGGAGCGTCAGCTTCACGATATGCGAATACCGGGCAGGATTGTGAGAGTGCGCAGCACGGAGCAATCCGTCAGGCATCTTACATCTTACTATATGTTAATGATCCGTCCTGTCTCCGCATTTACTCTATGTGAAATTGAGATTACCGTTCTTCCTTCCGAGGCACGCTTCAGTGCCTGCAGCACCTCTTCCTCGGTCTGGGCATCCAGATTTGCCGTAATCTCATCCAACAGAAGGAGCTTCGGCTTCGCCACCGCAGCTCTGGCAATAGATAACAGCTGCCACTGTCCCTGGGAAAAAATCTCCGGGGTGCAATAAGTATCGTAACCATTTTCCAGACTCTCAATCGCCTCTTTTAAACCTGTAAGCTCTGCAACAGCCTTTACCTGACGCTCAGAGATCCGGTCATCATATAATGTAATCTGGTCGCGTACGGTTCCCGGCACCATGTGAAAAGTCTGCTCTACGTATCCAAAGAGTTTCCGTCGTTCTCCAGCCCTCACAGCCGTTGCCGGAATGCCGTGGAGCAGTACCTGCCCCTGATCCGGCTCATAAAGTCCAAGAAGCAGCTTCAATATCGTACTCTTTCCTGCACCAGTTCGTCCGAGTAGAGTCACCTGATCGGTATCCATCACCTTGAAATTCAGATGTTCCAGCACCACATGCTCATCATAGCCGAAGGTTACATTCCGGAATTCTACAAACGGCAAACTATTACTGTCAGAAGCTCCCAGTCTGTGCCTTTCTTCCATATCAGCCATCGCTTCCTTTCGGCTAATCTTTTCATTTCTGTTTTCTTCTATTTTTGTTGCCGGATTATTCCAGGTTTTCTCGGTATCTCCATTCTCCTGTGCGCCATTTTCTTTCTCCTCCAGCCCAAAGAATTCATTAATCCTATGGATTCCAGCTACCGCGGACTGGATGGTCTGAATCTCCATTCCAAGACTTTCCACCGGCGAAAAAATCTGTGAAATATAGTTGATCACAGCCACTGCAGTTCCCGCAGACATTCCAAAAAACGTGAGCACCATCTTATTTCCAGATGCTGAAAGCAGCATCACAGCTGCAACCACGACTGCATTTAAAATCAAGATCACCGGTGAATATACTGCATCATAAAAATTGGTTCTCTCCATTGCCTGGTAACTTTCACCGATGTAAGTGTCGTAACGCTCTTCCATATATTTTTCCCTGCCAAGGCAATGGATGGTACGGATATTATGAAGGGTTTCCGGCACATGTCCAGAGGCTCTTCCCACAGCCTTACGATTTTCAATCTGGGCTGCCAGCATGTTTTTCTGCACATGTCTGGTAAACCAGAAAAGAAATGGCAGCATTACAAGAAGCACCACAGCGAGACCCTTATTTTCAAACCAGATCACCACCAGAATACTGATAATCTTGCAGGCGTCAGCAAACATACTGATGATCCCTGAGGTAAAAAGATTTTCCACAGTATCTACATCACCAACAAAGCGTGAAGCCAGAGTTCCAGGTTCCAGCCCTGTCAGTTTGTCAGAAGTAAGGCATATGAATTTTTCCATAAGGCTGCTTCTAAGTGCATGTGTGATTTTCTGCCCAAATACGGTAAGCAGACCTTCCCTGGCAGATTCCATGAATCCGGTAAGTGCAAGCATTGCAAAATAAAGGAAAATCACCCAGAATGTCACGGCTTTTCCCGCTGTGACTGTATCTACGATTTTTGCCAGGATCAGCGGCGGGATAAGAGCCGTTACCACTGCGCCTGCTACAGCAAAGACAATACCCATAGACAGCCATTTCTGCTGCAGAACTGTTTTCCAGATCACACCTTTTACCTGTCTTTTTTTCGCTTTTGCAATTTTCCCTTTTCCCTTGTTTTCTACCGGAAAAACATTTGCATCTGACCTTCTGCTCTTTTCCAAAATCATATTTTCTTCTGATTTCACGTTGTTCTTATTTCTGTCTGTCTTCACTCTCTGCACCTCCTTCCTCAGTAAATAATTTCTTATACTCCGGTACCTTCACAAGTAATTCTTCATGCGTACCCACCACTGTTTTTCCATCTTCCATCCAGATGATCTGATCCATCTGCGGAAACAGATACAGACGGTGGGAAATCAGCAGCACAATATTCTCTTTCGCCTGTGCTTTCAAATTGGCAAAAATCTGTCTCTCGGTGCTCTTATCCAAAGCCGAAAAAGGATCATCCAGAACCAGAACTGGCTTTTTGTGGCAAAGAGTTCTTGCAAGAGCCAGACGTTTTCCCTGTCCGCCCGAAAGACGTACGCCACCATTTCCTACCAGAGTCTGTAAACCATCATCCATCTCATTTACTTCTTCTGCCATGCAAACCATTTTCAGGAAATCCTCTGTCTTTTTCTGTTCACCCATAAGCACATTGTTTTCCACGCTGTCGTTAAACAGCTCCGGATCATGACCAAGATAGCCTATGATATTCGTCTGCCAGGATTGGGGCATATTCTGAAGCTCTTTGCCATCCACAAGAATCTGACCTTCATATGGATACTCGCACAAAAATACTTTTCCCAAAGTAGACTTTCCGCAGGCCACTGGTCCGGTAATTCCGATTATCTGCCCTTTTTCAGCCTTGAAGGAAATATCCTTCAGAATCTGTTTCCCATCCGGATAAGCAAAATTCAGATGACGGACCTGCAATTGTTTTACGTTCCTGTAACGAATTTCTGACTGGGCTATCTCTAGCTGAGATAGTTCCTTCTGCGACAATGTTTCTTCTGCATGTTTAGCAGACACATTTTCGATCTTTTCCACTTTCCCATTTTCCAGAATTCCAGACACATTTTTCTCACTCTTTGGAATTTCTTCCTGCTTTGTCAAAAGCGGCTTAATACGCTTCCAGGAAATCTGCGCCTTGTGCACTGCATTAAACAGCTTCGCTGCACTGGATGACTTCACGGACAGCTTCACAAAACATGCCAGGAAAGTAGTAAAAGATGCAATCGTCCATGTGCTCCAGCCTGTTCCCAGAACATTTTTCTGTCCAAAATACAGGATAAACAGTACCCCGGTCATGGAAATGATCCGGTACAAAGGCGGCATGATGGAATTCCAGATATTCGCTTTTACTGCTGACTTTTCATAAGCGGTAAGATTTTCTTCATATGCCTTGCGGCGATCCTCTTCACATCCAAAAACACGGTATGTAACAGCATTTTCCGCCCGATCCAGAGTCGCTGTACTTAAATGTCCAGACTGCTCTTTGTATGCAGTTCCGGTTATCTGGATCATTTTTTTCATTTTTTCCGCCGTCATATAAGAAACCGGCGGGAAAATCATGCAAAGCAAGGCAAGCCTGAAATCATACCACAAAAGCATTCCTGCATAAGCAGCCAGGGCAACTCCTGTATCAAAAATCTCCGTAGTGAATTTACGCATTCCCTCTACGCAGTCATCCACATCCAGGATTGCCTTGGTCATAATGCTTCCCTCGCCCTCTTCCCGAAGGCTTGCACGACTTTTCCGCACCAGACTGGCATACAGGATTTCTTTCATTCTGCGATTTACATTGTTGGCAAAACGCCGCACATAAAACCTCTTGATATATCTGGCAGTCTGGACAATTGCAATGGCGGTCACATAGCCCAGCACCAGAACCAGCATATCTGAAAACTGGTCAGCCCCTTTCAGGATATCCACCAGGCAGCCGGTCATTTTCCCCTCAAACCAGGGACCTGCCAGAAGGCCGATATTATAGATCAAACCGGAGATAGTCACTGCCAGAAGCACTTTCCATTCTTTCTGAAAATAGGAAAACACCCTGTCCGGCAGAAAATTTGTATGATGTTTCGCTTTCATCTGACATTTCCTTTCTGCCTTAAAGCATAACGATACAAAAATGAGACAAAACACACTATGTAAGCTTTACCTCTTATCGCAGCAGCCGTCAGCGTCTCATGCAGGCATGAACCTGGTCACGTCGCTTGCGTAAAGAAAAAAGGAGCCGCTCACTTCCAGCTTTTCCAGAAAGTGCCGCAGCTCCATACCACAGACCATGCCCTCATAATCTGCTTATTATTTTATTACATCTTATCCGGTGCCTCGAATCCAAGAAGATCAATACTTGTCTCAAGCACTCTCTTGGTCAGCTGCAGAAGACGGATATAGGATTCCTTCTGCGCCTGATTCTCTTCGCTGAGGATCTTGGTCTCATGATAAAAGCTGTTGAATGCATTGGAAACCTCATAAATATATGCACAGATTTTATGCGGAGCTTTTTCCTCAAATGCACTCTCGATCATACTTCCAAATCCACTGAGCTGAAGCATCAGGTTCTTCTCGCTGCTGTTAGATGCCGGAAGGATCTCACCTGCTTCAAGATTTCCGCCTGCTTCCACATAACGGTTCAGGATGGATTTGATACGAACGATTGTATAAAGGATGTACGGACCTGTATTTCCCTCGAAAGAGGTGAAGCGGTCTACATCAAAAATATAATCCTTGGTAGCCTGATTGGAAAGATCGCCATATTTAATTGCTGCCAGACCTACAATCTTAGCAGTATCTCTTGCATCTTTATCACGGACACTTCTGTTCTCTACGATCTTTGTGAACATTTCCTCATCAATATCGGCAATCAGGTTCTCAAGGCGCATAACACCGCCCTCTCTTGTTTTGAACGGTTTGCCATCTTTTCCATTCATAGTACCGAAGCCAAGGAAGGAAAGCCTTGTGTCTTCTTTCACAAGACCGGTCTTTCTTGCGCAGCGGAAGACCTGAATAAAATGAAGCTCCTGACGTTTGTCAACAACGTAAAGGATCTCATCTGGCTGGAACAGCTTCATACGCTCTACAATTGTGGCAAGGTCTGTAGTAGTATAAAGAGATGCTCCATCTGATTTCAGAAGCATACATGGCGGGATTTCCTTGGTATCGGTCTCCTCTTTAACGTCTACAACAAGCGCTCCCTGATCCTCATATGCAAAGCCTTTTTCCTTCATCATCTCTACCATGTCCGGAATGTAAGGCTGCGCATCAGACTCTTTTTTCCACAGATCAAAGGATACGTTCAGATTCGCATAGTTTCTCTTAAGGTCTGTAACAGAAACACTCATAATGTGGTTCCAGAGAGCCATGTACCCCGGCTTACCCTGCTGAAGAAGATGAGTTGCCTCCAGTGCTTCCTGACGGTATGCCTCATCCTCCTTGGATTTGCCGCTTGCACATGGATAAATCTCCTCAAGCTCACTGATAGTAAAAGGTGCCTCTGCAGGATATTCACCTGTATAGCTGTCATCAAAATATACAAGCTCCGGCTGTCTGTGCTTCAGCTCTGTAATGATCAGTCCCATCTGAAGTCCCCAGTCACCAAGATGAACATCACCGATCACCTTATGGCCTACGAAACGACCGATTCTCTTAATACTTTCACCAATAATTGCAGAACGGAGATGACCTACATGAAGAGGTTTGGCAACATTCGGTCCGCCGTAATCGATTACGATGGTCTTCGGCTCTTTGGCTGTGTCTGCACCAAGCTTCTCATCCTTCTCCATCTCTTTCAGATAATCTGCAAGAAACTCTTCGCTGACTTTCAGGTTGATAAATCCGGGCTTTACCATTTCTTTCATGGAAAATACTTTGGAATCTGCCAGATTGCCCACTACGTCATCTGCGATCATAAATGGTGCTTTCTTATAAGCCTTAGCTCCCGCCATGGCACCATTGCACTGGTATTCGCAAAGGTCAGGACGGTTGGAAACGCCTACTTTACCGTAGGATGAATCGTATCCTGCTTTTTCAAATGCTGCAGAAAGCTCTTCTGCCATGTAGTCTGTAAGTTTTTTCATAAATCCTCCTAAATTTTCTTCTCAGAGAGAATACTTCTGTTTTCTTCTGAATTCGTTCCGAAAATATATATTCTATTTCGGAATCTTTTCTAAAAAAATCAATTCTTTTCAATTACTATCTATAGGTGACATCCAAAACTAATGTTTATAAACTATAGCCATTTCTTAGCTTCTATGCAGTCACTTTCTTAGAACATGCGATTGCAAGAGAACCATATCCAATATGGCATGCCACACTAAGTGACAGCGGATCCATATGGATTTCCATACCAGGAAAGGTTTCCTGCATCTCCTGCTTCCACTCTTCTGCCTCTTCCGGATTACCTGTGTAAGCAGCCTGAAGACACATTTCTCCATTCTGGACAAACGGTGCAAAGCGTCCCTCAAAATCTGCCTTCATAGCCTTCAGCATAGTACGTCTGGCCTGCTTCTTGCCTCTTACCTTGGCAAAAGCATCCAGCTTCTCACCCTGGAGCTGCAGCACCGGCTTCAGATTCAAAACGGTACCTATTGTAGCTGCAGCAGGTGTGATCCTGCCGCCCTTTTTCAGATATTTCAAGGTTTCCAAGGTAATATAAATACTGGAATTAAATTTCTCTTCTTCCAGGATCTTCTTAATTTCAGCTCCGCTTTTACCTGCATCCCGAAGGGCAATCGCGTCCACCACAGATTGACGCTGGGTTACGGAAATTCTCTGATTATCTACCACGTGCACTCTGCCCTCATACTCCTGGGCAAGTCCCATTGCAGTAGCACAGGTAGCGCTGAGACCACTTGACATGGGGATCTGTACAATCTCATCATACTCTTTCAGAAGGTTGTCCCATAATCCCATAGTCTCTCCCGGGCTTGGCTGGGAAGTGGAAATAGAAGCATCCGACTTCAGCCACTGATAAAATTCATCCTGGCTCAGGGTAATTCCCTCCAGGTACATTTTCTCATTAATAAAAAAAGGCATAGGAATAACAGACACTCCAAGTCTGCGTCCTTCCTCCTGTGTAATGCCGCTGTTACTGTCCGTTACAATGGCAATCTTACTCATTCAATCTCTCCTTATCTCATAAAAACTCATGTTCCTGTTCACTTCGTTCACAGCAACAGGCTTCGCGAACCTTACCAATGAACAGTAACAAACTTGCCGCCGTCCTGCCTTTTCTTCTGGCAGCTGGTTCTTTTTTTCCCAGTAAACAGCGACTGTAAATCTTCTTTCCCTATTCAGGGTCTTAAAGTCTATTATAATACCTGCGCTCCAGTCTGGCAAACACTTTAAAGAAAAGTCTCGAAAAAAATGTACCAAAATATTTCTTCATCTATAAAATTCTTTTGGCAAAAAAGAAAAAAGACAGCCTACACCGCCCCTATAAGCAGTGCTGCTGCCCCACATTTTATAATACAGCCAATTCCGCTCATCAGCCGCTCCGCCTGCGCCATAGTTTTCGGGAACATGATGTACCAGCGGAAAGCTTCCATTGTTTTCCGGAGCTTCGCAGGCCAGAAAGAGAAATCTGACCATTTGTCCGGCAGCCAGCTCTGGGGAATATGGGATAAAAGCCTTACGCAAAAAAAAAGGCCGATTCCCCACAGTAAAATTCTAATAACAAAGCAACTGCATTTTCTAAAATCAATTTTCTTTTCTCTATTTCTTTGAATTCCATTTTCCCAGATTTCGTGCTCCATCTCATACAGCCACCTGGAAACAGTTCTTATAAGCATTACAAGAAAAGCCACTGGAAACCAGGGCAAAATCACTTCCAGCCAGCTGTCATCCACTAATATTCCGGATAGTCCGTTTCCCACGAGAAAATCAGATGCAGCACCCTCCAGATTCTGACCTTTTTTCCCTCTGATCAGAACCTGAGTACAAACCTGATTTTTTCGTGACGGACGGATAAGCATCGTATGCTGATTCCAGGATACCACACCTCGCACTTCGTAAATCTGCTCTCCCACAGTCAACTGACTTCCCGCACAATTTTCACTGCCGAAAAGCTCCAGGGCTGTGTCTTTATCGATCACGCATCCGGTTTCATCATTCTCTTCTAATAAAGCAGCCTGTCGGTCATACAAAGCAGCCATTCCCACAATGCCTGTCACCCGGGCATTTGTCTGTCTGAAATCCTCTGGATTCGTAACCACCTGAACTCCTCCATTCCACACAAAACAGAAATCTGTAATCTCATCACTACTTTGATAATTTTCCCAGATCTGCTTCGCCAGGTTTACTGCAGGATAATCTCCATACAGTTCAACCACCGCTGTATCTGTTTTTCCCACCTTCACATAATCTTTCATTCCAGAATAAAATAAAGCTGCGGCCAGCAATACTGCCATAACAACCTTCAGATATTTGGAACAGTAATTCTTCTTTTCACTTTCCATGCTAATTTTCAGAAATCCTCACCCTGCTTCCATCCTTCAGTTCCCTGTCTGCCTGGACGATCACAGCCTGATCCGTAGAAAGGCTTCCCTCACCCAATGCAGCAGTTGTCTGGTTTCTATCCTGCACAGTAACTTCCACTTTTCTTGCAACCATTACCGTTCCAAGCACTGTATTTTCTGTGTCTGTAACATACACATAAACCTTCCCATTCTCCTGGTACAGCGCTGAAAGCGGAACGCAGCAGGAATAAGGTCCAGCATCTTTTGATATGGAAAAATCTCCGCTCTGACCGATGGACAGACTGTTCGCCGGCATTATGATGGACAGGTCACGAATATCATTATCCTCCTTATTTTCTGTTATATTTTCCACTGTTGCTCCAGAAATATCATTATTGTTATTATCTGTGATTTTCACATCTGTGCCGGCAGATACATATTTTATATCATCTTTTGAGATGGTACCAGTCATTCGAAGAGCACCATCGGCTGAATATAAAACTACTGCTGCAGTCTGTCCTGTAAGGTCTCCGGTTTGCACGGACAGACTTTTGATCACACCGTCAGAAGGAGACGAAATCACTCCCTCTGTACTTTGAAGCACTGTAACCTTTTCCATATCTGCTCTGGCATTTTCCAATTCTCTTTGTACGTTCTCCAAGGTACTGTCTGAAGCCTCCGGCGTACTGGCATCGGACACCGCTTTTCCAGCACTTGCCAGAGTCTGGTTTCTTCCCGCGATCACTTCATTTAATGCTTCCTGTCTGGCTCGCAGATCATCCTGAAGGGCAGTTTCTGTGGCGGAATCATCCTCCTGTGTTACAGTGGTCTCACCATCATTAAATCCTTCCTCTCCATCTGTGAAGCCACTTAAATCATCCCCGGAAGTCTTTGCTTCCTTTTCCCTGTAAAATTCGTCAAGCCGCTGTTGGGCTATCTGAACTTCCGCCCTTGCATTATCCACGGAAACATTTCCGCTTTGCACAGCCAGATCATAAGAATTTCCAGCCCATGTCTGCTCCGCTGCACGCTTCTGGCTGTTCACCTTTTTCTGGCTTTCCAGATCCTTTGCCTGCCCTTCCAGAGTTTTTACTTTATCGTCCAGATTCTTCAAAGCCGCCTGAATGCTGTTCTGGGACAGCTTCAATAAAATATCCCCTTTTTTCACAGTCTGCCCTGCATGTACCATCACCTGCTCCACTTGCAGATTTTCCAGTACAAACACCGCCACTTCTTGACTACCCTCCACTTTTCCAGAGCCTTTCACCTCATGAGTGATCATCTGATTTGCCGGGTTCTTAGTCTGGATCTGTATCACATTTACAGAATCCGAAACTCTTGACAATATGGTAAAAATCAGCATCATTACAAAAAACAGGCAAGTTGCCTGAATTAATTTTTTCTTCATGTCAAACTCCCATTCTGTTCCTGAACATATTTGTAAAACACTCTACATTCTAACTATTTCTTTTAAATTCCATTGACAATATATTTTATCAAACTGTCGTTTTTTATCGTCACTTTCCAGTTGTTTCTCTTTTTATTCTTTTACCGCCGTAGAGACAATTCCCTGCTCCAGGTAGTCCTGTCCGGACAAAAATACCAGAACTGCCGGGGCCAGCGCCACCACAGAGGCCGCAAATGCAAACCCTGCCTGCTCCAACTCAATATTAGGCAGGTACAAAGACAACGGCCACAATTCTTTTGTTTTCAAAAATGCCATCGGCTGTTCGATCAGATTCCAGTATTCCAGAAAGCCAAGTACGATGGCAGAAATGACGCCAGGTGAGCCCAAGGGGATGGCAACTATAAAAAACAGTTTAAGCTCACCTGCACCGTCAAGTCTTGCCGCTTCCAGAAACGCCTGTGGAATCCCTTTGAAAAAGCGGTACATAATAAATATGGGGAATGTAGAAAAAACCGCCGGGAAAATAATCCCCAAAAGCGAGTCAAGAAGCCCAATTTTATCCAGCACCAGATAATTGCCAAGAAGCATAACCTGAAACGGCATCATCATCAGTGCAATATACAAAGTAAACAATATATTTTTCCCTTGAAAATCAAATTTGGCAAATCCCCATGCAGCAGGCATTCCAACCAGAAGCCCGCCAGCGAGGGCACCAACCGTAATCTTCACCGAGTTCCAGAACATTACGAAAAATTCCGGTGAATCCAGCAGTACTTCCACATAATGTTTCAGAGTCGGATATTCCGGAAACAGCTTCCAGGAAGCATATCCTTTCGCCCCCTCCTGCAGCACTGGAAACAGCAGATCTGTAAGCTCATTTTTTCCCATAAGAGAACCAACTACCAGAAATAAAACAGGAAATATAAAGACCAAAGCTAAAAGTACAAGAAAAAAACAAGTTATCTTTTTCACTTCTTAATCCTCTCTTTCCCATGCTTTTTGCAGTAAAAGTACCAGAACCATGATCGCAATTCCAGTAACCACTGCCGCAGCCGCCATCTTATCCATGGCCAGGTCTCTGTACCAGTTATTGAACAGATGCTGCAGAAGATACATGTTCTCCTGTGGATAATCTCCTGCGACCAGATAAGCCTCCCGGAATACTTTAAAGCCGTTCAGCAGCGACAGAACTACAATGGTAAAAAGAGAGGGTAAAAGATTGGGACAGGTAATCCTGGTAAAGCATTTCCAGGCACCTGCTCCATCCACCTTTGCTGCCTCATAAAGAGATTCCGGGATTGTGGAAAGGCCTGCCAGCCACAGTACAATGTCATACCCTAGATTTCTCCAAATATAACTGATCACCAGCACCCAGAAGGAAGCCTTTGTATTCAACCAGTCTATACTTTTCAACGACAACATTTCCAGAAAATGGTTCAAAAGCCCCTGTCCATTAAAGAGTACTTTCCATAAAATTGCCACAGAAGCAACTGGAATGGCCATTGGAAGCAGAAATGCGGTTTTCATCAGCTGCTTCTGATTTTTCCCAAGTCCATTTAGCAGGACAGCAGCTGCCAGTGACAAAACCACCAGTAACGGAATACAGATTCCGAAAAACCGCAAGGTATTTTTCCCGGCAAGAAGAAATGCCTGATTGGAAAATATCATCTGATAATTCATAAATCCAGTAAACACTCCATTTACAGCTCCCAAAAAAGATCTGCGGATCACATCCACATAAGGAAGCAGCCAGAATACACAGACTCCTGCAAAGCTAGGGAGAATAAATAAAATCCCTTTCAGGGCATGTTTTCTTTTCAAAAAATTTCCTCTTTTCTACCTTTCATTCAGCATTATAAAAATAGCAAAGAAATCTCTATTCTTTCTCTAAAGCGTGTTTGAAAAAGGCTTTCTGCAAGATGTGCGCCACAATTTGTGGGAGATTTTGTTCGGTTTTCAAACAGGCTTTAAAATTAATTAGAGAAATTTTAGAGATTTGCGTATATAATGGATAACAGATTATAAGAAGAGGAGTTTCTTATGAGAATCTTAATAATAGAAGATGACAAAGATCTGGCGCAGCTTACAAAGCTTGCACTTGAAAAAGAAAATTTTACGGTAGATATGTGTCTGGATGGTGCGGAAGGTCTTTACTATATGCAGGAAAATATGTATGATCTGGTACTTCTGGACCGCATGCTTCCTTCCATGGATGGAACCCAGGTTTTGAAAGAAGCCAGACAGTCCAACATCTCAACCCCTGTTATTTTCCTTACGGCACTTGGCGAATTACAGGACAAAGTCAACGGATTGAACTGCGGAGCAGATGATTACATGGTAAAGCCCTTCGCCTTTGAAGAGCTTCTTGCAAGAATCCACAGCATTATGCGCCGTCCCGGAAAATGGGGTGACTTAAATCTTCTGAAGCTGGGAGATATTGCTTTTGATCCTGAATGCGGACGCCTTACCAAGGGTGCAAAAGAATGCACTCTTTCCGGCCGCGAAAGTGCCCTTCTGGAAGTATTTCTCCGAAATCCCGGTCAGATTCTTCCCAGAAACCTTCTTCTCTCCCGCGTATGGGGCATGGAATCCGACGTAGAAGAAGGAAATCTTGACAAC
>OHWM01000982.1_pt1 | contig 12133 bp, 9 predicted proteins | sample 1579731 | NCBI WGS metagenome assembly OHWM01 (sample SAMEA3882510, study PRJEB24775) | human gut metagenome | biome: human-associated habitat; feature: intestine environment; material: feces | place: Netherlands | collected 2009/2010
GCGCTGGGACAGTGAAACACACCTGCAATCTCCGCACCGGACGAACGGAACACCCCTCTCATATATTCCGTCAACCGCTCAAAGTCATCTTCAGAAAACATGCCGCGTCCTATGCCGGACTGGTTGGTCGCCACCAGCACCAGATACCCCTTCTCTTTAGCCTGGCAGCAAAGATTCAGAATTCCGGGAACCAGCCGGAAGTCCTCTATGCGGTGCACATACCCGCCATCCACATTAACCACGCCGTCCCTGTCCAGAAACAAAGCCTTACCCGCCATATATCTCCCGTTCAACCAGTTCGCAAACCAGATGCCCCACTGCAATGTGCATCTCCTGAATGTTGTTCGTGGCATCGGAAGGAACGGCAATGCAAAACTCCGCAACTTCTTTCATCTCTCCGCCTCCGCGGCCTGTCAAGGCCACCGTCCGGACGCCCATCCGGCGCGCCAGCTCCATCGCCAAAACGATGTTCCGGCTGTTGCCGCTCGTGGAAAGCCCCACCAGCAGATCTCCGGGACGGCCCACCCCCTCCAGCTGCCTGGAAAACACCGTCTCATAACCGTAATCATTGCCCACGGCGGTCAGGATGGAAGTATCCACCGTCAGGGCCAGCGCATTCATGGCGGGGCGGTTCAGCTTGTAACGCCCCACCAATTCGGCGGCCAGGTGCTGGGAATCCGCAGCGGAGCCTCCGTTGCCGCAGAACATGATCTTATTCCCGGACTTAAGGGTATCCGTACAAATGCGGGCAACCTGTTCAATATCCCCGGCCATGGAAGCCAGGGCTTTGAAATTGTCCGCTATCCCTAAAATCTGGTTCCTGATGTATTCGCTCATTCCGGGCTGCTTTTCATGCGGTTGATGATATTGGTGGAGGAAAAACCCTCCAGGCGGGGCAGTTCAAGAGCCTGCCCTCCATAAGATTTCACGAACTGTCCTTCCGGCCAGCATTCCAAGGGATACCCTTCTTTGGCAATCACGTCCGGACGCAGCTTCTCAATCAGAGGCAGAGCCGTATCTTCATCAAACGGCACTACATAATCGACAAAATCCAGGGATGCCAGCAACAGGGAACGCATCTCCTCATTATTAATCGGCCTGTCCTCGCCCTTCAGCCGCTTGATGGAGGCGTCCGTATTCAACCCTACGAAAAGCACGTCGCACGCTTCACGCGCCTTCATAAAGGAATGCAGATGCCCCAGGTGGAGCAAATCAAAACAACCGTTTGTAAATCCAACCACCTTCTTCTCACGGCGGAAACGTTCCGCCAGCTCCGCCGCGGCCTCCGGCGTCAGGATATTGTCGCGGTGACGCCAGGAGGGCGTCTGGATATCCTTCTCCTCCAGAGCCTTCTTCAATTCCGCTCCGGTCACGCTGGCCGTTCCGAACTTGCCCACTACGATGCCGGCGGCCACATTGGACACGACCAGAGCATCCGGCACCGCGGCTCCGGCAGCCAGCGCCGCGCCCAGACTGGCGAGGGAGGTATCACCTGCTCCGGACACGTCAAAAACATCCCGGGCCTCCGTAGGAATGCAGACAAAATCGGAAGGGCTGGAGGAAGGAATGAAAATCATGCCGTGTTCGCTCAAAGTGACAATCAGATTCTCAATGCCGAATTCGGAAAACAGCCTCTGCGCCCCCGCCACGGCATCCTGTTCCCACCCGGCCATGGCAGGATTGAGCGCCACGCCGGTAGCCTCCTGGAACTCCTTCATATTGGGCTCCCCTGTAGCGGGAATAATCCGCTCCCTTCGGGTCCACAATGACGGGCTTGCGCGCCGCACGGCACCGGGCAATCACATCCGGGGCGGTTCGTCCGTCAAACAGGCCTTTCCCGTAATCGGACAAAAGGACAAGATCCGCCTCCGGCAAACAGGCATCCACTCGTTCCAAAAAACGGGAAGCCAGCTCCGGTTCCATCCTCAGCGGCTGTTCCTGGTCCGCTCTCAGCAAATGGTGCTTGCCCGCCACAAAACGAATCTTCACGGTCGTCTCATACCCCTCGCGCTCCACCAGCTCCGGAACGCAGTGCGTCTCTTCCAGAAAACGCCTTACCTGCCGCCCATGACCATCATCCCCGACCACGCTGATAAAAGTGGTGCGGCATCCCAGCGCGCACAGATTGGACACGACATTGCCCGCGCCTCCCAGCATGCGCGTCTCCCGGTCCATCTTCATGATGGGAACCGGAGCCTCCGGCGAAATACGGCTGACGCTCCCATACAGGAACTTATCCAGCATTACATCCCCGATGCAGAGAATCCGCACCCGGGAAAATCCGTCAATCAATGTATGCAGCCGGTTCATGGGAGACGCCTCTTTCTACCACGCCCCTTGTTATAAGGCAAGGACAGTTGAAACGCGCTCCGGAACCGGAAAACGGGGTAACGCGACCGCTTCCCGCCGTTCCGGACGGCAGAACTCTCATTCAGTGGCAAAAAATAGGTCAGTCATGATAAAAATCTTGACCTGTAAGCAGGAAAGCACTACCTATTGTCTCCCGTTCCCGGACGAATAGAAAAAGGAAAACAAATCATGCGTGAAGTTACCGTAAGAAAAGGTGAACCTATCGACCGCGCTCTCAAGCGCCTCAAAACAAAACTGGATGTTGAAGGCATTCTGGATGAAATGCGCCGCCGCCGCGCCTTTGAAACCCCGATGGACGAACGCCGCCGCAAGGCTCGTTCCGCCAGCAAGCGCAACAAGGTAAAATGGCGTTACAGCAACAAGAGCGAAGAAACCGCTTCCGAAACCGCCGAAACACCCGCTTCCGCTCCTGAAGCTTAAAACAGTATTGGTTCGGGAATAAGAACCCAATTTCCATGAGGGCAACCCTTTCTCAAGGTTTGCCCTTTTTGCTTCCCTCTGCACATGAATCAGTCAGCCCAGCTCTTCTCCCGCGCGCGCTCCGTTATCCCCGGCGGAGTCAACTCCCCCGTCAGGGCCTTTCGCAATGTGGACGGGGACCCCTTCTTTGTTCAATCCGCCAAAGGAGCCTACATCACGGATGCGGACGGGCGCCAGCTTATTGACTACATAGGCACATGGGGCCCGGCCATTCTGGGCCACGCTCCGCAACCCGTTCTGGACGCAGTACATGCCGCCGTGGACAGGGGGTTGGGCTATGGAATTCCCGCGCCGGCGGAAGTGGACATGGCGGAAATGATCACGGACATGGTTCCCTCCGTGGAAAAAGTGCGCATGGTCAACTCCGGAACGGAAGCAACCATGTCCGCCATCAGGCTGGCGCGCGGCTATACCGGACGCCGCAAAATCATCAAATTCATCGGCTGCTACCACGGCCATGTGGACTCCCTTCTGGTAGCGGCGGGTTCCGGAGCGCTCACCTTCGGAGAACCGGACAGCGCGGGCGTACCCAGGGAAATGACGCAGCTCACCCTCACCGTGCCCTACAATGACCGGGAAGCAGTAAAAAAAGCCTTTGAACTCCATGGAAGCGACATTGCCGCCGTCATCCTGGAACCCTTTCCTGCCAATGCCGGACTCTACTTTCCGCAAAACGACTTCCTTCACTTCCTGCGGGAAATAACGCTCCGCCACGACGCCCTTCTCATCTTTGACGAAGTCATGACGGGCTTCCGGGTCGCTCCCGGAGGCGTGCAGCAGCTTTACGGCATCACTCCAGACCTTACCTGCATGGGCAAAGTCATCGGCGGAGGCCTCCCCGTGGGAGCTTTTGGCGGCCGCTCGGAAATCATGGACTGCCTCTCTCCGCTTGGCCCTGTGTATCAGGCGGGAACCCTGTCCGGCAATCCGGTCGCCATGGCGGCGGGATTGGCCCAGCTCCGGGAACTCCTGAAAGGGAACGCCTATGAACGCCTGGAACAGCTCGGAGCGCGCATGGAAGAAGGCATCCGCGAAGCCCTCAAAAAACACGGCAGAAATTACACCTTCCACCGTGCGGGCTCCATGTTCTGCCTCTTCTTCACGGAAGAGGAAGTCTATAATCTGGAATCCGCGCAAAAAGCTTCCAAAAAACTCTTCAAATCCTTCTTCTGGAACATGCTGGAACAAGGCGTCTACTTCGCGCCCTCCCCGTACGAAACGGGCTTTATCTCTGCAGCCCATACGGAAGAAGACATTGACCGCACGGTGGAAGCCGTCCGCATCAGTCTCTCCAGGCTGGGTTGACATGCCCCTGATTTGAAGTGACAGCTCACGACCCTTCCCCTATAAGGACTTCATGAGACAAATGACAGGAACCATGCTGCTTCTGTCCTCAGCAGTCGTTATGGCCGCTCCCTGGGCACATGCGGAGGAAAAGACAATCCAGCTCACGGAAGCGGAACAACAGGAAATCAAGACGGCAAACGAAAAACTGCTGAGCCTTACCCTCCGTTTCCTGCATGACTCCTGGCCGCTGGAAATCATGTATCCCGGAGAAGTGCAGGAGGAATTCCACTCCATTCTTCAATGCCATCAGATGCTGGAACAATTCCGCCAAACCGGCAACCTCCTGCTCCAGACGCCGGACCGTACCACGCCTCTGCACCTCTGCATTGCCCTGGGATTAAACCGACTGGCCGTCCGGATGGTAGAGGCGGGCGCTCCCGTCAATGCTCAATCCATTTTCATGCATGACGGCACAAAAGAGCCGGGAGACACCCCTCTTACCTGGGCGTGCCTCTCAGGCCTCTATATGAATTCCACCGCGGAAGAAAGGCTGCCGTTGGTGCACGCCCTGCTCAAACACAGCGCCGACCCGGATCAGCCGGGGCCTTGGGGCGTCACCCCGTTCATGTATTCCGCCGCCCTCAATGACTCCGATCCGGGCCAGGAAAAAATAGCACTGGCGCTCCTGGACGCAGGCTCCCCGGACCTCAAGCGCAGAATGAACGCACAGGCGCGCGGAGTCGGCTTCCTCAGCCTGTCCCCCGCCATTTACGAACGGCTCATCAAAGCCGGCTGTGATGTTAACGAACGCTTTTTTGAAAGCAAACAATCACCTCTCCACCTGGTCTGCACCAAGGAAAAACCGGCGGAACGCCTCATTCCTCTCATTGAACTTCTCATCAACGCGGGAGCGGATCCCAACCAGCCGGACGTGGATGGCCTGACTCCGCTGATGGCCTGCAACTCTCCGGAAATAGCCGTTTGCCTCATGAATCACGGCGCCAATCCCTCTCTCCGCAACGATGACGGCCAGACAGCCTATGACTTCCATATGAAAAACGGGTATCCCCCCATTGCGGAAGCCATCAAACACTGGCAGTCCAAGCAGAAAAAAGAGGAAGCCCGCTAAATAGCGGGCGCCATCGCCGGCTTTGCCCCCCTCCTTCTCCTACTGGTGCGGGAAAGAAAAGCGGATACCGTCACGGCCCGGGAACAGGTGGCCGGAACCCTCTCCCCGGAACAGCCGTGCTTCCGAAGCCATGCAGGCAGCCCACCCTGTTTCCTGTTATAAAAAAGCCGCTTCCCCAATTCAGGGGAAGCGGCCTTGAAAACCACAGGAAGAAAGAATTATTCCTCTGCTTCTATGCCTTCGCCGATCATCTTGGGATCTTCCGGCATTTTGCCTGTTGTGAAGTAACCTTCAATTTCCTCCAGGGAACGCCCCTTGGTTTCAGGCAGGAAGAAGGTCACCGTAATGAAATACAGCACCGTAATGCCGCCCAGCGTAAAGAACACGCCGGAATAACCGCAGCTGCCCACCCACGGGAGGAAAGAACCGGCGATAACCGTGGAAACCAGCTGGTTGATCAACAGAGCAATCGCCATACCGTTGGAGCGGATGCGGGCGGGCATCAGCTCGGACAGTGCCAGCCAGACGCATACGCCGGGGCCGGTGGCATAAAAAGCAATAAAGATAATGAAGAACGCAGTCACGCCCCAGCCCATGGAGGTATCCGGCTTTTCGCCCAATTCCGCCTTCAGAATGGAAACGGGCTTCATGGCATAACCTTCCTTGCCGTTCACCACCATTTTATTGGTGGAATCCGGAACGGCCTTGATCACGGCCAGAGAAGCCTTGTCCTCTTCCTTCTTGATATCCTTGGTATCCTTGGTCAGTTCGGAAAACTCTACGACGGAAAGCTGGGTGGAAGATCCCATCAGGAACTGGTACCAGGCGGGATTGGCTTCCGGCTGGTCATAGGTGATGATGAGCTGCATCCTGTTGATGTCCTTGTCGGCCATGCCGTTCTTGGCAAGAAGATTCCTGATGAAGGGGGAATCCGGAGTACGTTCCAATTGAAGCGTGCGGATGGAACCCACATCCTTGCCCTGTTCAAACTCCTTCTGGACGGAAGGGCTCTGGGCGGCCAGCAGGGCAGCCACATCCGCAGTCACATCCTTGCGGGCTTTTTCCACATTATTGAACAGGAACCCGGTGCCGAGAAGGCCGACCACGATGCCGGCCGTTCCGATTTTAAGCAGGAACTTGCGGCCCTTGCGGTCCACCAGCACCATGGCGACAATAGTCATCAAGCAGTTCACGACCTTGATGGTAAAGTCTGCCCAGTTGGCGGTGGTGCCTTCCAGGCCTGCCTGCTGGAATACCTTCACGGAATAATTCAGCACGGAATTAATGCCCGTAGCCTGCGTAAACGCCAGAACGAGCACCGCCAGAACAAAGGGATAGATATACTTGCGTTGAAGAAGGGACTCGCCGGAAGAGCTCTGCTTTTTGAGTTCCTCCGCCTTCTGCTTCTCTTCCTCTTCAATGTGGACCATTTCATCAAACACTTCCTTGGCGCGGGCATCCCCGTAACTGCGCACCAGCACAGCCATGGCTTCATCCTTGCGGCCGCGGCGGAACAGGTAGCGGGGAGATTCGCTCAAACGGAAGGAACCGAAAAACAGGAACAGGCCGGGAATGGCGCAAACCCAGAAAATAGCCTGCCAGGCCAGAACCTTGGCGGAAGTCAGCGATTCTTCGCTCGCGCCGGAATTCTCGACGCCGCCCACATAACTGGCGGCAAGCAAACCGACGACGGCGGCAAACACCAGGCCCACCGTCAGCAGGAACTGGAACATCCCCGTTCCCTTGCCGCGGGATTCGGCGCTCAGGCACTCGGCCAGATACAGCGGAACGACCACGCCCACAATACCGGCGCTGGCGCCCTGAAGAATACGGCCCAGCAACATAATGCCGAATACCTCCTGGGACAGGCAGATCACGGGGATGCTCGCCGTAAATAAGGCTGCGGCCACGGTAATCAACGCCTTGCGTCCCATCTTGTCGGCCAGATAGCCCGCAAACAGGGAAGAAAGAACGCTGCCGAACAGCACGGCGGCCACCACCTGGGAAAGCTGGGAGGGATTAAAACCGGCCGTCTGCTCAATGTAGGGAAGCGCGGCAGCAATCACGCCAACGTCCACACCGTAGAGCAGGCCGCCCAAACCGGCCATGATGAGGAGATAGCGCATATATCGCCTGGCCGCATCCGGAACGGCGGCTTTCATGTTTTCTTGGTCTGTCATGGTCGTTGCATTCTAGTAAATTGGCTCTTCTCCGCAACCAAAAAAGACACTTCCCGGGTAAAAACAAATTTCCTACCCGGAAATGCGTTCAAATGGTGAAAATATCGCAAAAGAAACAAGTAACAAACTGTCCGAAAACAGGAAATCATTTGGACACCTCTGCAAAAAAAGCCCTCATGCATCCCCCGGCTCCGAAAAACAGCCATGGGAAAATTCCGGAGCCGCACTTCAATCCCCGTAAACCGTCCGCCCCCCCTTCCGTATTGGAGCCAGAAAAACAGCGCGATGCGCCATCACGGAAACGGAAGCCGCCCTTACCGGCATCATCTGGCGGAAGAATCTATCCCAAGCCGCTTTTCAATCAGGTTCACAGACAACTCCGCGCACAGGCGCAATTCGTTATCGGCGTCATGAGTGAAAGCCTTAAGCGCGGACAGGGAAGCTTCCGAACCGATTTCCCCAAGAATGCGGGCGGCGGAACGTTTCAAAACAAAATCGTCCGACTCATTCAGCGAACGGATGATATCAGCTTCTCCCGTTGGACCGGCTGCCTTGCATTCGTCCTCCCACTTCTGGGGATCCTTTTTCCATTCCTCCAGAAGCAACGCCAAACTTCTCTTTTCCGAACCATGCAGTAAAAACCTGATCAGAGACGCCGGAATTTCGCAATCCGCCTTCTTCAGCTCCGTAGCCACGTAATCAACCACGCGCTGAGCCTCCTCATGATCCGGTTCCGCCCATACCACAAGGGCCGAAGCCAACGCGGTCACATATTCCGCATCACGCCCCCACGGTTCCCGGAGAAGCTCCACCAGCCTGGAAGAAACCTCACCCCGCATCTTATCCGGATTCACAGCCGACAAACGTTTTGCAGCGGCAATAACGCGACGGATGTCCAGACAGGACAGCTCCTTCAAATTGGCCAGCACGAAATACTGGTGGCGCTCATCCTGCAACGCGGCGGAAGCGGGCCGCGCTTCAAACCTGTCCCGGTTCAGAATCACTTCCACAAAAAAACGCTCCTTATCCTGCAGGGACACCTTCCCCATCTTGCCCGCAACCTCTACAAATTCCTTAAACGTAATGGGAGTGGGAGTAATAACGAACAGTCCGCCGCCCGTTCCCTTGCGGTCATAAAAAATAGGTTCGTCCTCGGACTGGGTCATCCTCTTCAAATACGCCTTTACCATATCCCGGTTGGCTGCATTCACCCCAACCACCCATACGCCCAGAACCCCCTGGGATTCCTTGCGGTCAATAGCGGAAAACAGAGGTTTCAAATCACCGTCCCCATAATTCTGGACAGAAGCGTTCTTGGAGGGCAGCTGCTCCAGCCCCATGCTGGTAAAGCCGGAGACATCTTCTTCCCCGGCGCTCCCCTCTTCATGACCTCCGAGCAGGGAAGGATTCACCTTGACCGGATACACGAAAGGCAGGGAAGCAATCCCCCCTGCAACCAGCAACCCCAGCAAAATGAAAACAATCTTGTGCCTGCGTCCGGCACAGGCCATCAAGCCTCCGGCAAGACAGGCAAAAAACAGGGCAAACGCCTTCTGCTGGGGCTGCTGCAGCATGGAAAGGAAAAAGGTCCCATCCATCTCGGAAGAAGCATTGTAAAAAATCCAGACGCAGCCGGCGGCAACAGCCAGAGACGCGCAAAGGCACACCAATTGAATCAGCCCCGTTTCCACCAGGGCGCTCTGAATGGCTTCCCTCCTGTCTTTGGGGGAATGGACGGAAACGGCTTTCTTCGCTTTGGCAAAAGGTTTCTTAGGAATCAGTTTTTCCCTGTCGCAAAGAAATTCATGCCCGCATTTGCTGCAATTCACCATAGAACCCTCCGCGGAAGAAGGCACATTGATATGTCGTTTGCACTGTGGACAATTCAGATTCACCGGGCTCCAATATGCACGTTTTTCATTCTTTTGCAATACCTGTCTTCCCAACTTTCCTCTTACCATGTACCCCGCGAAAATATGCAAGAAACTTCCATCGGCTCCTATTTCCATCATTTCTCCTTTTCATTTCGACTCTCTGATTTTTTTCTGAATGTAAAAACTCGCTCAAACCGCTCTCATTGAAAATAACATTTAATCGAAAACCATTCCGCAAACTTCGGAAAACAAGGTAAAGGGAAAATTCCCATCTTCCCCTGGCGAAAAGCTGGAAATTTTTCAGTCTCCCTTATCAGGGGCTCAATTTCCAAACGCACCTTGATATAAATTATTTGAATTTTACAACACGGGCCATTGGAAAAAGATAAAAACGCTCTTCATGCTCCTCTTCCCGCCTCACGTCATTCCGAGTGAACACGCTTGCAGAAGAGGAAATTTGGTAGTAGAATTTTCGCCATGTCATTGCAGCCTGCCGAACGCCGAGATTTCATCCGCGATATGATTTCTGATGACCTTGCCTCCGGCAAGCATCAGGCCCCGGTAACACGCTTTCCCCCGGAACCCAATGGGTATCTTCATATCGGACATGCCAAATCAATCTGCCTCAACTTCGGCATCGCCCAGGAATTTCCGGGTGCGCGCTGCCACCTGCGTTTTGACGACACCAACCCCAGCAAGGAAGACCAGGAATATGTGGACAGCATTCAGGAAGACATCCGCTGGCTGGGCTTTGACTGGGGCGACAACCTTTTCTTTGCCAGCAACATGTTCGACTTCTTTTACGAATGCGCCGTCTCCCTCATCCGCAAGGGATTGGCCTACGTAGACGAACAAACGGTGGAGGAAATACGCGCCCAGCGGGGCAACGTGAACGTGCCCGGACAGGAATCACCCTACCGCAACCGCTCCGTGGAAGAAAACCTGGCACGCTTCCAGGCCATGAAAAACGGAGAAATCCCGGAAGGCAAAGCCATCCTGCGAGCCAGGATAGACATGGCCTCCAGCAACATGAACATGCGGGACCCCGTGTTGTACCGCATCATGTTCGCGGAACACCACAACACGGGCAGTTCCTGGTGCATTTACCCCATGTATGACTTCGCCCACCCGCTGGAAGATGCCTACGAACACATCACCCATTCCCTCTGCACGCTGGAATTTGAAAACCACCGCCCCCTCTATGACTGGGTCATTGAAAACTGCCCCGTCCCGGCACGCCCGCGCCAGACGGAATTCGCCCGCCTGAACCTTACCTACACCGTCATGAGCAAGCGCAAGCTGCTGCAACTGGTGCAGGAAGGACACGTCTCCGGCTGGGACGATCCACGGATGCCCACCGTCTCCGGCATGCGCCGCCGGGGCTACACTCCTGCCGCCATCCGCAACTTCTGCCACACCATAGGCATCACTAAATTCAACGGCTTCACAGATGTGGCCCTGCTGGAATACAGCGTAAGGGAAGACCTGAATGCCAACGCGCCGCGCCGCATGGCCGTGCTCAATCCCCTCAAGGTCACTATCACCACCCTGCCGGAAAACGCGGAAGAAATGGCTGAAGTGCTGAACAATCCGGAAAAACCGGAAGAGGGCGTCCGCCGCCTCCCCATCACAAGGGAAGTCTGGATTGAACGGGACGACTTCATGCTGGACCCTCCTAAAAAATACTTCCGTCTGGCCCCCGGCCGCACCGTACGCCTCCGGGGGGGCTACTGCATCACCTGCACGGACTACAAGCAGGATGCGGAGGGAACTATCACGGAAATCTTCTGCGAACACATTCCCGGCACCATCGGTTCCAACCCTCCGGAAGGAATCCAGTGTCGCGCCGCCATTCACTGGGTAAGCACCAAATACGCGGTGGACGGAGAAATCCGCATCTATGACCGCCTTTTTACGGAAGAAAACCCGGACGCTGCTGAAGAAGGGTTCCTGTCCGTCATGAATCCCTCATCGCTGACCGTCATCACAAACGCCAAGCTGGAACCCTCCCTGGCCGGAGCCGAACCAGAATTCCGCTGCCAGTTCGAACGTCTCGGCTACTTTGTGGCGGACCGCAGGGACCATGTACCGGGCCGTCGTCCTGTTTTCAACCGCACGGTGGCTCTCAAGGACTCCTGGGCAAAAAAACAAAAATAACCTCTATTCATCCCCTTTTATGGACAATCAACTTCAATTCTGCACCGTTGAAGAAGCTGTGGAAGAAATACGGCAGGGACGGATGATCATCGTTACGGACGACCCTGGGCGTGAGAATGAGGCAGACTTGATCATTGCCGCCGAATTCGCCACGCCGGAAGCCATCAACTTCATGGTTACCCACGCCAGGGGCCTCGTCTGCGCACCTCTTTCACCGGAACGGGCGGACGCCCTCCAACTCCCGCTCATGACCTCCGTCAACCGGGAAAACATGTCCACAGCGTTCACCGTCTCCGTGGATGCGGCCCATGACATCACTACGGGCATCAGCGCCGCGGAACGCTCCCTCACCATTCGCACGCTGGCGGACCCCAAAGCCACCGTCAACGACTTTGTTCAGCCGGGTCACACATTCCCTCTCCGCGCCGTTCCCGGCGGAGTGCTGCGCCGCGCCGGCCATACGGAAGCCACCATTGACCTCGTGCGCATGGCGGGCCTCCAGCCCGCCGGCGTCTGCTGTGAAATCATGAAGGAAGACGGGACCATGGCCCGCATCGGGGACCTGGGAGGATTCCAGAAAAAACATGGTCTGAAAGCCTGCACCGTAGCCCAGCTCATTGAATACCGCCGAGCCAAGGAAAAGCAAATCCGGCTGG
>OHWM01000987.1_pt1 | contig 12083 bp, 10 predicted proteins | sample 1579731 | NCBI WGS metagenome assembly OHWM01 (sample SAMEA3882510, study PRJEB24775) | human gut metagenome | biome: human-associated habitat; feature: intestine environment; material: feces | place: Netherlands | collected 2009/2010
TGGAAAGCTCTGTCATGAAGCTCTGGCAGAATGCCATAACCTCTCTGTCAGATTTGCCTTTCGGGTCAAAGTTGGAACCACCTTTACCACCACCGATTGGAAGTCCGGTAAGGGAGTTCTTAAATGTCTGCTCAAATCCAAGGAATTTTAAGATACCCTGGTTTACTGACGGATGGAAACGAAGACCACCCTTATAAGGTCCGATAGCGCTGTTAAACTGTACACGATATCCCTTGTTTACCTGAACAACGCCCTTGTCATCTACCCACGGAACGCGGAAGGAAATGATTCTTTCCGGCTCTACAAGACGCTCCAGAAGGGACATGCTGCGGTATTCTTCTTCATTTTTGTCAATTACGACCTTCAGGGAATCCAGAACTTCCTTTACTGCCTGGTGAAATTCAGGCTAACCTGGATTCTGTGCTACGACTCTTTCGTATACTTCTTCTGTGTAAGACATTGTAATTCCTCCTCATCCAGATAGGTGTAAAATTTTTTAACGACGCTATTATACACTAAAGTGCTAAAAATGAAAAGAGTTTTTTTCATATTTCCAAAAATTTCATTAAGGCTTGCGAAAATGAGCCAAATATGAGATGATAGATAGCAAGAAATACATTATGCCGGAGCAGGAAAAAGACAGATATAGATTTTTTTCTCATACTAGATATGCCGGACATAAGTAGTAAGATGAGGAGTGAAATAAATGAAAACATTCGAGAAGTCCAGTAAACTGGATAACGTACTTTATGATGTGCGAGGACCGGTAGTGGATGAAGCGGCCAGAATGGAAGAGGATGGAATGGAGATTCTGAAGCTGAATATCGGCAATCCATATCCATTTGGATTTTCTGCACCGCAGGAAGTAATTCTGGACATGCTGAGCAATATTCGTACCTCTCAGGGATATTCCGATTCCAAAGGAATCTTTTCCGCAAGAAAGGCCATTATGCAGTATGCCCAGCTTCGAGGAATTCCCGGGGTTACCATGAGTGATATTTATACAGGTAATGGTGTCAGTGAGCTGATCAATCTCTGTATGCAGGCACTTCTGGATAACGGGGATGAGATTCTGATCCCTGCACCGGATTATCCTTTGTGGACAGCTACTGCGACTCTGGCAGGTGGAAATGTAGTTCATTATATTTGTGATGAGCAGTCTGAATGGTATCCGGACATTGATGATATTAAGAGCAAGATCACAGACAAGACCAAAGCGATTGTTATCATTAATCCGAATAACCCTACAGGAGCAGTTTATCCAAAGGAGATCCTGGAGCAGATCGTGCAGATCGCAAGAGAGCACGAGCTGATCATTTTTTCAGATGAGATATACGACCGTCTGATCATGGATGGCTATAAGCATACTTCTATTGCATCCCTTGCACCAGACGTATTCTGTGTTACTTTTTCCGGACTTTCCAAATCCCATATGATCGCTGGTTTCCGTATTGGATGGATGATCTTAAGTGGTGCCAAGAATAAGGCGAAGGGGTATATTGAAGGTATTAACATGCTTTCCTCCATGCGTCTTTGCTCCAATGTTCCGGCCCAGTCCATTGTACAGACTGCACTTGGTGGATACCAGAGTGTAAATGAGTACATTCAGCCAGGCGGAAGAGTTTATGAGCAGAGAGATTTTATCTACAAGGCACTCAATGACATTCCGGGAATCACAGCCGTAAAGCCCAAGGCTGCGTTCTATATTTTTCCGAAGATCGATACAGAAAAATTCAATATTCACAATGACGAGCAGTTTGCTCTTGATTTCTTACATGAGAAACAGGTGCTTCTGGTGCCGGGCAAGGGCTTTAACTGGAATTGTCCTGACCACTTCCGCGTAGTATATCTGCCGAATGTGCGTCAGCTGGAGAAGGCTATGGACAAGCTGAAGGATTTCTTGTCCACCTATAAACAGCGATAAGAAGATAATAAAACAATGGCAGTCACAGATTATCCATTTACAATGCCGGAGCAGAAGCATCCGCTTCTGACTCTGACAGCATTAATAATTGAGGGAGGAACGGATTATCGGACGGATTAAAAAGAAAGGAGTTTATTTGAATGACAGAATTTAAGATGAAAGTAACACCGGAAATAGAGAACCTGACGGAGGTTTGCAAGGAGCATTCCAGCCTGGATCTGTCTCTTTATCAGAAATACGATGTAAAGCGAGGGCTTCGCGATATCAATGGTAAGGGCGTCCTGGCGGGTCTGACGCAGATTTCCAATGTATGCGCCACGAAGGTGGTTGACGGCAAGGAAGTGCCCTGTGCGGGCAGTCTTTCCTACAGGGGATATGACATCAAGGAGTTGACCAGGGGATTTATTGAAGATGACAGATACGGCTTCGAAGAAACTACCTATCTTTTACTGTTCGGCAAGCTTCCGAATGGGGAGGAACTGGAGGATTTTACCAAGCTTCTGGCGAACCAGCGCTCCCTTCCTACGAATTTCGTAAGGGATGTTATCATGAAAGCACCGTCCAAGGACATTATGAATGCCCTGTCCAGAAGTGTGCTTACACTTTATTGCTATGACAAGGAGCCGGATGATATTTCCCTTCCGAATGTACTGAGACAGTGCCTGAATCTGATCAGTGTATTTCCTCTTTTATCTGTTTATGGATATCAGGCTTACAATCACTATGTATGCGGCAAGAGCCTTTATATTCACAATCCGAAGAAAGAGCTTTCCACAGCGGAGAATATCCTCCGTATGCTTCGCCCGGATAAGAAATATTCCCATCTGGAGGCGAAGATCCTGGATCTTGCCCTGATCCTTCATATGGAGCATGGCGGTGGTAACAACTCTACATTTACTACACACGTTGTTTCCTCATCAGGTACAGATACCTATTCTGCCATCGCAGCTGCTCTTGGTTCTCTGAAGGGACCGAAGCACGGCGGTGCCAATATTAAGGTTGTAAGTATGTTCCAGGATTTGAAGAAGAATGTGAAGGATATTTCTGACGAAGAGGAAGTAAGAGAGTATCTGAAGAAACTGCTTCACAAAGAAGCTTTTGATAAGAGAGGTCTTATTTATGGTATGGGACACGCGATCTATTCGGTATCGGATCCCCGTGCCCAGGTACTGAAAGGCTTTGTTGAGACTCTGGCCAGAGAAAAAGGCCGTATGAAAGAATACAATCTCTACGCGATGGTAGAGCAAATGGCTCCGGAGGTTATCGCCGAGGAACGCCATATTTACAAGGGTGTCAGCGCAAACGTGGATTTTTACAGCGGTTTTGTTTACAGCATGCTGGATCTGCCTCTTGAGCTGTATACACCGATTTTTGCAGTGGCACGTATTGTGGGCTGGAGCGCCCACCGAATGGAAGAACTGATCAATACAGACAAGATCATCCGTCCGGCTTACAAGAACGTTCTGGCTCCAGCTGTATACGTACCGCTTAAGGAGCGTGAATAAGAATGACAGTGAAGTATCAGTCTTCCCTGGTCCTGGAGGGCGGGGGAAGCAGGGGAGTATTTACAGCAGGGGTTCTGGATTATCTTATGGAAAAAGAGGTGAAATTCCCATATGTGGTGGGTGTTTCCGCTGGTTCCTGCAATGCTCTTGATTATGTATCCTGGCAGCCTGGAAGGACCAGGGACTGCATGATCATAGAGGATAAGGCAAACAGCTATATTGCTACTAAGGAAGCTCTTAAGAAGCATGAGCTTTTTGACATGGATATGCTGTTTGACAAATATCCAAATGAATTGTTTCCGTTTGATTTTGATACTTTTTTTCAGTCAGATACGGAGTGTGAGCTGGTAGTGACTAACTGCCAGACTGGTGATGCGGAATATATGACTGAGAAGCATGACAGACGTCGCCTGATGGATATTGGAAGGGCTTCTTCCAGTATTCCCGTTGTAAGTCCCATGGTAGAGATTGACGGTGTTCCTTATCTGGATGGTGGCATTGCAGATTCGATTCCCCTGATCCATGCCATGGAGAAGGGATATCGAAAGAACGTGGTGATCCTTACCCGAAATATGGGTTACCGCAAGAAGAAACCGGGAAAGAGCACTCCGCTTTATGTGGCTGCATTTCGGCATTATCCGGAATTTTTGAACACTTTATATAATCGTTACCGCAGTTACAACCGGACTTTGGAGCTTCTGGAAAAATGGGAGAGGGAAGGACATATTTTTGTCATCCGCCCGGAAATTCCCACTGTGGGGCGTGCGGAGGCGAACAAAGAGAAGCTGATGGCGTTTTATCAGCATGGTTATGATGTGATGAAAGACCATTATGAGGAACTGCAGGCGTACCTAAGCAGGTGACGGGATCCTGACAGAACCTCTTGGAAAACAGGCGCGAGGTCATGTGAATACATGATTTCTGTGCATTGCAAAGCGCGTTGCCGGAGTCTGTTTGAAAAATCATTCCCGCAATCTGTATTACCATAGAAAATAAAAGAATTAAAGGATGTAACAGAATGTTTGAACGCTTTTTTCCAGATGAATATCTGGATTCAGCATATGTAGTCAACTATGAAAAACTATACCAGGAGGGATACAGGGGGATTTTGTTTGATATTGACAATACCCTGGTTCCTCATGGGGCACCGGCAGATCCGGAAGCTGTCCGGCTTTTTCAGAAGCTTCGTGACATTGGCTTTTCCTGCTGTCTGGTGTCAAACAACAGGAAAAAAAGGGTAGAACCCTTTGCCGCTTCAGTAGGCGCTCAGTTCATTGAAATGGCTGCCAAGCCGTCCAGAAAAGGCTATGAAAGGGCCATGGAGAGACTTGGAACGAACACAGGGAATACGGTCTTTATCGGAGACCAGCTTTTTACCGATATATGGGGGGCTAAGAATGCTGGCCTTCGTAATATTCTGGTAAAGCCGATCAATCCCAAGGAAGAGATCCAGATCGTGCTGAAGCGCTATCTGGAGAAAATTGTATTACATTTTTATACCAAGGAGGAGAAGAATTCATGAACCATATTGTGGTGATCGGATTTATGGGTTCTGGCAAGACAAGAGTGGGGAAACGTCTGTCCAGTGACCTGGGACTGACATTTGTGGATGTGGACAAGGTGATCGTTAAGAAGATGAACATGTCCGTAAAGGAGATTTTACAGAAATTTGGAGAGCCATATTACCGTGCTCTGGAAACTATGACTGTGAAAGCTCTGATTGAAGATAAAGAAAGAAAAGTGATTTCTCTTGGCGCAGGTCTTCCGGTTCAGGAGCAGAATGAGCAGTATATTAAGCAGCTGGGTACAGTTGTTTACCTGAAGGGGTCTGCTGAGACTCTCCGCAAGAGGCTTGAGGGAAATAGCAATCCTCTTCTGGAAGGCGAAAATCAGGATGAAAAGATCAAAAAGCTTCTGAAACAGCGTGATCCGATTTATCATAAATTTGCAGATATTGAAGTTGTGACAGGAGTGAAGCCTTTTGAGGAGCTGATCAAGGAAATTGAAGGACAGCTTCCGTAAATACAAAAGTATTTTGCCATAATATATGGGAAAAACAGGAAAATTTGGCTGCATATGAAAAAAAGTAGTTGAAAAAATGGTACATATATAATAAAATATTTCTAGTCATAAGCACTATAAGGAGGAAAAATTAATTATGATTTCAGCAGGTGATTTCAGAAACGGTGTCACAGTAGAAATTGATGGCAACGTTTGTCAGATCGTAGAATTCCAGCACGTTAAACCGGGTAAGGGAGCTGCTTTCGTTAGAACCAAATACAAAAATATTATTACAGGATCCGTGTTAGAGAAATCTTTCCGTCCTACAGAGAAATTCCCTACAGCACGTATCGAGCGTGTTGATATGCAGTATCTCTACAGCGATGGCGGATTATATTACTTCATGAACGTAGAGACATTTGACCAGGTTGGCCTTACAGAAGAGCAGGTTGGCGATTCTCTTAAATTTGTAAAAGAGAATGAGATGGTTAAGATCTGTTCTCACAATGGCAATGTATTCGCTATTGAGCCTCCGTTATTCGTTGAGCTTGTAGTTACAGAGACAGAGCCAGGATTCGCTGGTAATACAGCTCAGGGTGCTACCAAACCGGCTATCGTTGAGACAGGAGCACAGGTAATGGTTCCGCTGTTCGTTAACCAGGGCGACAAGCTGAAAATCGACACCAGAACAGGCGAGTACCTGTCACGCGTATAAATAACTACAGAGCAGTTATTTATGAGCAAGTAGCGGATTGCGAATATTCCGTTCTAAATAGCATAAGCTGTTTATTTATGTGCCATCGGCGTATGCCGGTGGCATATTTTGTTTAATTGCAGACACATTTTTTAAAATTATTGTATACCAAAAATAAGGAGGAGCACAAATGAAATATACAACACTTGGAAAAACCGGTCTTAAGATTTCCCGTATGGGATTCGGCGGAATCCCCATCCAGAGAATTGACGCGGAAGGTACTAAGAAATTAATGAAGCAGCTGGCAGAAGAGGGTGTGAATTATATCGATACAGCCAGAGGCTATACGGTCAGCGAGGAGTATCTTGGTTATGCCCTTGAAGGAATTCGTGACAAATTTGTAATTGCCACCAAGAGTATGGCAAGAACCAGAGAGACCATGGCAGCAGACATTGAGAAGAGCCTTGGCAATTTTCGAACCAATCACATTGACCTGTATCAGGTACACAACCCAAGCATGGAACAGCTGGACACTGTTATAGGTGAGGGCGGTGCCTTGGAGGCTTTATTGGAGGCGAAAGCAGCCGGTAAAATTGGTCATATCGGTCTGACTGCACATTCTACAGCTGTTTTTGAGCGCGCACTGAATCTGGACTGGGTGGAGACAATCATGTTTCCATATAATATCGTAGAAAACCAGGGCGACGAGCTGATCCGCAAATGTCAGGAGAAAAATGTGGGCTTTATTGCCATGAAGCCATTAGCAGGTGGTGCAATTGAGAATGGCACTCTTGCACTTCGTTATGTCTGTTCTAACCCGGCTGTTACTGTGGTAATCCCGGGAATGGCAGAAGTATCTGAACTGGAAGAGAACATTAAGGCATGCTCTGACACAGCACCTCTTACAGAGGCAGAGCTTGCAGAAATGGAACAGATCCGCCATCAGCTGGGCACCAATTTCTGCCGTCGCTGCAATTACTGTGCGCCATGTACGGTTGGAATCAGCATTCCAAGCGCATTTCTTTTTGCAGGATATCTGGAACGCTACAATCTGGCTGACTGGGCGAAAGACCGCTACGGCAGCATGGCAGTGAAAGCTTCTGCATGTGTGGGATGCGGCAAGTGCGAGACAAGATGCCCATATCATCTGCCAATCCGGGAAATGCTGAAGAAGGTTGCAGAAGAATTTGGAGAATAATAAAAACTGCCCTGTGCGACTCCAATGGTTTTTCAGATAATTTTGCAAAAAAAAGAAAAAATGTATTGACTCTATAGTAACTATATAGTTTACTATAAAGAAGCCTTAAGAAAACCTTATAGCAACTACAAAGTTGCGGATAAGAAAAATAAGTGATACTGACCGCGGAGTGAACAGTATCGAATACACGAAAACAGGATCTGATCAAGGAGGATTATGATGAAAAAACTGGTGGTTATGGGATTAGCAATGGCAATGACAGCGGCTATGGTAAATGGTGTATGTGCTCAGCCGGTACAGGCAGCTGATGGAGAAGGACTGAAGGTAGCACTTTTACTGTCCGGAGCAGCAAATGACCAGGGCTGGAATCAGACAGCATACGAAGGAGCACAGAAAGCCTGTGAGAAATACGGATACGAACTGGCTTACACAGAGAACCTGGAAGTTGCTGATATTTCCGCCGCTTTTGCTGACTATGCAAGTGCAGGTTATGATGTGGTAATTGGTCACGGATATGAGTTCGGTGATCCTGCACTGGAAGTTGCAGAGACCTACCCAGACACCAAATTCATCTGCACAGAGGCTGACGCTTCCGCTGACAACGTAGCTTCCTACGTTATGGCATGTGAGCAGACCGCTTATGTAGAAGGAATCATTGCTGCTTCTACTTCTGAGTCTGGTAAACTTGGCGCCATCGGACCGATCCCTGGAGATTCCCTTGTAAAGATCATTAACAGATATGAAGACGGAGCAAAATCCGTAAATCCTGATATCGAAGTTCAGACAGCCTGGACAAACTCTTTTGTTGATACACAGCTTGCACAGGAAGCTGCAAAAGCAATGATTGAAAATGGTGTAGATGTGATCAAACACTGTGCAAATGCTTGCGGAAACGGTGCAATGACAGCAGCTGTTGAGGCTGGAATCTGGTGCCAGGGCGATTCTTACGATCAGAGCTCTTTAGCACCTGACAATATTCTTGATTCTGCAATTTACAATCTTGATGTTGTAATTGATACTGCCCTTGGCAGCGTTGCAGACGGAAGCTTTGAGGGAGATGTTTACAACCTTGGTATGGCAGATGGCGCAGTAGAAGTTCTCCTTTCCGACAATCTTTCCGATGATGTGAAAGCAACTGCACAGGATGCAATTGATAAGATCGTTTCCGGCGAGCTTGAAGTTGAGCGCGACTACACAATGAGACAGTAAGAAATCGGATTTGTAACCGCGGATTGAGATATCTGTTTTTATAAAAATGGCTCGCAATCTGAAATCCGGCAACTGATTGTTCAAAGACAAATGAAGCTGAAATGGAGGAAAGTTATCAATCAGTCAGTGGAGATAACCTTCCGAAGTTTCAGCTTTTTAAAACACTTTAATTATACGAGAAAAAGGAGAAAACCATGTCTCTTCTTCAAATGAAACATATCTGTAAATCATTTTCCGGCGTATATGCAAATGAGGATATCAACCTGACGGTAGAAAAAGGTGAGATCCATGCTCTCCTTGGTGAGAACGGAGCCGGAAAGACCACACTTGTTAATATTATATTTGGTCTTTACACTGCAGACAGCGGTGAAATTTTGTGGAAAGACAAGCCAGCGGATTTTGCCTCTCCAAGGGAAGCTATCGATGCAGGCATTGGAATGGTCCAGCAGCATTTTTCCCTGGTAAATAAAATGACAGTTCTGGATAACATTGTTCTGAATCTGAAGGACAACTCCTTTTTCCTGGACAGAGCTGCTGCAAAAAAGAAGCTGACTGATCTGGCAGAAAAATACGGACTCTACGTGAACCCGGATGCTGTGATCAGTGATCTGTCAGTGGGAGAACAGCAGCGCGTGGAAATCCTGAAAGCATTATACAGAAATGTAGAACTTCTGATTCTGGATGAGCCTACTGGCGTACTCACCCCTCAGGAAACCACACAGTTTTTCGATGTTCTCCGCAATCTGAAAAAAGAAGGCTATGGAATCATTATCATCACCCATCGTATGAGCGAGATTATGGCAATCAGTGACAAGGTTACCATTCTTCGGGATGGCAGACAGGTGGCAGATCTTGTGACTGCAGACACCAATCCGGAAGAGCTGTCTGCCTATATGATCGGACGAGAGCTGAATGATGACTATCATATAGAAGGTTCTCCCAAAAAAGATATTATGCTGGAATTGAAAAATGTGTCCAATCATCACAGGAAACACAGCCGTCATAAGCTTGAGAATATCAGCCTTACCATTCACAAAGGGGAAATCCTTGGAATTGCCGGTGTGGAAGGAAACGGACAAAAAGAGCTTGCAGAGGTGATCACCGGAATTCAGAAAACCGGTGAGGGCGAAATTCTTCTGGACGGACAGAATCTGGCAGGAATCAATATCCGCGGACGTTATGAAGCAGGTGTTTCCTATATTTCAGAGGACAGATTGTCAGACAGTCTGATCACCGGAATGAACATTTCAGAAAACCTTGTTCTCCGGGAATATGGGAAGCCTCCATTTGCAAAACATTCTATTATAAACAAAGCAGCTATTCGTAAAAATGCAGCAGAAAAAATGAAACAATATCAGGTGCGCGCATCCGGAAAGTCGGGGATTGATACGCTTGTAAAGCTTTTGTCAGGTGGAAACCAGCAGAAGCTGATCATAGCCAGAGAGCTGAACGATCATGCAAAAGTGATCGTGGCAAGCCAGCCTACCAGAGGTCTTGACATCGGTGCTACAGAATTTGTCCGTCAGCAGCTTATTGATCAGAGAAATGCAGGAAAAGGTGTTATGCTGATCTCTGCAGACCTGGAAGAAATTATGGCGTTAAGTGACAGGATCGCAGTGCTTTTTGGTGGAAAAATCGTGGGAATCCTGAATAGAGAAGAAGCTACTGTACAGAAAATCGGCCTTCTCATGGGCGGAATTTCAGAAGAGGAGGCAAGATAATGGAGAAAAAAAGAACAAGAGGGATTACAGATGTACTTCTGATTCTTGTGATTACAATTCTGGCAGGTACGGTTTTGATCCTTGCATGCGGCGCAAGCCCGATGGAAGCATACGGTCTTTTCTTCCGTGGAATCTTTGGAACACCTGCAGGATTTGCAGAAATTTTTGTAAAAGCATGCCCGCTGATCCTTACAGGTCTTGGCTGCGCAGTAGCATATCGTACCGGCTTTTTCAACATTGGTGCAGAAGGACAGTTTTATGTAGGGGCAATGGCAACTACCATGGTAGCTCTGAACTGGACGGCTGTTCCTGGAATACCAAGAATTATCCTTTCCCTGGTAATCGGATTTCTGGCAGGTGGCGTGTGGGCGCTGATCGCAGCAGTGTGCAAAGCGAAATTCAATATTTCCGAAATTATTGTCACTATTATGCTGAATTATATTGCAATTAATTTTCTTGGCTATGCAGTCCGTTCCTTCCTGATGGACCCGGAAGGAAATGTTCCGCAGTCTGCGAAAATTGACAAAGCCGTACAGCTTGGAACCCTGATCCGGGCAACCCGTTTTCATGCAGGTATTCTGATCGCAATCATCTGTGTACTTGTAGTATGGTTTTTCCTGGAAAAAACAACTATGGGATACGAATTGAAGGCAGTTGGACTGAACAAACGTGGAAGCACCTGCAACGGTATTTCTGTTATGAAAAATATTGTGCTTTCCGCCTTTTTAAGCGGCGGACTTTCCGCAGTGGCAGGTGGAATCGAGGTTCTTGCCATTCAGAAAAAGCTTCTGGAGGGAATCTCCTCAAACTGTGGCTATACGGCTGTTTTGATCGCACTTGTGGCATTTAATAATCCTATTGGCGTATTCTTTGTGGCAGTGCTTTATGCAGCAATGCAGGTAGGTGCAAGCTCCATGCAAAGACAACTTGGAGTACCGTCTGCGATCGTTAATATTTTGATCGGTCTGGTTGTTGTTTTGATTCTGGGAAGAGAGTTGTTCCATTTCAAAAAGAAACAGGCAAAAGTTGGAAAAGGAGGAAATGCGTAATGCTTCAGCAGATTTTCAGTTTAAGCTTTATGACGGCTTTTCTGGCCGCAGCAGTTCGTCTGGCAGTGCCGCTTATGTATGGCGGAATTGGTGAGACCATTGCGGAAAAATCCGGTATTCTGAATATCGGAATGGAAGGTGTTATGCTCAGCGGTGCATTTTTTTCCTTTGCAGGTGCCTGGTATTCCGGCAATCTGCTTGTGGGACTTCTGTGCGGTATGGCAGGAGGACTTATAGTCAGTCTGCTTCATGGACTTCTTTCCATTACACTGATCCAGAACCAGTCTGTTTCCGGTCTTGCCATCAACATGCTTATGCTTGGCGTCACCAGCTTTTTATTTAAATTAATGTCAAATGGACAGGGCTATCAGCAGATCGAGACTTTCCCAAACATTGCCATTCCAGGCTTGTCAAAGATTCCGCTGATCGGAGATGCATTTTTTAACTGCGATTTTCTGACCTATATCCTTTATGTACTCCTGATCCTTACCTGGGTTTTTTACAAAAAAACCAATCTGGGGCTGTCCTTTATGGCAGTGGGAGAACACCCACGTGCAGCAGAATCCGCAGGCATCCAGGTGAAAAAATACCGCTGGATCGTGATGGTATTTAACGGAATCCTTGGAGGAATCGGCGGTGCATATCTGGTACTGGTACAGCTTGGCGTTTTTACAGAAAATATGATTTCCGGCCGTGGCTATATTGCTCTTGCAACTGTTATTCTTGGACGCTACACACCTTTTGGAATGTTTGGAGCAGCTCTTTTGTTCGGAGCGGCCAAT
>OHWM01001031.1_pt1 | contig 11563 bp, 7 predicted proteins | sample 1579731 | NCBI WGS metagenome assembly OHWM01 (sample SAMEA3882510, study PRJEB24775) | human gut metagenome | biome: human-associated habitat; feature: intestine environment; material: feces | place: Netherlands | collected 2009/2010
TTTTCTGCTGACGGGAGATAAATATAGACATAATAAATATGAAAGAGTATTTGAAAAATATGAGTTTTCTTATGATTGCGAGAATCTGAATGATATTCTGGAAAGTGTAAATGCAGATGTAACAATTCTTATGGGTGCGTTTGATACAAATTACCGTTGGAATGGGGAGGAAAGAGAGATAGTTCTTTTTATTTCTCATCTTGTCAATATTCTGGTTGCTTATTCAGTAAAAAACAAAAAAAGATTGATTTTTCTTTCTTCAGATGAAATTTATAATGGAAACTACACGGAAGATATAAAGGAAGAAGAACCCTTTTCCGGAGTGGGAATCAGAGCGGATGCACTGTCACAGGCAGAAGAGATCTGCGATAATTTCAGAATCAACAGAAGTCTGGATATTATAACTTTGCGTCTGGATCATCTCTACAATATTCCGAAAGAGAGAAAAGACGTAAATAATATTTGTGCAGATATGTGTCTGAACTGCATGTGTGACGGGCATATTAAGGCCAAAACAGACCATACATTTTCACTTCTCTATGAAAATGATGCAGTAGAGTATATTTACCAGTTTATAAAAACCAGCAACCACAAATATAGTCTTTATAATTTATCTTCTAATGATGTAGTAAGTGAAGTAAAACTTGCAGCTATGATTCAGAAAGCTATGGAAATCGAATCGAATATTGTCGCTTTTTCCGACAGTAATGGAAGATGTGTTTTGTCGGGCAATCGTTTTGAAAGAGAATTTGGAGTTCATGCATTTGGTAATCTTGAGAAGAATATAAAAGACATGGTTTCTTATATGAAGAAACATGAATCAGTTTTCCTGAAGGGGGATGACTTAAAGCTTTCATGGTGGAAAATGCTTTATGAAAAATGGAAATGGCTGATCAGGACACTTTTTCCGTTTTTCGAGAATCTGGTATGTTTTGTTCCGTTTTTCATGATGAATAACAGGACTGTGGGCAGTGAATATTTTGCAAATCTGGATCCGTTTCTTTTGTATGTGCTGCTATTTGCAATTGTATATGGGCAGCAGCAGGCGACGTTTTCTGCAATATTGGCAGTTGCAGGTTATATGTTCCGGCAGATGTATACCAGAAGTAGTTTTGAGGTACTGATAGATTATAACACTTATGTCTGGATCGCACAGCTTTTTATCCTGGGGCTTGTAGTAGGATATATGAGAGACCAGATACGTATCATGCGCCTGGAGAGTCAGGAACTGGAAGAACATTTGCATAGACAGATTGTGGATATCCGGGATATCAATGAAAGTAATGTCCGTGTAAAAGAGGTCATGGAGCAGCAGCTGATCGACCATAAGGACAGTATCGGTAAAATTTACAGCATTACAGCAGGACTGGAACAGCGTATGCCGGATGAGGTTATTTTCTATGCAGTGGAAATGCTGGGAAAACTTATGAAGACAAAGGATGTAGCCCTCTATAATGTGGTCAGTAAAGATTATGCCCGTATCTTTTCTGCAAGTTCCCAAAAGGCGAGAAGTCTTGGAAATTCAATCCGTTACAGGGAGATGACGGACATTTATGATGCATTAAAAGAGCAGAAGGTATATATTAATAAGAAAATGGATGAGCAGTATCCACTTATGGCAAGAGGAATCTACGAAGGTGAAGAGGTACAGATGATCGTTATGATGTGGGGACTAAGCTGGGAAAAAATGACCCTTGGACAAGCCAATTTTCTTACAGTCGTCAGCTATCTGATTCAGAATGCAGTCCTCAGGGCACAGAGATATATGCAGGCACTGGAAGAGAAGCGTTATAGCCAGAATTCCAGAATCCTGGAACCGGAAGCATTTGAGTCCCTGGTTCAGGCATATATGAAGGCAAAACTGAAAAATCTTGTAGAATGTGTATTAATTAAAGTAGATGTTCAGAACTCGGAATATCAAAAAACGGATGAGCAGATGTCCGGATATATGAGGGACAGTGATTACATGGGAATGCTGCCTGATGGAAATCTGTATGTCCTGCTTACTAACACAACCAGAGAGGGTGCTGTTATTGTACAGGACAGATTTGAGAAGAATGGCTATAAAACAGAATACGTGGAGATGATGTCAGTATGTCACAGAGAATGAAGCTGTTTATTTTCCTGCTGATCATAAATCTGATCGTGGTTGTGTTCTATCTGATCTGGAATTATATCCGCAGAAAAGAAAAAATCGGAAGTGTATGGATGAAGGCAGTTATGATGCTTTTATGTCCGGTGACAGGTCCTGCGTTTGTATTCCTGTCATTACTGCTTTTTAAGTTATTTTCTTCCCAGGGTGTGGATTTGTCGGACGTTGTATTTAGCAAAGACAGGAAAGAGAATTTCCTCCGTCCTGATGAGGAAATGGAGAGAAATATGGTCTCTTTGGAAGAAGCCCTGGAAGTTACAGATAAGAAGAACCTTCGTACTTTGATGCTGAATGTGATCAGAGGAGATTACCGCAATTCTCTTGCGGCGATTAATCTGGCATTAAACAGCGAGGATTCAGAGACTGCCCATTATGCAGCATCTGTTCTTCAGGATGTATTGAATGATTTTCGAAGTAAAGTACAGACAGATTATCTTTTATGCCAGGAAGAAAATGAACAGCAGGTGGAAAATTGTATAAAACTTGTTGAATATATGAATCCGATTCTGGAACAGCAGGTACTTACAAGTCTGGAACAGCGTTCCATGGCAGAGAGGATGCAGGAGGTGTTGCAAAAAGCCTGGGAACTTGATAAGATAAAAATCAGCAGTACTGTTTATGAAAAGGTCTGCCAGCGCCTGTTGGAAGTAAAGGATTATGAGAAATGCACACTGTGGTGTGACCGGGCAATGGAACAATATCCGGGAGTTTTGTCCAGCTATACCTGTCAGATGAAACTCTATTTCTCATGTGGAAAGAAAGAGAAGTTCTTTCAGGTTATGCAGGAACTTCGAGATTCGGATATTGCGATTGATAATGAAACCCTTGAACTGATCAGAACATTTATGTAGAGTAAAAGGATGAACAGATATGTCAATGACAACTCTGGTTATATTAAGATTTGCAGGTATATTTGCTGCTTATACAGGTTTAACAGTTTTGTTACCTGCGATTATGTTTCGTCGGATACTGGCAGGCAGAGGACTGTCAGAGCAGTTTCTGATGTGTTATACATTTGGAAATTTTTATATTATAAATATTGTGTTTGTAGTCCAGCTTTTGCATATTTCAGGTTTCTGGGCACTTGTATTGTTTACTGCTGTACCAGGGATTCTGATTTGGAGCAGGGTGAACAGGGTTTCTCTAAGAGAACTCTGCATAAAGACAGGAATTATCTGTAAGAAAATACTTCAGGGAAGTATGGGAATGAGGGGGGCTTTATACAGAGTCTGTAACAGGATTAAGGCAGTATTAAAACGCTCAGTCCGTCTGTTTTATTACAAAGTAATCTGTAATACGCTTCAGTGGATTCTGGTAGGGGCAGTTATTATAGCTTTGTTCTGGATTTATGGAAGAAACCTGTTGCTCACTTATGGATATTGTGCTTCAGATATACCGGTACATTTGAACTGGATTAATGAGATGGTCAGAGGAAATCTTTTTTCCGATGGTGTATATCCGTTTGGATTTCACTGTATGATATATTATCTTCATACAGTTTTCAGGGTTGATACGTATGCGATTCTGTGTGTGTTCTATCTTGTACAGGTATTGTTTATTCACATGGTACTTCTTGCTGTGATGAAATTGTTATGCAGATCATTGTATCTGCCATATGCAGGAGTGTTTGTATATATATTGGGAAATCTCTGGGCAAAACAGACATATAGTCGTTTTGGGGCATCACTGCCCCAGGAATTCGGAATGATTTTTGTGATTCCGTCTGTTTACTTCCTGATCAGTTTTTTTCAGATAGAGAAGGAGAAACTGAAAACCAGAGAAACAAAGCTGCTCTCAGGATGCTTTGCGCTGGCTTTTTCGCTGACTCTGGCTATTCATTTTTATGGAACTATGATTGCAGGGCTTTGCTGTATTGGAATTGCTGTCGGTTTTTGTTCGCGCTTCCTGAATAAAGAGTATTTTAAACGAATTATGATGACTGGTATTATCAGTGTATTTCTGGCTGTGCTTCCTATGGGGATTGCATTTGCAGGAGGAACACCTCTGCAGGGCTCACTTGGCTGGGGATTAAGCGTCATCAATGGTGGCAAATCAGATACTGAGGATGAAGAAGCTTCTTCAGAGGATAATACAATCCAGGATATAACCATGGAAGAGATGGCAGCGCGTCTGAATGAAAACTCGAAGAATAATATTAAAAGTAATAATGCGAAATCAATGCAGACAAAAAGGATTCCTGCTATGACGGAAACTCCGGAGAAAATAAAAAACACCTGGAATATGATGGCTCAGCGTATCGGGGAATTTATCATAAACTTGCCGGAACAATGGTGTGCATATGCGGTACTTATCGGAATTGCAGTTGTCATTCTGCTTGGTCTGATATTTATTATCCTGCGAAAGACTACTTATGGTGAGATGCTTATGTCAGCAGGATTCTGTATGGGAATTCTCACATTGCTGCTCTGTGCATCAGGGCTCGGGCTTCCGATGCTGATGGATCCTGCCAGATGTAGTATTTATTATGTGTATCTTCTGATATTAATGCTGACAGTTCTGATGGATGGAATTCTTTATCTGATTTTTATGCATCGTTTATTTACAATTCCGCGAAATGTGTTATCTTTTATCTTGACTGTGTTCATTGTTGGGAGTATGATCCATCAGGGAATGATCAAAATGCCGGGATTTGGTTCAGATTATGTATCTAATGGAGCATTGACGTGTCTGTCGAATATTATTAAAGAAAATGAAGACAAGACATGGACGATTGTATCAGCAAATGATGAGACACAGATGGGGCTTGATCATGGCTGGCATTACGAGACAATTAGCTTCCTTCGAAATATGGAGTATATGAATAAAGACACTAAATTGATTATTCCGACAAAGAATGTATACTTCTTTATAGAAAAAATCCCGCTGAATTATGCGGTACTTTACTCAGGCAGTGGTCAGTCCATTTCGAAAAAGGCAGCTAGCCAGTCATTACCAAATTCAGGTGGAATAACTATGTATCAGGGGGAGGGAAGATGGATTCTGATGTCCCGGATGTATTACTGGGCACAGGCATTTAAGGAGAGATATCCCAATGATATGAAGGTATATTATGAATCAGAAGATTTTGTGTGTTATGTAATGCCACAAAATATGTATCATCAATATAATTTTGCAATAGATTACGGTTATAATCAGTTCCGGACACAGGAGGATAAAAATTAATATAATGGTTTCCAAAAGAAATTTTTTCAGTATTACAATCATGATGTTTGTTCTTTTGTTTTTGTTTCAGTTTTCTATGGTTATCAGAGACAGACAGAACACATATGATGTAAATTCAAATTTCACGACAAGGCAGAAAGATGGTAAAAATGTCTGGAAAAATAAACAGATAGATCCTGTGGCTGTCAGAACAACAGACAGAAGCTATGCTCTTTTTGTGGGAGACAGTTCATCGGATATGGCTACAGCCGTAAGCAGATGGTGCATTTATGCAAAGTGGGATATGGCACAGTGCAGAAATCTGGAGGATTACCAGGAGAATGATAAGGCATTGCCGGGGATGCTGATACTGGAATCAGAGAAATATGCACTTGGTGATAATCTGGGAAAATTAGAGAAACTGGAACAAAAAGGTGTGATCATTGTTTTTGGATGTCTGGAAAATCCAAAGAATATTGAAAAAAATCAGGAACTGATGGATTTTCTGGGGATTTATAAGGTTGTGTCTGAGAAAACAAAACTGACAGGTGTGAAACTTTTTGAAGGTCTTCTGCTGGGCGGAGAAGTAGTCTATGAAACTCCGAAGGAAAAAGAAGAGAAAGAACGTCAGGATCTGCAGCTGGAGATACCATGGTATCAGGTAGGAAGCGGTACGAAAACATATATGGTCGGACTTTTGGATCATAGTAAACAAAAAACTCAGGTGGAGAATGAAGATCTTCCTACGATTTTGTGGAGAAATGGAATCAAGGGTGGAAGTGTTTTTTGTATAGTGGGAGACTATATGAAGGACAGCACAGCACTGGGACTGTTGAATGGTATGATAACAGAGGCTTCTGAGTATTATATTTATCCGGTAGTAAATGCCCAGAATCTCTCAATGATCAATTTTCCGGCATTTGCAGATGAGAATGATGAAGAAATGATGAAACTGTACAGTCAGTCTGTGACAGGTATGACCAGAGATATTATGTGGCCATCGCTGGTATCCATTGTAGAAAAAGGAAAGCTGAAAATGACCTGCTTTATGCAGCCACAGGCAGATTATGAAGATGGTATAGAGCCGGATACAAAAGATATGATATTTTACCTGAAGCAGATGAAAGAGCAGGAAGCGGAAGTAGGACTTTCTCTTGAGTATAAAAATGCAGGTTCTTTGCGGGAAAAACTGGATCAGGATGCAGACTTTTTTCAGAAATCGGACAGCAGTTATAAACATGGAGCTGCTTTTGCGGAAGAAAGGGATTTGGATACGATAACAGGATTGATGAATACTGAATTGTTGAAAAATGTAAGTACACTGGTATGTGAATATACAGAGAAAGAGCCGGTGGTTTCTTATTGTACGGATTCTGTAACTTTACAGTCTGTGACAAGTGATGGGATGAATTACAGTTATAGTGATGATATTCGGATGAGAAGTATCCAGAGTTCGCTGGCATATACGAATGTTATGTTAAATATGCATGATATTTTCTGGCCGCAGCAGAAAACTGACAGATGGCAGATTATGCAGAAGCATTTTTCCAGTAATATCCTTACCTATTGGAAAAACTTTACAGGTTTTGACAGTATGACTCTTTCAGAAAGCAACACTAGAATCAGAACTTTTCTGAATCTGGATTTCTCAGAGTCCAGAACAGAGAATGAGATTACGTTGGAAACTTCTGAGAAAGGAAGCTGGTTTCTTCTCAGGACGCATGGAGAAGAAATCGCAGAAATAGAAGGCGGTACAGAAAAGGAAATAGAAGATGGAACTTATCTGATCCAGGCGCAGGATACTACTGTGAAGATTCAGATAAAAACATCAGGACTTCATTATGACAGATAGCTGTTATGACAGAGAGGAAATGAGCAGAAAAGTATGAAAGTTTGTATTGTGGCAGAGGGCTGTTACCCATATGTGGTCGGAGGTGTTTCCGGCTGGATCAACAGTCTGATCAGATCTTTTCCGAATGTAGAATTTATATTGCTGGCAATTGTGGCGAACAGATCCTTCAGGGGGAAATTTGTCTATGAGCTGCCGGAAAACCTTACACAGGTTTATGAAGTATATCTAGATGACTGTGAATGGGAAAGCGGAAACAGAAAAAGAAAATCTTTAAGGCAAGTCCATCTCTCTCATAAAGAATATGACGAAATGTTGAATATGGTGCTGAACCGGAGGACAGACTGGGGTGTGATTTTTGACCTGTTTCACAGAAAGCATCTTTCTGTAGATGCTTTTCTTATGGGAGAGGATTTCTTCAGGATTGCCAGGGAGTGCTATGACCGTAATTATTCAAATATTAATTTCTCGGATTTCCTCTGGACGCTGCGCTCCATTTATCTGCCGATGTTCTGGGCACTGAGAATGGATGTACCGAAGGCGGATTTGTATCATTGTGTGGCCACCGGTTATTCTGGAATTCTTGGAAGTATGGCAAAACATTTTCATGGAAGTTCATTACTGATTTCCGAGCATGGGATTTATACCAGAGAAAGGGAGGAAGAACTGATCAAAGCTTCCTGGGTAAGGGGAGTATATAAGAATATCTGGATTGAACAGTTTAAGAAGATGTCACTTCTTGCATATGAAAAGGCAGATATGGTAACCTGTCTGTATGACCATGCAAAGGACCTGCAGATGGAATTGGGATGTCCGCCTGAGAAGATCAGGGTGACACCAAATGGGATCAATACACAGACGCTTGCAGATCTTCCCGGCAAGACAGAAGAAGAGAAGCAGTTTATCAATGCCGGGGCTGTACTTCGTGTAACTCCTATCAAAGATGTTAAAACCATGATACAGGCATTTGCTTTTGCCAAAAAAAAAGTAAAAAATATGAAGCTCTGGATTATGGGACCGGCAGATGAAGATAAAAAATATGCAAAAGAATGTTATGATCTGGTAGAATCCCTTGGGGTTCAGGATGTGGAATTCACAGGAAGGGTTAATGTAAAGGATTACCTGGGCAAGATGGATTTCACGCTGCTTACCAGTATCAGTGAAGGACAGCCTTTGACAATCCTTGAGAGTTATGCGGCTCACAAACCTGTAATTGCCACAGATGTGGGAAATTGCAGGGAACTGATCTATGGAAATAATGACGGATTTGGGGAAGCGGGAATCCTCACACACATTATGAATATAGAAGAGATCGCCCATGCAATGGTTACCATGTCTGTAAATGAGAAAGACAGAAGGCGTATGGGAGAAGCAGGATACAGACGTGTAAATGCACTTTACAGGATTGATCAGATGAAGGAAGTATACAGAGAAATATACAAAGGATTTTCAGATAGACAGAATCTTTCGTGGACAGAGGAACCCTTTCAGATCAGTGTGTATGAAAAGATGATGTAAATGAAAGCATAATGTGACTGAGATCGGGATAACAAACATAAGATAAGCAATTACGGGATGGAGAGGATATATGGCAGGAATAGGTGTAAAACTTACAAATATCTATAAAAAGAATACGCTGACTACTGATATCATAGGTGCGGGATACAGTATGGTCGTTACGATCGCCCCCATGCTGCTGGTGATCGGTGCGCTTATGATCATGGAGTAGGTTATGTTACAAGAGAACTGTTTTCCTGTACGGTTCTGTATATATTTATTTTTTCCTTGCTTACGGCGTCTCCATTTAACTCTGTATTATCCAAATATATGTCAGATGTAATCTATGAAGATATTTTGCCGTGCTATTATGTGGGCATGCTTTTGAATATTTCACTGAGTGCTCTTGTGGGAATTCCATTCTGTATCCGGGAGTATCTGGTTGGAAAAGTGGATATTATTTATGTTTTTACAGGTTATTGCGGATACATTGCCCTGGTTCTTGTGTTCTATTCTATGTTGTACCTGTCTATCTGTAAGGATTACAAAAAAATATCATTCTTCTTTGCCGTTGGTATGACAGTGACAGTGTTTTTATCTTTTCTGCTTGTAAAAGTATTTCATTGGGGTATTACATATGGAATGCTGTTTTCGCTGACAATTGGATTTTGGCTGATCGCCTGTCTGGAAATGTCGGTAGTCCGGAGTTATTTTAAGGAAAACAGTGGAAAATACAGACAGGTTCTGGTCTATTTTAAGGAATATTGGCCGTTGGTGGTTACAAATTTTCTTTACATTTTAGGACTTTATGTACACAATTTTGTTTTCTGGACAACAGATCTTCACATGATAGTAGTAAAATCTTTTGTATGTGTGACAACATATGATATGGCAACCTGTCTTGCAATGTTTACAAATATTTCTGCAAGTGTTATCTTTATCAGTAGAGTTGAGATGTATTTTCATGGCAGATATAAAGCATACTCAGAAGCTGTTATCGGTGGAAGAGGAGCTGATATTGATATTACAAAGAAGGGGATGTTCCGTGCTCTTTCCGAAGAGCTTATGAGTCTTGCCAGAGTGCAGTTTATTATTACGCTGGTGATCTTTCTGATCTGTATGATCTTTCTTCCGCAGCTTGGTTTTGGAGGAATGACAATGAGGATATATCCCTGTCTGGCGTCAGGATATTTTATCTTGTTTCTGATGTATGCGGAGATTATTTTCATGTATTATTTTAATGACATGAAGGGTTGCGTATTGACGGGACTGGTGTTTTGCCTTATCACACTGGTGGGAAGTATAATATCTTCTCATTTTACAGAGATATGGTATGGGGCGGGGCTTGTTGTCGGGAGCTTTGCCGGATGGACAGTGGCTTATGGAAGACTTCGGTGGATGGAGAAACATCTGGATGTCCATATATTTTGTAACGGTCATCTGCTGAAGAAGAAAAAAGGTGATTGTCCGTCACCAAAAGTATTTGACAGATATGAATAGTAAGAAAGGAACGAAAGAAAAAAATGGAAGTGGGAGATATACTGAGGTTATTTGTGATCGTATCAGGAGTGTTTATGGTTGTGAGGGCAATTCTGTCACTTGCAAAGAGAAAGATGACAGAACCATTTTGTCTTGCATGGGAGTTTTTGTCTGCATTAATGATTCTTTCAGGTGCACTTTTAAATCCATCTCAGATGAAGCGTTATGTCAGTACACGCGGACTGATTCTGACTATAATAATTGTGTCAGGTGTTCTGTGGGGATTATGGTTTATCAGTACGCAGGTTTCTATCCTGAAAAGAAAAAATCAGGAGCTTGCCATGCAGGTTTCTTTATTAAACAATGATTACGAGAAAATCATCAAAGAACTGGAAAAATTAGAGAAAGAAAAATAAAAATATGAAAAAAGTACTATTTGTAATTAATACTCTTGGAGGTGCAGGCGCAGAGAAGGCATTACTGGAACTGCTCAAAAGATTTACCCCGGACCGGTATGAGGTGGATCTGTACGTGCTTCTGGAACAGGGAGAACTGATCAGTCAGGTACCGGGTTATGTAAATATTCTGAACAGGGACTATACGGCAGAATCAGTTCTTTCAGCAGAGGGAAAGAAGAAATTGAACAAAAAAGTCTTTATGCGCCTGTTTACGCATGGGGCGTTGTTTAAAAATATACCATATCTGATAAAGAATGCAGTTGCTATGCTGGGCAGAAAAAAGATATATGCAGATAAGCTTTTATGGCGTGTCATGTCGGACAGTGGTATGAAGCTGAACAAAAGTTATGACATGGCAGTTGCTTATCTGGAAGGTGGGGCTACATATTTTGTCCATGATCATGTTAAGGCCAGGAAGAAGTTCACATTCCTGCATGTTGATTATAAATATGCCGGTTACACCAGAGAACTGGACCGAGATTGTTATCTGGATTTTGACAGGATTTTTACGGTATCCGGAGAAGTAAAGATGGTGTTTAATGATGTGTATCCAGAATGCAGAAACAAAACTCTGGTATTTCACAATCTGATCGACAGGGAGGAAATCTGCAGAAAGGCAGAGCTTCCAGGCGGATTTAGTGATGCATACAGTGGAAAGAGGATATTGACAGTGGGAAGGCTGACTGCACAGAAAGCATATGAATTGGCAATTGATGCGATGAAGCTCCTGAAGGATCAGGGGATAAAAGCACGCTGGTATGTTCTGGGCGAGGGAGAATTACGAAATAAGCTTCAGCAGAAAATAGACAGTCTTGGACTGAAGGAAGATTTTCTGTTGCTGGGTGCGAAGGAGAATCCTTATCCATATTATAAGCAATGTGATCTGTATGTGCATGCAACCCGGTTTGAGGGAAAAAGTATTGCAATACAGGAAGCTCAGATTCTGGGCTGTACGATCCTGGTATC
>OHWM01001032.1_pt1 | contig 11549 bp, 10 predicted proteins | sample 1579731 | NCBI WGS metagenome assembly OHWM01 (sample SAMEA3882510, study PRJEB24775) | human gut metagenome | biome: human-associated habitat; feature: intestine environment; material: feces | place: Netherlands | collected 2009/2010
TGTCGCAGTTGGCAAAGTTCAGGATGATGACGTCGTACTTGCCGCTCTCGATGCGGGCCTTGCACTCGTCGGCAACCTCGTAGGCGCTCATCTCGGGCTTCAGGTCGTAGGTGGCAACCTTCGGGCTGGGGATGACCTTGCGGTCCTCGCCCTCGCAGGGCTGCTCGACACCGCCGTTGAAGAAGAACGTCACATGGGCGTACTTCTCGGTCTCGGCAATGCGCAGCTGGGTCTTGCCGTGGGCAGCCAGGTACTCACCCAGGGTGTTCTTCAGCTCAACCGGCGGGTAAGCCACTTCACAGTTGGGCATGGTGGCATCGTACTCGGCCATGCAAACATAGTTGACCTGCTTGCGGCCGCCGCGGCGCTCAAAGCCGGTGAAAGCATCATCGCAGAAGATGCGGGTCATCTGGCGGGCACGGTCGGGGCGGAAGTTCATGAAGATAACGGTATCGCCATCCTGCACACGGCCGCCCTCGCAGGTGACAACGGGCACGACGAACTCGTCGGTCACATCGGCAGCATAGCTGGCCTCGATAGCCTCGGCAGCGTTGGCGGCGTGGTTGCCCTCGCCGTAAACAAAGGCAGCGTAGGCTTTCTCCTCGCGGTCCCAGTTATTGTCACGGTCCATGGCGTAGTAACGGCCGGAAACAGAGGCGATCTTTCCGATGCCCAGTTCGTCCAGCTTGGCCTGCAGGTCAGCCAGGAAGCCCTTGCCGCTGTGGGGGTCGGTGTCACGGCCGTCCATGATGCAGTGCAGGTAGACGTCCTTGGCACCCAGGTGCTTGGCCATCTCCAACACGCCGTACCAGTGGTCGGCATGGCTGTGGACACCGCCGGTGCCGACCAGGCCCATCAGGTGGATGGCCTTACCGGCATCGATGGCAGCTTTCATGTTCTTAACCAGCACGGGGTTCTTGAGCATCTCACCGTCCTTGATGGACTTGGTGATGAGGGTCAGCTGCTGGTAGACGATGCGGCCAGCGCCCATGTTGGTGTGGCCGACTTCCGAGTTGCCCATCTGGCCCTCGGGCAGGCCGACGGCCATGCCGCTGGCCTGGATGGTAGTCATGGGATAGTTGGCAAAGATCTTGTCCAGGTTGGGCTTATTGGCGGCGGCCACGGCGTTGCCGTAGGTCTGATCCGGCGTCCAGCCGAAACCGTCCATGATGCAAAGCATTACAGGTTTTTTAGACATAAATTGAAACTCCTTTTGTACAGGTAGCGCAAAAGGCCCCCTCTGGGAGGGTGACTCCCCGCAGTGTGGGGAGATGTCGCGTAGCGACAGAGGGGTCCGGGCCCGAAGGGCTCCGCCGTAGGCGGTGGGGGAGAGACATAAAGTAAGCCGTTGCTTACTTGAAAGTCTCTCCCTCCGGCGCTTCGCGCCACCTCCCTCGCAGAGGGAGGCATTTTACTCTACTATTGTATCAGCCCTTGGTGGCGGCGTCAACAATGATGGCAAACTGGTCGGCCTTCAGGGAAGCACCGCCGATCAGGCCGCCGTCAACATCGGGCTTGCCCAGCAGTTCCTCAGCGTTCTTGGCGTTCATGCTGCCGCCGTACTGGACGGTCAGGGCCTTGGCGGCATCCTCGCCGTACAGCTCGCCGACGACCTTGCGGATAGCGGCGCAGACTTCCTGTGCCTGGTCAGCGGTAGCGGTCTTGCCGGTGCCGATAGCCCAGATGGGCTCGTAGGCGATAACGACGTTCTTCAGCTCGTCAGCGGTCACGCCGTTCAGGGCGATCTTGACCTGCATGCGGACCAGTTCCTCGGTGACACCCTGCTCACGCTGGGCCAGGCTCTCGCCGACGCAGATGATGGGCTTCAGGCCGCCAGCCAGAGCAGCCTTGGCGCGCTTGTTGACAGTCTCATCGGTCTCGGCAAAGTACTGGCGGCGCTCGCTGTGGCCGACAACGACGTACTCAACGCCCAGGTCGGTCAGCATGTCAGCGCTGATCTCGCCGGTGTAAGCGCCGGACTTCTCGAAGTGGACATTCTCAGCGCCAACGTGGATGTTGGTGCCCTTGGTCTTGGCAACAGCGGTGACCAGGTCGGTGAAAGGCACACAGATAACGACCTCGCAGCCAGCGTCCTTCACAGCGGGGATCAGGGCGTCGATCAGCTCGGCGGCCTCGGTAGCGGTTTTATTCATTTTCCAGTTGCCGGCAATGATTGCCTTGCGGTTCTGCTTATCCATGATAGTTGCTCCTTTATTTCATATATCTCTCAAACAAAAAGGGGCGCAGCGGCTCTGCCGCCGCACCCTGCGGGTTACAAATTAAGCTTTCTGGATAACGGCGATGCCGGGCAGTTCCTTGCCCTCCAGGTACTCCAGAGAAGCACCACCACCGGTGGAGATGTGGGTCATCTTGTCGCCCAGGCCCATCTGCTGGACAGCTGCAGCGCTGTCGCCGCCGCCGATCACGGTGGTAGCGTCGCTCTCAGCCATAGCCTTGGCAACAGCCAGGGTGCCGGCAGCCAGGGTCGGGTTCTCGAAGACGCCCATGGGGCCGTTCCAGACAACGGTCTTGCTGGCCTTGACGGCATCGGCGAACAGCTTCATGGTCTCGGGGCCGATGTCACAGCCTTCCTGGTCAGCAGGGATAGCGTCGACAGGAACAATGACGGTCTCGACAGGGGCATCGATGGGATCAGGGAAGTCTTTGATGCAGGCAGCATCAACGGGCAGCAGCAGCTTAACGCCCTTCTCCTGGGCCTTAGCCATCATTTCCTTGCAGTAATCCAGCTTGGAGTCATCACACAGGCTCTTGCCGATCTCGTAGCCCTGGGCCTTCAGGAAGGTGTAGGCCATGCCGCCGCCGATGATCAGGGTGTCGACCTTTTCCAGCAGGTTGGAGATAACGTTCAGCTTATCAGCGACCTTAGCGCCGCCCAGAATGGCGGTGAAGGGACGCTCGGGATCGTTCACTGCGTTGCCCAGGTACTTGATCTCCTTTTCCATCAGGTAGCCGACAGCGGTATCCTTAATGTAGTCGGTAACACCGGCGGTGGAGCAGTGGGCACGATGGCAGGAGCCGAAAGCGTCATCCACGTAAGCATCGGCCAGGCTGGCCAGCTCCTCGCTGAAAGCGGGCTCATTCTTGGTTTCTTCCTTGCGGAAACGGGTGTTCTGCAGCAGAACAACATCGCCGTTGCCCATGGTGGCAACAGCAGCCTTGGCGTTCTCGCCGACAACGGTGTCATCGTCAGCAAAGGTGACGGGCTGGCCCAGCTTCTCGCTCAGGCGGACAGCAACAGGGGCCAGGCTGAACTTGGCCTCGGGGCCGTTCTTCGGCTTGCCCAGGTGGCTGCACAGAATGACCTTGGCGCCATCATTGATCAGCTTTTTGATGGTCGGCAGAGCCGCGTTGATACGGTTGTCATTGGTGATCACGCCGTCCTTCATCGGGACGTTGAAGTCGCAGCGAACCAGCACGCGCTTGCCAGCGTAGTTTTCATCGTCAATGGTCTTTTTACCCAAACCCATAGTAAAAGCTCCTCTCGGTATTACACATTGTTATGGGGACGTTTTGCGCCCAATACCCATATTATACGCATAAAAAGGAATTTGCGCAAGTGTTTTTGATATATTTTTAACCAATGGTTCACATCTTCCCGGCCATTGACGGCACGGGCCGGGTGTGGTAGGATAAGGGCAAATATCGTGTTTTCGTTTTTCGTCAACTTTTCCCCGCTGTTACTGCCGTTTTGGGCCGGGCGGGTCATTTTTTACAAGGAGGGTTAGTTTATGTTAACGCAATGTTTACCCGGCATCCTTATCCCCTTTGCCGGTACTACGCTGGGGTCCGCCTGCGTATTTTTCATGAAAAAAACGCTGCACGAAGGTGTGCAGCGCGCTTTAACCGGCTTTGCCGCCGGGGTCATGGTAGCGGCGTCGATCTGGAGTTTGCTCATCCCCGCCATGGAGCAGTCCAAGGGCCTGGGGCGGCTGGCGTTCATCCCCGCCGCCGTGGGCTTCTGGCTGGGCATCGGCTTTTTGCTGCTGCTGGATATGGCGGTGCCTCATCTGCACCAGGGTGCCGACACGCCCGAAGGCCCCCACAGCGGCTTTTCCCGCACCACGATGCTGGTGCTGGCCGTCACGCTGCACAACATCCCCGAGGGCATGGCCGTCGGCGTGGTGTACGCGGGTTACTTAACGGGCAGTGCGTCTATCACGGCGATGGGTGCGCTGGCGCTGTCCCTGGGCATTGCCATCCAGAACTTCCCCGAGGGCGCTATCATTTCGATGCCTCTGAAAGCCGCGGGCATGAGCCGCGGCCGGGCGTTCTGGGCGGGTACGCTGTCCGGTGCCGTGGAACCGGTGGGCGCACTATTTACCATCTGGGCCGCCGGGCTGGTGGTGCCTGCCCTGCCCTACCTGCTCAGCTTTGCCGCCGGGGCCATGATCTACGTCGTGGTCGAGGAGCTGATCCCCGAAATGTCCCAGGGCGAGCACTCCAACGTCGGCACTATCTGCTTTGCGCTGGGATTCAGCGTGATGATGGTGCTGGACGTGGCACTGGGGTGATTTTTGCCCATCTGGGTTGATAATTTTTTCTATCACGAAGTTACCATGTATTAAGGCAATACCGCATAATTCTAAGTGCCGACACGGCGAGCGAGGTGCTTAAGCCGTCAGGCGGGAATTGTGCGGTGTTGCCTTAAATAATGTCTCGCCGTGGCTCATCAGATAAATGGGTTTTATCTTGGCTGACTCCTTTTGTCTTATGGAGCGGCTTCCGTTCCGCGCCACCCTGCGGAGGCAATTCGTTTATTTCTCCAGCACTGATACAAAATAAAACTTCTTATCAATCAAATTGCCAATCAAACCAGCGGTCCGTCCGTAGGTCAGGGCAGCCACAATGGTGCCAACACCAACACCTTTCAGCGTGCCGGTACCCACCACCGTAAGAACCGCCGCTACCGTAACACAGGTCAGATCCATGGTGGTCTTCACCTTCGGGTAAGGCTTTTTAATGATCTCCGCCAGATCGCGGGCAAACAGATCCGTCGGGATGATCGGCAGCTTGCACCGGTTGGACAGCGCAATGCCCAGCGCGATGACCGGGCAGCTGGCCACAAAGTAGAAGATGCGCCAGCCCCAGCTGTAGGGTAGGCAGGGCAGCCACGCACCAAACACATCCAGCAGCTTGCCGAAGAAAAAGCCCGCCACAAAGCTGAACAGGTACGACGGCACAAACCGCTTGCGCAGCACCATCAACGTAATGACCAGCACGCCCTGGAACAGGTACGTCCAGGTGCCCAGCGTCAAAAACGGAAATACCAGCGACACCGCATACGGGAAGCTGGACACCGGCGAAATGCCCAGCCCCGCATACACCGTCACGGCCACTGCAAAGCTGTTGATGAGCACGGCCAGCACCAGCGCCAGCTCGCCCCGCACCACAATTTTGTCCTTCATTTCCATTTCCTCATCCTCCATACATAAATCGCATACCCACTATACGCCGTTTTTGGGGGCAAGGCAAGCGTTATCTGTTTGTCAATCTGCCAGACCTCATTTTCAAACAGAGCGTCCAGTATGCAACACCATGTTGCTTTTCTGTTCAGTTTGCCGTATAATATCTACATTATATCAGGAAAGGACTTTTCCCCTATGACGGCACCCAAAACCGACCGCCGCATCCTGCGTACCCGTGCCCTGCTGCGCCAGGGCCTGGCCGAGCTGATGCAGGAGAAAAACGCAGGCGACATCACCGTAAAAGAGCTGGTCGCCCACGCCAACGTGAACCGTTCCACCTTTTACCTGCACTACACCGACATTGACCAGATGCTGGCTTCCGTCGAGGCAGAACTGCTGGAACGCATTGAGGCGTCCGTGCAGGCACACCCCATCGACCCGCACCAGGCGCAGATCTTCCCGCTGGTGGGGGATCTGTTTGCCCTGATGGCCGAAAACCGCGAGATCTGCGCCGCACTGCTGGGTCCCCACGGCGACATGGCGTTTTTGCTGCAGATCGAAGCCATCCTCTCCCGCTACAGCCTGCAGGTACTGGCCGATGCCTACCCGGATCGCCGGGCCGATCTGGACAGCGGGTATTCCTTTTGCCTGTCTGGCTGCGTGGGGCTTATCAAAAACTGGCTCCAAGCCGAGGAACCCGCCCCGCCCGAGGTGATGGCCCAGCGCACCTATCGGCTGATCCACAACGCCATGCGCGGCCTGTGCCCGGGGGTGGAAGCATGAAGAAAAAACTGCAGCCCGCCATCACCCTGCTGCAGCAGTACATGGCCCAGGACATGACGGTCTACGCCGGGCACGCCACGCTTTTCCTGCTCACGGCGTTTTTTCCGCTGCTGATGTGGCTGCTGGTGGTGGTCAACACCCTGCCGGGCTTTACGGTGGACAGCGTAGTCGAGCTGTTTTTCCGTTTTCTGCCGGATATTCCGGTCATTCGTGATACCATCGCCAGCCTTATCACCAGCATGAACGAGAACTCCAACACCTTTGTGGCATCCCTGGCCGTTATTACCACACTGGTGTCGGCGTCCAGCGGCATGGCAGCCATCCAGAAGGGCCTGCAAAAGTTGACCCCCGGCTCCCGCCGCACGATGCTTGACCGGCTGTGGGCGGTGGTATACACCTTCGCGTTTTTGTGGCTGCTGCTGATCGTGCTGTTCTGCCAGAACCTCAGCCCCCTGCTGCATTGGGCGTTGAGCCTGCTGCCCTGGCTGTCCCAGAGCCATCTGTTTCTCAGGCTGCACAGTTTGGTCAGCTTCAGTGCGCTGGCGGCCTTCGCGCTGTCCATCCTGACTTTTGTGCTGATCTACACCTTCGTGCCGGGCGGCCGCCGCCGTATGCGGGACCAACTGCCCGGGGCGCTGTTTACGGCTGTTGTCTGGTTCGTTTTCTCCTCGATCTTCACCTATTATATTCGTACATCCTGGAAGCTGTCCTACATTTACGGCTCCCTGACCTCGATCATCCTGGTTATCCTGTGGCTGAATGTCAGCATCAACGTGATGTTCCTGGGCGCGGGCGTCAATGGCATGCGCGCCTGCAGCCGCCGCAACGGTTGACCCGCGCTGCACGACGTGTTACACTGGATACAACCCTTTACATTTATAGTCTACTAAGGAAAGTTGGAGAAAACCATGAAAACGGAACGTCCTACTGTGCGCCGTGTCCTGGGTATGGTGATCGGCATCGTCATCATCTCGCTGGGCATTGCCATCTTCAAGCAATCCCACCTGGGCAATGATTCCATCACGGCCCTGAACATTCGCCTGTCCGAGCTGCTGGGCATCTCGCTGGGCGTGCAGAACATCTGCACCAATCTGGTGTTCTTGGTGGTGGAATTCATCTGGGGCCGCAAGTACATTGGCCTGGGCACCCTGGTCAACGGCCTGGGCTGTGGGTTCATCATCACTTTTTTCTACGACATCATTGCGGGCTGGTTCGGCCCGGCCGAGCAGCTGCCCATCCAGCTGCTGTGGGTCGTGATCGCCGTGCCTGTCACAGCGTTTGGCTGCTCGCTGTACCAGACGGCCGACCTGGGCGTTGCACCTTACGATTCGCTGGCTCTGGCCCTGCAGGACCACCTGCACAAGCCTTACTTCGGCTGCCGCGTCTTTACCGATGCACTCTGTGCGGCCATCACCTTCCTGCTGGGCGGCCTGGTCGGCATCGGCACCCTGGTCTGCGCCTTCGGCCTTGGACCTTTCATCCAATTCTTCAATGGCGCGTTCTCTGAGAAGGTTTTGCAATATAAACCTGTGGAAACTTCTTGATTTGTTCCTAAGAGGTGCCACCCACTAAAAAAGGCCCTGCCTCAAGGTAGGCAGGGCCGGATAACCGCACAAATATAATCACATAACTCGTTCAAACACCGCAATCACCAGCGGCATGGTCACGATGGACAGCAGCGTGGTCAGCACGTACAAAGCCCCTGATTCCTCCATATCGCGGTCATACAACTGCACCATCGAGTTCAACGCCGAACATACCGGCGTAATGCCGGACAAAAACACTGTCATCAAAATCGCCTTGCCGTCTGGGATCCAGGTCTGCGCTTTCAGCAGCCATAACAACCCCAGCGTCACCATCGGGTACAAAATCAAACGCAAAAACACGGTCAAATAATACCGCGGCGTAAGCACCAGCTTTTTCAGCGGGCTGGACGCGATTGCCATACCCGCCAGCAGCATACCCAGTGGGCCGATCATATTGCCCACGCTGGAGATGGTCGTCACCAGCCCCGCCGGCAGCGTGATGTGCAACGCAAACAGCAGCGCCGCCGCCACAATGGCGATCAGGTTCAGGTTGGTCACGATTTTTTTCAGGTCAATGCCCTTGTCGCCCCGCAGCACCGTGCAGCAATGGGTCCACAGCAGCACCAGCTGCACAATGATGAACCCGCAGGAATACACCACATACTCACTGCCCAGCGTAGCCTGCAGCAGCGGAATTACCAGTGCCGATGCGTTGGAATAAATCACAGCACACCGCTCAATCACATCCAGTTTCACCGGCTTTTTCAGCAGCGCCGTCAGCGCCAAAAACAGCAGGTGCATGATGCCTGCCACCACAAACGAATACGCAATGCCGGTGCGCACCTCCGGCGTGTTGTCGATCTGGAACGCGTTCAGGATCATGCACGGCATGACCAGATACACCATGATGACCGACAGCACCCGGCTGTCCTCAGGCTTCAACAGCCCGACCCGGACCACCAGATACCCCATCAGCAAAATCAGAAACAACTGCGCGATTTTTTCCGCCAGCAGGATACTGATCGACATACTTTCATCCCCCTCATTTCTCCTGCCATACTACCACAATTTGCCGCACCGCGCAAGCACCACAAAAAAGGGAAAGGCCTCAGTCCTTCCCTTTAACGCTATTCGGTTTCGCTCATGGGTACTGCGGCATCCGGCTCCGCGCAAGGCTCCTGCTCTGCGCCATAAAAGCCGCAGCCATGCTTGCCGTGCTGCTTTACATGGTACAGCGCGTGGTCGGCATCCTTAAAGATGCTCTCCCCCGGGTCCTGCCGGTCAGAGAACGCCACGCCAACGCTCAGCGAGACAGGCGGCAACCCGTCGGCCGGGTTGCTCAGCAGATCGTTGACCATATCGATTTTTTCTTTAATAGTATTGGTCAGGTCGGTGGTCATATCCACCATAATGACCGCGAACTCGTCGCCGCCGATGCGGCAGACATAGTCGATGCTGCGGAACGCTTTCTGCAGCAGGGATGCCACCTTTTTCAAAATTTCATCGCCTACCGCATGGCCGTAGGTGTCGTTAACGGTCTTGAAGCTGTCCACATCGCAGATGATCATGGCAAAGTCTGACTGCCCCTTCTCGTAAATGGACAAAATCTTCTCAAACGACCCTCGATTCAGCGCATCGGTCAGTGCGTCATGCTCGGCCTCATGACGGATGAGCTTCTGCGTCTCCTGGTTTTCCAGGTAGACTTTGTTGTAGGTCACGGCCAGGTTTTGCAGCTCCGCCGCGCCCACCACCGGAAAGATCTCCCCGTTCTGGATGCTTTTCCCGTACAGCAGCAACGGCTTTACGATTAAATGCTGCACGATGGCGCACATCATCAGCACCATCAAAATCAACGCCACTACGCTGATCTCAAACCTCAAATAAATGTCACTGAACACCGTTGCTGCGTTGTTTTGGCGGTTCTTTGTCTGTTCGATCAGGCTTTGGGTGCAGGCCGCAACATTGTCGTTGATGTTCTCCCGCAGCGTCTGGTACTGGTCGTTGCAAACCAGCTGCTGTGCCTTGCGGATCTTCTCGCTGTCGGTCATCCGCTGGTCGCTCTCGTGCAGCGTCACCGCCCGGATGGCCTCCGGCCAGCTTTCCCCGTCCGCAATGTAGGCCTCGGCCGCCAGCCGCATGGCATAACGGTCGGCATAGCTCAGATTTTTGGTGCTGTTCAGCGCAGTTTTCAGTGATTCCAACGACGTTGTTCCGTCAAATTCCTGTTCCAAATAGGCGAACGCCTTCTCCTGGCGCCGGGTCACGTTCTTTTCCTCAAAGTAAAGGTCCATGTACTCTCGCTGCCCGGTCACCACAAACAGCCGCACCTGCTCGGCCAGATAATCCGATGCCGCCTGCAGCTCACTTGCCTGGTTTTCGCACTCAATATATTCATCCGTGGCGGTCTGCAACGTCGCAAACTGCTGCGTGCACTCGGACGAAACAAACACAAGCAGGATGCCCAGCAGAATGGTCACCGCAATGCTCCCAATGCTGACCCGTTCGATCCGTATTTTCTTCACACGCGCTCAACTCCCGCACAAAATGCGCATCGTCATACCGCAGCATTTTGTTGAAATTTTCGATATTTTTATTATAGAAAGTTTATTGTTAGATTGCAAGACAATTATCGACATGATTGCGCAGTGTTTTACGGCTGCTGCCGCCCCGCTTTGGACGATTCGCTCTTGCAAAATGGCGTGGTTCGCGTTATGCTGGCTGTATAACAAAGTAAAAGGGAGCACCTGCTATGAATGTTACTGTATATTTAGGCGCCAATTATGGCACAGACCCCGCCCTGCAAACTACCGTGGCCGAGCTGGGGCAATGGATCGGCAAAAGCGGCCACACGCTGGTCTACGGCGGCTCTGCCAGCGGCCTGATGGGTGTGCTGGCCCGCAGCGTAATGGCCGCCGGCGGTCCCGTGATCGGCGTAGAACCGCAGTTTTTCATTGATGAAGGCTACGAGCTGGACGGCTTGACGCAGTTGATCGTCACACAGGACATGACCGAGCGCAAAGCCAAAATGATCGAGCTGGGCGATGCTTTTATCGCGTTCCCAGGCGGCACCGGCACGCTGGAGGAGATCACTGAGGTCATGTCGAAAGTGTCCCTCAAGCACCTGGATGCTCCCTGCATCCTCTACAACCTCAACAACTATTACGACAGCCTAAAAGCCCTGTTGGACCACATGATGGAAACCGGCCTCTCCACCCCCGCCCGCCAGGAGGGCATCTACTTTGCCGCTGATTTGGCAGAGATCAAGCAGATTCTAGGCGAGGCATAAAATCCCCCTGTGCTCCAATTCGCCGCATTTCCGTAGGGCTAGATTCTATATCCGCCCGCCCAAACGCCTCCCCTGGCGGGGTGCCTTCCCGCAACGCAGGGAGATGTCGCACAGCGACAAAGGGGACCGGCCGCGTAAGCGGTTCCGCCATACCGTAGGGAGAGGGTCTCTCACTTTTTCTTTTAATTTATGCACACAGAAAACTGCAGCCTTCCCCAGGCAATCAAAAAAGATTGCACTTAACAGCAGGCTCTTTTTATACATCGGGGACTCTCCCGCGCTCTAAAAATGCCCCACTGGGGCATTTTTTCTGGCCGGGACGTACCGTGGGTCTACCTACGGACTTGCGGTTACCGCCGCAGGCGGCGGTCACCTCCGCAGCAAGCCATTCTCGTCCCCAATGGTGTACAAACGGCAGTTCCCTCAAAAACATACAATAAAAAATACCCCGCAGCTTCGTGCGAGGTATTTTGTGGTGCACCATCGGGGACTCGAACCCAGGACCCACTGATTAAGAGTCAGTTGCTC
>OHWM01001054.1_pt1 | contig 11429 bp, 10 predicted proteins | sample 1579731 | NCBI WGS metagenome assembly OHWM01 (sample SAMEA3882510, study PRJEB24775) | human gut metagenome | biome: human-associated habitat; feature: intestine environment; material: feces | place: Netherlands | collected 2009/2010
CGCAGCCGCCGGAGCGGTGCTTAAGCCGTCAGGCGGGAATTGTGCGGTGTTGCCTAAAAACAAAACGGCTGGCACCTATTCAGATGGGTGCCAGCTGTTAATCTTTGTGTTGGCCCCTCTCCAAGAGGGAGACTTTAGGCCGCGGCTGTTTTATAAATTCTGCATCCCGTATCCTCGTACCACACCGGGAACCGCTCCGCATACCAATCTTCATCAGTGTCAAACCGGGCCAGGGCAGAGCCGTCAAATACCACGTAATCCACGCCCCAGGTCTGCAAAGTATCCTCATCCGGGGTCTCATACAAAGCCTGCATGGCCGCATACTCAGCCCCGTAGTCCATGCCGTGGAAATACACCCAGCTGGACGAACCACAGACAATGTGCCGCCCGGCCAGGGCGAACACCGGAGTCAGGTGGCTGTCACTGGTCAAAAACAGCGCGTCGCTTTCGGCGTTTTCGCTGATATAGTCGGCTAACGCAATGTCAGAGGCGTCCCACTGCTGGTAGTCGCTCACCAGCTCCCGTCCCACGGTCAGTACGCTGCCGAACATGCCCACAAAACAGCAAACCGCGATCACCGCCGCCCGCAGGGCCGGGGTGCGCAGCCGTTTGGCCCAATCCGCCAGCAATTGCGCTGCCAGCATACAGCCAAGGGCGTGGGTAATAAACAGCAGCTTGTTATTATCGTAGTTGTTGGGCTGGAACACCACAAACTCCGCCAGCAGCCAAAGCGCCGCACCGCCGCCAAACAGCCAGCGCTGGCGGGTGCCGGCATGGCGCACAGCCGGCAGGATGAGTAGAAACACCAGCCCAATATTTTTTACGTAAAACCACAGCCACGGGTCTTTCAGCGTGTCGTCGCCGTTGCCGTTGACCCAGTTGAAGTGCAGCCGCAGCATGTTGGTGCCGTCCAGACTTTGGGCCAGCACCGTGCCGGACATCTCGGCCAGCCAGCACACGCCGCACACCGCCGCCAGTCCCAGCCAGGGCAGCAAATTTTTGGCCGTGCAGGGGCGGCGGGTCAGCGTGTACAGCCCGCCCGCCAAACAGAGGACTACCAGCGCCAGCGCACTGTGGGTCTGCAAAAGAGGCAGAGGCAATACCAGCACCGCCAGCGGCAGCCAAAGACGTGACTCACCCTCAAACGCGAATCGCCACAGCAGGTACAGTGCCGCAAACAGCACGCACCATCCAAACAGCGTGGCCCGCTGGGGAATCAGCAGGTCCACGATGGGGTTGACCCACACGATATTTTTCGTCGTATAGTTGGTGGGCGTAGTGTAAAACCCGGTAAAGATACCTTTAAACGTCGCGGCATCTTTTAAAAAGTAGGCAAAACCGAACCCGCTGCCCATGAAAAACAGATAAAACGCCAGACACGCCTTGCCCGCGCTGCCCAGCATCCGCCGCGCCAACTGCCAGAACATGCCGTATACGCTGACAAAGGCGGGCACCATCGGCAGCAGATACGCCGCCCGCCGCCCGGTCCCCAGCAGACGGAACACGCTGGACACGGTCTCGCACAAAAACGGGTAACCGAACCGATGCGCCCCGGCCAGCAGGGGATACCGGGGTGGGAACTGGCCGCTCTGGGCAATGTACTCGATGAACCCCAGGTGCATCGGCATGTCGCCGTAGCAGCTCTGACCGGTGTGCAGCGTGCCGTTTACCTTGTGCAGCACATGGGTGTGCAGCAGGTACAGCGTCACGGCCAGCACCGGCAGCAGGCAGAGCCACATCGCGCCGCGGTCGGGGTCCCTAGCAAAACGGATATGTCCGCGCCCGGCAAAAATCAATACCGCGCAAAGCAGGGCGGCCCCGGCAGCCGCAAGCCAGACGGCCCGCAGCGTGAAGCCGCACACCAGCGCGAACCCGGCGGGCAGCGCCGCCAGCAGCGAAACACCAAACCCGCACCCCAGCGGGACCGCCACGGCAGGGGGGCCGTCCGGCACGGCCCACCGTGCCAGCAGCAGCCCGGCGGCCAAAAACAGCGCCAGATACGCGATACCGATAAGCATCACACGCCCTCCAGGTCAAAGGGCGGGGTGTATTCTTCCCGCGCACTGCTTTTCTCCTGCATGTAGCCGTCGGTCAGGCCCAGGCGCACCGCCTCGTCGATGACCTTGCGGTACTCGTAGGTCGTGATGCGCCGCCCCAAATTATGTTCGGCCGCCTTATAAAACGGCGTGAACTGGCTCATCAGGCTGGGAATGAAAGGTACGCCCTCCTCGTCCCGGATGCGGGCCAGCAGCGCCAGCACGGCAAAGCTGTCGTCAGTGTGGCCGGGCAGGGCCAGGTGCCGCACGATGACGCCCTTTTGCAGGTAGCCGTCGGCATCGTACACTGGCGCACCGGTCTGGCGCAGCATCTGCCGCAGGGCGGCTTCGGCCACGGCGGGATAATCCCGCGCGGCGGAAAGCTCGGCCGCCAGGTCCGGGCTGGCATATTTTACATCGGCCAGCCAAATATCTACGTAGCCGGCCAGTGCCTTGACGGTCTCCAACGTCTCATACCCACCGGTATTGTAGACGACCGGCAGGGCAAAACCTGCCGCCCGTGCAGCATCCAGCGCGGGCAGTGCCCAGGGCAGGTATTGGGTGGCGGTGACAAGGTTTAAGTTTTTCGCGCCGCTCTTTTGCAGCGCGAGAAAGATTTCCGTCAGCCGTTCCACGGTAATTTCTTTGCCCACATCCCCCTGGCTGATGGGATAGTTCTGGCAGTAGCAGCACCGCAGCGCGCAGTTGGAAAAAAACACCGTACCGCTGCCGGTGGCGGCGTTGGGGTCGCCGCTCAGGCACGGCTCCTCCCAGTGGTGCAGGGCGGCGCGGGCCACCCGCAAAGTGCCGTCGGCCCCACAGAAACCCCGCTGCCCGTGGGCGCGGTCCGCCCGGCAGGCACGGGGGCAAAGGGTACAAGAATTCGGCAGCTGCATGGTTCCAACCTCTTTCACAACTTTTTTCCATTTGATTTTACCACAAACGCCCGAAATGTGGTATACTATTATATTACAATAACCTGAAAAGGAGAGTACGTTTATGTCTACCCCTCATAACCGCGCCGAAAAAGGCGATTTTGCCAAGACCGTCCTGATGCCCGGTGATCCGCTGCGGGCGAAGTTCATCGCCGAAACCTTTTTGGAGAACCCGCGCCTCGTCACCGACGTGCGCGGTATGTACGGTTTTACCGGCACTTACCAGGGCCGCCCCATCAGCGTGATGGGCAGCGGCATGGGCATGCCGTCCATCGGCATCTATTCCTACGAGCTGTTCAGCCAGTATGGCGTCGAGAACATCATCCGCATCGGCTCTGCCGGTTCTTACACCGACAAGGCCAAGCTGTTTGACGTGGTGCTGGCCACCGGCGCTTACTCGGAGAGCAACTACGCTGTGACCCAGAGCGGCGACACCGACGACATCCAGCAGCCCAGCTGCGAGCTGAACAACGCCCTGCGTGCCAGCGCCGCCGCCCAGAACATTCCTCTGATCGAGGGCAACATCCATTCCTCGGACGTGTTCTACCGCCAGCCCAGCGATGCCAAGCCGACTTATTGGGAAAAGCTGCGGGACGAGAAGGGCTGCCTGGCCGTCGAGATGGAGAGCTTCGCCCTTTTCCACAATGCCAAGGTGCTGGGCAAGCGCGCCGCCTGCCTGTTGACCATCTCGGACAGCTTCGTCTCTCCCGAGATCACAACCGCCGAACAGCGCCAGACCAGTTTTACCGAAATGATGAAGGTGGCCCTGGGCGTGGACGCTTATTTGGAGAAGTAATATGGAAAAAGCAGAGATCCAAAGCCTGATCCGCGACGCCTTTGAAGCCCAGAAGTTTGCCTACGTGCCCTACTCCCGCTTCCATGTGGGCGCGGCGCTGCTGGGCAAAAACGGCACGGTCTACAAAGGCTGCAATATCGAGAATGCCGGTTACACCCCCACCAACTGTGCTGAGCGCACCGCCCTGTTCAAGGCGGTCAGCGAGGGTGAGCGGGAGTTTACCGCGATTGCCATCGTGGGCAGCAAGGTGGGGGAGAAGAACACCCTTGTCACCGGCCCCTGCGGGGTCTGCCGCCAGGCATTGTTTGAGTTCGGCGGCCCGAGCCTGACCGTTATCATGGCCAAGAGCGAGGACGATTACATCGTGACGACCTTGGGTGAACTGCTGCCCTACGGCTTCGGCCCGGCGAACCTCGATTAAACCTATGTTAAGGAGTTTCCCGAATCCCATGAAAAAATTCATTGCGCTGGTCCTGACCCTGGCGCTGGCGGTAAGCCTGTGCGCCTGCAGCAGCAAGGCCGGCAGCCAGACGGTGACCTTCACGGTGCCGATGGACGACAGTACCTATACCTTTACGGCCCCGGTTGACGAAAACGGCGAGTCTGCCACCCTGCCCGGCGGGGCAACCATCGCCCTGGCGGCCGAGCAGGCCAGCCTGGACGACGGCGCCGACACCCTGCTGTGGAAGGGCATCCAGACTTTTGCCAGCACCTACGGCTACACGGCCGAGAACCACACTGCCGCCGATACCTCGGTGGAGGCGGCCGAAGCCGCCCTGCGTGAAGCCGCCGAGAGCGGCGCGGCGCTGGTCGTCTGCCGCGGCGAGGTCATGGCCCAGGCGCTGTTCAACATCCAGAACAACTACCCCGGCGTACACTACCTGCTGTTTGACAGCGAGCCCCACAACAGCAGCTACACCAACTATACCACCGAGTCCAACGTCCACTGTGTCCTCTTCCAGGAGGAGCAGGCCGGTTTCCTGGCGGGTTACGCCGCCGTGACGGACGGCTACACCCAGCTGGGCTTTATCGGTGCCGAGGAGATCCCCGGCGTGGTGCGCTACGTCACCGGCTTTTTGCAGGGGGCCGAGTATGCGGCCGAGCAGCAGGGCCTTACGGTGGATCTGCGCACCTGGTTTGCCGGTACCTACAGCGCCAGCGATGACACCACCAACCGCATGCTGGATTGGTGCAACAACGGCACCACGCTGCTCTTCGTCAACGGCGGCAACCTGATCGCCAGTGCTATCGACGCCGCCAAGGAGACCACCAGCGGTAACGAGGTCCGCGTGATGGCCAGCGACTATGACCAGAACGATTCCTCGGATCTGATCCTGGGCAGTGCCATCAAGTGCTATAACTCCGTCGTGCAGCAGGAACTGTATGCCTTCTTCTCCGGCAATGCCGCCTGGGACCAGACTGCGGCAGACCAGAGCGAAAAGGTGGGCTACACCACCGGCGCTGTGGCCCTGGCAGGCCCCCACTGGCGCTTTGCCGAGCTGAGCCAGCACGACTATGAGCGCCTGTACACCCAGCTGCGCAACAGCGACCTGAAGGTGGACGCCTATGCCGACATGAATACCCTGCCCGACACCCCCAACGTGACGGTGGAGAAGCAAAACTGATGAAACAACGAAAAAATTGCATTTTGTAATGAAATTGTGATTATTATTGCGTTGAAATGCCCGCCAAAATGCGGTATACTGAAACTACTGTGGCAGGGAAGGCCCCTGCCCTGAAAAAACCATTTTTGGTTCCATGACAAAGGAGAGCTTACACCATGAAGAAGTTTATTTCTATGGCGATGGCCGGCTGCATGGCCCTCTCTCTGGCTGCCTGCGGCGGTTCCTCCGCCAGCACTGCCGAGAGCACTGCTACCAGCACCGAGGCTACCTCTGAGGCTGCTGCTTCCGGCAGCAAGACCGACGTCGCTTTCGTTACCGACGTTGGCAACATCGACGACCAGTCCTTCAACCAGTACACCTGGCAGGGCGTGCAGGACTTCTGCTCTGCAAACAGCCTGAACGCTAACTACTATCGTCCTACCGAGGACTCCGACGCTGCCCGTTTGGAGCAGATGGACAACGCTGTCAATGACGGCGCTAAGGCCGTCGTCGTTGCCGGCTACCTGTTCGGTTCCTCTATCGCTGAGGCTCAGGCCAAGTACCCCGACGTTGAGTTCCTGGCTCTGGACGTTTCCACCGTCGACCTGGGCGACACTGCCCCCGCTGAGAACACCGCTCTGATCACCTACAAGGAAGAGCAGGCCGGTTATCTGGCTGGCTATGCCGCTGTTTACGACGGCTACAAAGAGCTGGGCTTCCTGGGCGGCATGGCTGTTCCCGCGGTTATCCGTTACGGCTACGGCTTCGTGCAGGGCGCTGACGCTGCTGCTAAGGAGCTGGGCGTTGACGATGTCAACATCAAGTACTGGTACTCCGGCGGCTTCGCTGCTACCGATGAGGTCAAGAACAAGATGGACGGCTGGTACTCTGAGGGTACCGAGGTCGTCTTTGCCTGCGGCGGCCCCGTCTGCGAGAGCTGCGACGCTGCTGCTCAGGCCAACGGCGGCAAGATGATCGGCGTTGACGTCGACCAGTCCGGCCGGTACGACACCGTTATCACCTCTGCCATGAAGGGCCTGGCCGCGTCCGTGAACGAGGCTCTGACCGACTCCATGAACAATGGCTGGAAGTTCACCGAGGCTTACGCCGGCAAGGAGACCAAGCTGGGCGCTGCCGAGAACTGCGTTGGCCTGCCCATGGAGACCAGCAAGTTCAACAAGTTCACCCAGGAGCAGTACGACGCTATGTATGCTTCCATCGTTGACGGCACTCTGACCATCGACGACAGCTTCGATACCACTGTTACTCCTTCCGTCACCAACGTGACCGTGGACTACCAGGGCTAATTCGTAACTGAATAAGTCAACCGCTCCGTGCTTAACCGCGCGGGGCGGTTTTTTATATATAAGAGTAAGTTGAACCTGTAGGGGCGGATGCAAGCATCGACCCCTGCGGAAATACTCTGCTAAAGTAGCCAGCCTTCCGGCGCTGCGCACCACCTTCCCTCAAGGGAAGGCTAAAGGCTCCCCTTGGAGGGGCGCTGTCGCCGCAGGCAACTGAGGAGTGGCTGCTTCAGCCGCACCAATAAGTACGCCTTCTCCAACTTTTTTCCACTTTTTGCGCAGTTTCTCTTGTACAATACGCGATTTTTTTATATAATATAAATTAATATACTATGAAAATAGAAAGGGGCGTGTACCGATTGGCAGATAATTTCGTTATCGAGATGCTGCACATCACCAAGGAGTTCCCCGGTATCAAGGCCAACGACGATGTCACGCTGCAGCTGCGCAAAGGCGAGATCCATGCGCTGCTGGGCGAAAACGGTGCCGGTAAATCTACCCTGATGAGCGTACTGTTCGGTCTGTATCAGCCGGAAAAAGGCGTTATCAAGAAAAATGGCAAAGAGGTCAAGATCCAGAACCCTAACGACGCCAACGCGCTTGGCATCGGCATGGTGCACCAGCATTTCAAGCTGGTCGAATGTTTTACCGTTCTTGACAATATCATTCTGGGTGTCGAGGATACCCGCCATGGTTTCCTGCAAAAGGACGCTGCCCGCAAAAAGGTCATGCAGCTCAGCGAGAAGTACGGCCTGAAAGTCGACCCTGATGCGCTGGTCAGCGACATCTCCGTCGGTATGCAGCAGCGTGTCGAAATTCTCAAAATGCTCTACCGCGACAACGAGATCCTTATTTTCGACGAGCCTACGGCGGTTCTGACTCCGCAGGAGATCGACGAGCTGATGGAGATCATGCGCGGCTTCAAGGCCGAGGGCAAGAGCATCCTGTTCATCACCCACAAGCTGAATGAGATCATGGCGGTTGCCGACCGCTGCACCGTCCTGCAAAAGGGCCGCGGCATCGGTACCGTGGATATTGCCAACACCACCAAAGAGGAACTGTCCCGCATGATGGTCGGCCGCGACGTGCAGTTTGCTGTCGACAAGGCCCCTTGCAAGCCGGGCAAGACCATCCTGGAAGTGGACGGCCTGGTCGTGCCCAGCAAGGCGCACAAGAACAACGCCGTCCGCAGCGTCAGCTTCAAGGTCAACGCAGGGGAGATCGTCTGCGTGGCCGGTATCGAAGGCAACGGCCAGACCGAGTTGATCTACGGCCTGACCGGCCTGGAGAAAGTCACCGGCGGCACGGTCAAGCTCAACGGCAAGGACATCACCCACGCCCCCATCCGTGAGCGCTCCAAGGACGGCATGAGCCATATCCCGGAGGACCGCCACAAGCATGGCCTGGTGCTGGACTACACCGTGGCCGACAACATGGTATTGCAGCGCTACTGGCAGCCGGAGTTCCAGAACCACGGCTTCATCAAAAAAAGTGCTGTCATGGACTATGCCGAGCGCCTCATCAAACAGTACGACGTGCGCAGCGGCCAGGGTCCCATCACGATCGCCCGCAGCATGTCCGGCGGCAACCAGCAGAAAGCCATTATCGCCCGCGAGGTCGATAAAGACCCCGACCTGCTGGTAGCTGTCCAGCCCACCCGAGGCCTGGACGTCGGCGCGATCGAGTATATCCACAAGCAGATCGTGGCCGAGCGCGATAAAGGCAAGGCTGTTCTCCTCGTCAGCCTGGAGCTGGACGAGGTCATGAACCTGTCCGACCGCATCCTTGTTATGTACGAGGGTGAGATCGTGGGCGAGTTCGATCCCAAGACCACGACGGTTGAGGAACTGGGCCTGTACATGGCAGGCGCTAAAAAGCAAGGGGAGGCGAAAGCATGAGTAAAAAATCCAAACAGCCGCTTTTGCAGAACCCCGGCGTGGTAGGCGTTCTGGCAAGTTTGCTGTCTATCGTCATCGGCTTGGTGCTGGGCTTTATCCTGCTTGTGGTGCTGAACCCCGGCGCATCGCTGGAAGGCATGAAGGCCATGATGACCACCGGCTTTGCCAGCATGGACAAGCTTGGCAAGGTATTATATCAGGCAGCGCCGCTGATGATGTGCGGCCTGTCGGTCGGCTTTGCATTCAAGACCGGCCTGTTCAACATCGGCGCACCTGGCCAGTACACCATGGGCTCGTTCTTCGCCCTGCTGTGCGCCATCCAGTTTCAGCTGCCTTGGTTCGTCTGCCTGCTGGCAGCGGCCATCGGCGGTGCGATCTGGGGCATCTTCCCCGGCCTGTTCAAGGCATACTTTAACGTCAACGAGGTCATTACCTCCATCATGTTCAACTGGATCGGCATGTACCTCGTCAACCTGATTCTGGCCAACTCGCCCAAGATGCTGGCTTCCGGCTGGGGCGCTTCCAACTCGGACCGTACCGCGGCGCTGTCTGCCGCCAACCCCGGCGCCATCCTGCCCAAGGGCCCGTTCGCCGGGCTGTTCGGTAATTCCAGCTGGATCAACATCGGCATCATCCTGACCATCATCTTCGCGCTGATCGTCTGGGTCGTGCTGCAAAAGACCACCTTCGGCTATGAGCTGAAAGCCTGCGGTCTCAGCCGCGACGCTGCCCAGTACGCCGGCATCAACGCCAAGCGCAACATCGTGCTGTCCATGGTCATCGCCGGTGCGCTGTCCGGCATCGGCGGCGGCATCTACTACCTGGCTGGCACGGGTCAGTACGTTATCGAAAAATCCATCCTGGGCATGGGCTTCAACGGCATCCCCGTTGCGCTGTTGGCAAGCTCTAACCCCATCGGCACCATCTTCTCGGCGCTGTTCATCAGCTACATCCAGGTGGGCGGCGCTGCCATGCAGCCGGCTTACTCCTCCGAGACGATCGACATCGTGATCGCTGTCATCATCTATCTGGCGGCTTTCGCCCTGCTGATGCGCGGCGTGATCGCCAAGGCGGTTTCCGGCCGTAAAGAGAAAGGGGGCGCTGCCAAATGATGATCGCTGCTAACATTATCAGCTTGACCGTCCTGTTTGCGGTGCCGCTGCTGTTGGTTGCCCTGGGCGGTATGTTCAGTGAGCATTCCGGCGTTATCAACATCGCGCTGGAAGGCATGATGATCATTGGTGCTTTGTTTGCCTGCTTCACCCTGCAGGCGTTTGACCAGAGCGGCTTCGGTCCGGCACATCCGCAGCTGGCCATGCTGGTTGCCATCCTGGTGGCAGGCCTGACCGGCGTGATCTTCTCCTTCTTCCTGGGTTTTGCTGCCATCAATCTGAAAGCTGACCAGACCATCGGCGGCACGGCGCTGAACCAGTTCGCCCCGGCCTTCGCAGTCGTTATGACCTGGGCCATCCAGGGCCAGGGCCTGACCACCATCGCCATCCCCAGCTGGGTGCGCATCACCCGCGAAACTTTCGGCCTCGCCCCGGTGGAGGGCCCTAGTTTCTGGAACAACCTGATCTTCAAGTATTTCTACCTGACTACCCCCATCGCTGTCATCCTGTTTATCGTGGCCTATATCGTCATGTACAAGACCCGCTTTGGCCTGCGTCTGCGCGCCTGCGGTGAGCATCCCCAGGCAGCGGACTCTGTGGGCATCAATGTCTACAAGATGCGCTACGCTGGCGTGCTGATCTCCGGTTTCCTGGGCGGCATCGGCGGTCTGGCCTACACGGTGGCAGCCGGTTCCGGCTTCAACTCCGACGTGGGCGGCTATGGCTTCCTGGCGCTGGCAGTTATGATCTTCGGTAACTGGAAACCGTTCCCGATCCTGGCATCCTCGGTGTTCTTTGCGCTGTTCAAGGTCATCGCGGCTTACAGCTCGTCGCTGTCCTTCCTGCCGAAGTTCGATGGCGTTAAGGAGATCTCCAACTTCTACCAGATGCTGCCGTATATCGTCACGATGATCGTGCTGATCTTCACCTCCAAGAACTCTCAGGCCCCCAAGGCCGAGGGCATCCCCTACGATAAGGGCAGCCGCTAAGTTACGGGAGTACGTTTTGTTCCTTCTTTGCAAAGAAGGAACCGAAGAAACTCTAAACAAAATCAATAAGAAAAGGCATGCAGTCGATTTGGCTGCATGCCTTTTGTTTATTGTAGAGCCATAATAAAGGCCCCCTCTGGGAGGGGGCTCCCGCGAAGCGGGTGGGGGAGAGAGCCTACGAAAAGTCTCTCCCTCAGTCAGCTTGTGCTGACAGCTCCCTCACAGAGGGAGCCTTCGGCGGCTGCTTACTTTTTCCGCTTCATCCAAAAAACTTTGAATTTGGAATATCCATTGAGTTTATCCTCATCAAATTCCTCGGTCAGGATATACCGTTTGCGGGCACTGTCAAATTGCAGGGCTTTGCCGTCCTCCTGCACATCGGTCAAATACCGGGGCAGGGCGGTCTGCTGGCTTTCAAATTCCGGTTCCCGGTCCCACAGCAGTTTACCGTCAGCGTCGATGCCGTGCCCCCATACGCTGAACACCAAGCACGCGGCCTCGCCGTAGCAATACCGCTCAAACCGGATGCGGCCATCCAGATAAAACAACATACAATCGCGGAAATGAGTTTCCAGTTCTTTCTCGTACCGGCGTCCGCATCCGCGCCCGGCAAAGTCAGTGGCAGTCCAGGCCATAATAAAAGCCCTCCTTGGCGGTAGTTTTCTCTCATTATACCGCACAAAAGGGGGCTTGGCAATAATTAAGGCAACACCGCACAATTCCCGCCTGACGGCTTAAGCACCGCTCCGGCGGCT
>OHWM01001063.1_pt1 | contig 11367 bp, 8 predicted proteins | sample 1579731 | NCBI WGS metagenome assembly OHWM01 (sample SAMEA3882510, study PRJEB24775) | human gut metagenome | biome: human-associated habitat; feature: intestine environment; material: feces | place: Netherlands | collected 2009/2010
CCACTGATTATATTGCCAACATTGGATTCGCAACATTTACTACAAGCCAGGATAATTTCTTTCCAAATTCCTGATCAAAATATTCCTTTTTACATGCTACATACCCAATCATCATATAGACGAACAAAATCCCCATCTGCTGTAATAATACCATCTTTCATTCCTTTCTATTTTCCTCGTCCTCTTTTCAAATCTAAGATCTATTATATCATGAGAAAAAAACACCTCTGCACTTTTTACGATGCAGAGGCGTCACTTAAAAGGCTCCTTTGAACCTTTGACCGGAGGCTATATCAGCGATTTGCCTGGTATGCCTCATCGGCTGTGTATACGTCAAATCCGCTTCCTTTTAAGATATCAATCACTCTCGCAGGATCATCACTCTTTAAAACTGCTGCAGCGTCTGCACCATTTGCAAATGCGTACATATATTCTACGTTGATCTCACCTTCCACGATCTGATGCATTGCCCGGCTCAGTGAACCGGTCTCATGAGGAACTCTCAGTGCAACAACATCGGTCAGCATGGAAGTAATTCCATTTTCTTTCAATACGGCTTTTCCTTTATTCGGATCTGATACGATCATACGCAGCATTCCGTATTCGGAGGTGTCTGCAAGACTTAACGCTACGATATTGATATCATTTCCCGCCAGTACAGAAAGCACTTCATCAAGACGTCCTTCTCTGTTCTCAAGAAAAACTGATAACTGCTGAATTGTAATTCCCATTCTTCCTTTCCCCTTTCTACAGATTCCTGTTGTCGATCACACGAACTGCTTTTCCTTCGCTTCTCTGGATCGATTTCGGCTCAACCAGTTTCACTCTGACAGACACTCCAAGTGCTGTCTTCAGAATTGCTGCGATCTTATCTCTCAGTGCATCCAGTTTACGGATCTCATCTGAGAACATGCTCTCATCTACTTCCACCATAACGGTAAGTACATCCAGATTATCCTCTCTGTCTACGATCATCATATAATGTGGAGCTACCGCACCACCCATACTAAGCAGTGCTGTCTCAACCTGGGTCGGGAATACATTGACTCCACGGATCACCTTCATATCGTCTGTTCTTCCAGTGAACTTGGAAATTCTCGGAGTTGTTCTTCCGCAGGCACAACGACTGTGGTCAATGCTGGTCAGATCTTTCGTGCGGTAACGCAGAAGCGGCATTGCTTCTTTGGATAACGTTGTAAAGACAAGCTCTCCGGTTTCCCCGTCTGCACACGCTTCATTCGTTGCAGGGTTCAATACTTCAGGATAGAAATGATCCGCATTGACATGAAGTCCTGCATGATGGATACAATCCATTGCCACACCTGGTCCGGTAATCTCACATAATCCATAAATATCAAAGCAGTTGATATGAAGAATATTTTCAATTTTTTTACGCATCTCTTCTGTCCATGGTTCTGCTCCGTGGATTCCTGCCCTGATCTTCAGCCGGTCTGTCAGTCCAGCTTCCTGAATGGACTCAGCAAGATAAAGTGCATAAGATGGAGTACATGCAAATGCAGTTGCTCCAAGGTCTTCCATGACCATCATCTGACGCTTGGTATTTCCTGCTGACATCGGGATCGTCATTGCACCTAACGCTCTTGCCCCAAAATCCAGTCCAAGACCACCGGTAAAAAGTCCATATCCATAGCATACGTGCAGAATATCATCTTTTGTAAGTCCTGCCATCGTCAGACATCTTGCCACACATTCTCCCCATACTTCCACATCTTTCTGTGAATACGGTGCGATCGTCAGTTTTCCGGTAGTACCGGAAGTTCCCTGCACACGTACCACATCCGACTGCGGAATTGCAAGAAGTCCGAATGGATAATTGGCTCTCAGGTCTTCCTTCGTAGTAAAAGGAAGCTTGTTGATATCTTCAATAGAACGGATATCGCCCGGTTCTACTCCGGTCTCTTTCATTTTTTTATGGTAAAAATCCACATGGTCATATACTCTTTTTACCACATCTACAAGACGCTTGCTCTGCAGTGCTGCCATCTCGTCACTGCTCATACATTCCACTTTGGGATCCCGGATCCGTTCTTCCCAATTTTCTAATGATACTGCCGCCATCTTCGCTTCTCCTTTTTCTATAAATCTTCTTCCTCTACCAGTTTCACATCTGCCTTCTCCAGGACTTTCTGTGCCTTGTCAAAATCATCCGTATGGAATACGATCACCGGTGCTTTTCCCTCGCGGATCACAAACGAATAAATATAATTTACATTGATCTCTCCATCTGCAAGGATCGTAAGCATCCGGTTCAGGTTGCCTTTTTCATCCTTAAGCTCAGCCCCGACTACTTCCGTGATCCTTGTAACAAACCCTTTTGCTGTCAGACTTTCTTTTGCACACTCCGGCTCATCTACTACCAGACGCATGATCCCAAATTCCGGTGTATCAAATGTGGAGATCGCACGGATATTAATATGGCTTTCTGTCAGTACAGAAGTCACTCTCATCATACTCCCCGGCTCGTTTTCCACAAATACTGAAAGCTGTCTGATCATCTTTTTTTCTCCTTTCCCTGCATATATATTTAAAGATTAAATCCAACCTCAAATGCTTTTTTATTGATCTCAATCGTCTTCGGAGGTACAGTCTTTTCAATTACTTCATACCACTGTTCTTTTGTGAAATCCATATGCTGTGCGGCAATTCCAAGGACGATCAGATTAAAGACACGAGGATTACCCAGCTTTCTGGATTCTTCTGTGGCATCTACTTTATAAACTTTGTATTCCTTTTCCAGATCCTCAATGATATGATCCGGATATTCTGCATTTCCGATCACCACCGGCATCGGATCAATCCTCCAGTCATTCACAATCAGCACACCATCCTTTTTCAGGAAATGTGCATAACGGAGTGCCTCCAGTCTCTCAAATGCGATCAGAACATCTGCCTGTCCCTCTTCTACGATCGGCTCTGCGACCTTGTCGCCATAACGGACAAATGTTACAACACTTCCGCCTCTCTGTGCCATACCGTGTACTTCCGAAAGTTTGACGTCATAGCCACCTGCGATCGTCAGACCTCCGAGGATTCTGCTCGTGAGAAGGGTTCCCTGTCCACCGACACCGACGATCATAATATTTTTTACTGCCATCTTATTCGCCCTCCTTCACAAGTTCTATCACATTGAATTTACACAGTTTCTCGCACAGCCCGCATCCGGTACACATCGTATCATCAATATGAACACTTCCGTCTGCATTCTTTGTCATGGCCGGACACCCCGGCTTCATACAGAGACCGCATTTCTTACACTGATCTTCATGTGCCAGATACAATGGCTTCTTTCTCTTGTCAAGCAGAACACAAGGAGTCTTTGTGATGATGACGGAAACTTCATCTCTTGCCACTTCTTCTTTGATCGTCTTCTGAAGCAGTTCGATATCAAACGCATTTACCACATGAACATGCTTCACTCCGACTGCATGACATAATTCCGGAATATCAATGGCATAAGTCGGATCTCCCTGCAATGTTTTTCCGGTTGCGGAGTGATCCTGATGTCCGGTCATTCCTGTTGTAGAATTATCCATGATGATCACGGTTCCGGTCGCTTTGTTGTAAACCATATTCATCAGTGAATTAACACCTGTATGCATGAAAGTAGAATCACCGATCACGGCAACCCAGTTCTTGATATACTCTTTTCCCTTTGCCTTTTCCATTCCGTGGAGTGTCGAAATACTTGATCCCATACACATCGTTGTATCGATGACACTCAGCGGTGCAACTGCACCTAATGTATAACATCCGATATCACCTGCTGCATGCATTTTCAGACGGTTCAGGACAAAGAATACACTTCTGTGCGGACATCCCGGACAGAGGATTGGCGGTCTTCCCGGTGCTTTTGCAGGCTCTTTCAGATCCAGTTCCTGCTTCAGAATCGCTTTACGGAGCATATTGGCACTGTATTCTCCCTGTACTGTGAAGATTTCCTTGCCAATCGCCTGGATTCCCCAGGATTTTACCTGCGTCTCGATCACCGGATCCAGTTCCTCTACAATATAGAGTGTATCGACTTTTTCTGCAAAATCTTCGATCAGCTTTCTTGGAAGCGGATTCACCATTCCCAGCTTCAGTACAGACGCCTCCGGCAATGCTTCTTTTACATACTGATATGGGATTCCACTGGTAATAACTCCGATCTTGGTATCGTTCATCTCAACTCTGTTGATCGGAAGGGTATTAGCTGCCTCTGCCAGTTCCCTGTTCAGACGTTCGATCTCAATATGTCTCTGCTTTGCATTTCCCGGCATCATGACATTTTTCTGAATATTCTTTATATATTCCTTATCTTCTATATTTTCACGCTCACAAAGCTCAACCAGTCCTTGTGAATGTGCCAGTCTCGTTGTCGTTCTGAAAATAAACGGACGGTCGAATTTCTCACTGAGTTCAAAAGCTGCCTTAAAGAAATCTTTTGCCTCTGCACTGTCCGAAGGTTCGATAACCGGGATCTGTGCTGCCCTTGCAACCATTCTTGTATCCTGCTCGTTCTGAGAGCTGTAAAGTCCCGGATCATCCGCAACAACAAGAACAAGTCCACCGTTTACTCCCATATAAGATACTGAATAGAGCGGATCTGCTGCCACATTCAGTCCTACATGCTTCATACAGGCCATGGAACGCACACCTGCGATGCTTGCACCTACCGCTACCTCTGTAGCAACCTTCTCGTTCGGTGCCCATTCTTCATATACATCATCCCTGTACTGGACAAGGTATTCACTGATCTCAGTACTCGGAGTTCCCGGATATGCGGAAGAAACTTTTACTCCCGCCTCGTATGCTCCGCGGGCAATCGCTTCATTTCCGAGCATAATTACTTTTTCTGCCATTTTACAGTCCATCCTTTCGTAAATCTGTCACACGTTTTGCTTTTCCCTCAAACCGCTGCAGAGAGTTCGGTGCAACCAGCCGGATCTGTGTTGCAAGTCCAAGCTGGGACTTTAATCTTGTCTTAATCCGGTTCTCCAGTTCACTCAACTGTCCATAACTGTCCAGAAGACGGTCATCGATCAGTTCTACCGTGATAGTCATCACATCCAGACGGTTCTTACGCTCTACCAGAATTTCATAATGTGGTCCGATCTCATCAATCTTGAACAGAACTTCCTCGATCTGTCCCGGGAATACATTCACACCGCGGATCACAAGCATATCATCGGCACGTCCTGAAAGATTCTCCATCCTGACTGTCGTTCTTCCACATTTACACGGTTCGTACATCAGTCTTGTCAGATCTCCTGTGCGGTATCTTACAAGCGGAAGTGCTTCTTTTCCAAGGCAGGTCACTACCAGTTCCCCAAGTTCTCCCGGTGGAAGAACCTCCTCAGTCTCAGGATCAATGACTTCCGGGATAAACCAGTCTTCGTTAATATGCATACCACAAAGCTCCGTACATTCCCCTGCAACTCCCGGTCCGCAAAGCTCACTCATACCATAATTCTGGGTACAGACAAACTGATCGCCCCAGACTTTATGCATCTCATCACGCATCGGCTCTGTCATGCCTTCCCCGCCGAACAAACCGATATGGATCTTCAGATCCTTAGAAGGATCAATTCCCCGGTGACGCAGTTCTTCTCCTAAATGCAGTGCATACGATGGCGTTGCCACAAGAAGGGTCACCCCCATATCCTGAAGGAACATGATCTGCTTATTTGTATTGCCCGAAGACATCGGGATCACCGCCGCTCCGATCTTTTCCAGTCCACCATGAAGCCCCAGTGCTCCTGTAAATGTACCGTATCCAAATGAGATCTGTGCCACATCATCCGCAGTGGCACCGCCCATACAGGCCAGTCTTGCCACATTATTCAGCCAGATATCCAGATCATTTCTTGTATATCCGACCACAGTTGGCTTGCCGGTTGTTCCTGAACTTGCATGATAACGCACGATTTCCTTTTTATCTACCGCAAAAAGTCCATCCGGATAATGATCTCGAAAATCTGCTTTATATGTAAAAGGCAGCTTTTTCAGGTCTTCCAGCGTCTGAATATCTTCCGGTTTCACTCCGGCTGCATCCATCTTATCACGATAAGGTTTTACTCTGTCGTAAATATAGCTGACAGTCGTCTTCAGCTTATCTAACTGGATCTTTTCGATCTCTTCTCTTGGCAGAGTTTCTTCCTTTGCCCATATCATTCCTTTGTACCTCCTTTTTAAGCATTCGCTTCTCTTAAGTATATCATAATACTTTTCCGAGTTAAAGCATGAAATTATATAATTTCAATCCTGCTGCCTAATTTTTCTCCGCCCCGCTCTTTCGTCACGATTATCTTATTTTCGATCCGTTCTTTCAGTTCAGCCACATGAGAAATGATCCCCACACTGCGGTTTCCCTGCGTCAGATTTCCCAATGCCTTGATTGCCTGCTCCAGTGCTTCCTCATCCAGAGAACCGAAACCTTCATCCACGAACATTGCCTCCAGGCAGATTCCTCCCGCATTGGCCTGGATTTCATCTGACAGCCCCAGTGCCAGCGACAGAGATGCCTGGAATGACTCTCCACCGGACAGGGTTTTAACACTCCGCTCACTGCCGTTGTAGTGATCGATCACATTTAATTCCAGACCGGATTTTCCTTTTTTATCTTCCGGTGCTTTCTGTCTTTTTAACTCATACTGTCCACTGCTCATTGTCATGAAACGCAGATTTGCACGTCGTAAAATCCGGTCAAAATATGCCATCTGAATATAGGTCTCCAGTTCTACTTTCTGCTTGCCATTCAGATTGCCGCCTGCCGTATCGGCAAGTGACTTCATCCATACATACTTCTTTTCTACTTCTTCCAGCAGATCTCTCTGTACATTAACTTTATCATAGATTTCCCGGTTTCCTGAATACCTGACATAAAGTTCTTTTTTTTCTTCTGCCATCTGGCTTTTTTCTTCTGTCATCCGGCTTTTCTCTTTCAGGATTTCTTCTTCATTTACATCTTCCAGTTGTTCAAGCTGTACCCGGATTGTCTGAATCGTGGCCTCATTTTCTGCTTTTTTCTGCAGAATCTGCTCATATTCCTGCTGGTTTTTCTGCTGTAGAGCTTTCAGCTTTTTCTGTTCTTCCTGCTTCTGTAGGATCTGCTCCTTTAAGATTTCCTCTCTTTCACTCTCAGCCCCATTCTTTTCCTGCTCTTCTTTGATCCGTTCTTCTACAGATTTTTTCTCTGCCTGAAGCTGCACAGTCTTTTCTTTCTCCTGCTCCACGATTGCCCGGAGTCGCCCTTCTTCTTTTTTCAGCTCCTCCCGTCTTTGGATTTCCTGTTCTACAGCAGATTTTTTTTCTGAGATTTCTCCGGTGCAGGATTTTAACCGTTTCATTGCCGATACAGTCAGTTCCTGAACTTCACTATCTTTCAGAGAGTCAGATTTTCTCTTTTCATCTTTCTCCATTTTCCCGAGAATCTGACAGAGAATTTCTCTTGCACTGCTCTTTTGTGCCTGGGCTTCTGCCATCTTTTTTTCCTGCTCATGAAGTAACTGCTCCACCTGAAGCTGTTCTGCTTTTTTCTGTTCTTCTGCCTTTACAAGCTTCTCTCTCTGAACAAGTGTCTCCTCTGCTTTTTTCAGTTCCTCTCCACAGGTTCTGATTTCTTTCTGCAGCCGTTCTTTTACCCACTCTGCATCTTCCAAATGATAGCCTGCATCTTTTTCCATCTGCTCTGCTTTTTTCTTCAGTCGCTCCAGTTGTTCTTTCAGGCTGCCTGCCATTGCACTGTAATTTCTGACATTTTTTTCTGCCTCATCCGCTGCCGCCTTCTTCTGATCTACGCTTTCTTTGGAAATTTCCTCGCTACATTTTTCTGCAAGAACCGGATGATGAACTGAACCACAGACCGGACATGCCATTCCTTCTTTCAGCCCTTCTGCAAGAATTCCTGCCTGCGTATCCAGGAACAGACGGAACTCTCTTTCGTATGCTTCTTTTACCGGAAGATAGTTTTCTCTTGCTTTCAAATAACGTCCGGTTGTAAATTCCAGCTTTTTCTGCAACGAGCTTTGTTCTTCTTTCGCCTCGATCAGCCGTTCTGCCTGGTTTAACTGTACAGTCAGATTATTCTTTTTCTGATACAGACTCAGACGGATCTCCCCGGCATCCCCGGATTTTTCTATCTCCTCTCCCATTTTTTTGAGCATTTCCTTCCGGTTATCCAGTTCTTCCTGCAACTGCCTCATTTTTTCTGTCAGTGCAGCTTCTTTTTTCATCCTCGTGCCATATGCATCTTTTGCAGATTCCAGCCGGTCTGCCTGTTCCTGCAGATTTGCAAGCTGTCCGCAATATTTCTCTCTCACTGCCTCCAAAGCTCCAAAACGATCCAGTTCTCTTTGAAGCTGCTCTTTTTGTGCAGTATGCTCCTGACACTTTTTCTGCACTTTTTCCAGTTCTTCTCCCAGCTTTTCCGCTTTCTGCCCCAGCGTTTCAATCCTCAGGATTCTTTCCATCCGTTCCCGGATTTTACGGATTTCTCCTTCCAGCTCTTCCGCCTTCCTTTGCAGTTCCGGATTCTTTTTCCGCTCTTCTTCCGCTTTCCCGGCTGCCTGCAGGAGCGGTTCTCTCTGCTCTTCCTGCAATCGCAGAGAAGACTCCAGTTCCTGCTTCTGCATACATTTCTGTAGTCTCTTTTCTGACTCTGAAATGCTTTCTTCCAGCACTTTTTCTTTCTGTTCAAGCTGCATCAGAAATTCTTTTTCTCTCTCCGTCAGTTCCAGTAACAGCTCCAGTCCTTCCACAACTCTTCCATCAAACCCGGACTTTTTCATCTCTTCCAGTTTCTCTGTGAGTTCTTCTGCCTCCTGTCCGTAACGGATTCCGTTCAGATACTGGCTGATACTTCTTCTCAGCTCATCATACTGCTTCCATTGCATTTTCACCGCATCTTTCAGCTTCAACTGAAGGCTCTGATATAATTCTGTATGGAACAACTGCCGGAAGATCTCTCCACGCTGTGCTGTTCCTGCCAGCAGAAGCTTCTGGAAATCTCCCTGTGCGATCATGGCGATCTGCGTGAACTGCCTGTAATCCAGTCCCAGAAGTTCCGTGACTGCCCTGGTGACTTCTTTCGCTTTCGTTACCGGCTGGCGTTCATCCGGGTACACCAGCGTGGCATCGGATTTTCTTACCGTATAACCCGTTCCCCTCTTTTTTCGTGCCAGATATTCAGGATTTCGTATCACCTGATAAGATTTTCCACGCCACGAGAAAAGAAACTCCACATACGTTTCTATCTCTTCCGCAGCATACTTACTGCGGAACATGGCTGAATCTCTGACCTGACCACTTGCCTCCCCGTACAGGGCAAAGGTGATCGCATCAAAAATTGTCGTTTTTCCTGCCCCTGTATCCCCGGTGATCAGATAGATTCCCTGTCCCCCGAGCTTTGTAAAATCAATCTCTGTCCTGTCTGCATATGGTCCAAATGCACTGATGACCAGTTTCTCAGGTTTCATCTGATCTCTCCTTTCATAGTTCATTCTCTTTCAGTTTCCCGATCAGTCCACTGACAAACTCTCTCTGTTCCTGTAACATGGGATGGTTATTCTGAAGTTCAAAAAATTCTTCAAAGTATTCCAGCTCACTTTTCTCTTCTGCCACCTGTGCCTCTGTGATCTCTTTTGCTTCTCTTGTCCTCTGATTATCATATTCTAATTGCATGAGGTTTGGATAGATCGTCCGCAACTTCTGCATTCCATCGACAACATCATCTTCATCCGTAAGAATCATCCTGACATAATCTTCTGTATTGGTATCTTCATAAAATTCCCTGGAAGAAACTTCCAGATAACTCCCCCTGATACTCCTCAGATCCCGGAGCGGTAAAAGACCGATCTCCCGGATCTCTGTTGTTCCTTTTTCTTTCAGTTCCACAACCGTCACTGACTTTTTCTGTCCACACTCGGAAAAAGAATATTTCAGTGGTGTTCCGCAATATCGCATTTTTCCATTTTTAAAATTCTGCGGACTGTGGATATGTCCCAGTGCTGTATAGTCAAACTCCTGAAATGTCTCTGCTGCGATCTGATCTACACCTCCGACCGAAACTTCTTCAGAATCGCATCTTGCCGCACCGGTTACAAACTGATGTGCAAGAAGCACGTTTCTCTTTGTCGGATCAATCTGCATATGCTTCACCGCACAGGAAACCGCATCCTGATAAGAAGTAATCTCTTCCTCAGGAAATACATGACGTACCACTGCCGGCTTCAAAAATGGAAGAAGATGGATCCACACTTCCCCATATTCATCTTTCATACAATATTTCACCGGTTCTCCATCATAGACCGGTGAAAAGATTACCTGGCTTTCCATCATTAGCTGCGAACCAAATGCCAGTCTTTCTGCCGAATCATGATTTCCACTGATCAGAAAAACCGGCACTTTTTTCTGTGCCAGAGAAGTCAAAAACCCGTCCAGAACCCTCACTGCATCTGAGGGCGGAACGGGTTTATCATAAATGTCACCGCAGATCAATACTGCATCCGGTGCTTCCTTCTCTATGATGGAGGTAATCTGATCTAAAATATATCTCTGATCTTCCAGCATGGAAAACTCGTTCACTCTTTTTCCAATATGCAGATCGGATAAATGAATCAACTTCAAACTGCTACCTCCGCATTCTTTTTATTCTCTTTTATTTGTTCTTAACAGAGCGGATATTTTGCTGTAAGCTCAGCTACCATGGCTTTCGCTTTTTCTACATTATCTTCGCTCTCGATCACCATAGCGATGATCTCTGCGATCTTATCCATATCCTCTTCCTTCATGCCACGGGTCGTAACAGCCGGAGTTCCCAGTCTCACACCACTTGTCACAAACGGAGAACGTGGATCATTCGGGATTGTATTCTTATTGGCTGTCACATGAGCATCATCCAGACGCTTCTCCAGCTCTTTTCCGCTGATATCTGTACCGGACAGATCTACCAGCATCAGATGGTTATCTGTATCACCTGATACGATCTTAACTCCTCTGCTCTTTAAGCCATTGCAAAGAGCCTTTGCATTCCTGACAACCTGCTCCATATAAGTCTTATATTCCGGCTGAAGTGCTTCTTTGAAGCATACTGCCTTTCCTGCAATCACATGCATCAGCGGACCACCCTGGATGCCTGGGAATACAGCCTTATTGAAGTTGAACTTTTTGTTCATCTCCTCACTGCACATAATCATTCCGCCTCTTGGACCACGAAGTGTCTTATGCGTTGTCGTCGTCGTTACGTGGGCATACGGGATCGGACTTGGATGAAGTCCTGTTGCTACCAGTCCTGCGATATGTGCGATATCTACCATCAGGTATGCTCCCACCTCATCAGCGATCTCACGGAAACGCTTGAAATCGATC
>OHWM01001084.1_pt1 | contig 11240 bp, 9 predicted proteins | sample 1579731 | NCBI WGS metagenome assembly OHWM01 (sample SAMEA3882510, study PRJEB24775) | human gut metagenome | biome: human-associated habitat; feature: intestine environment; material: feces | place: Netherlands | collected 2009/2010
AGAACATACCTTTCTTCATTTCTCCGCCGTACCATGTATTTACGATAACCTGCTCTTTGCTTGTGATGTTGAACATTACGGCTGTCTCAGAGTTAAGTCCGAGTTCTTTGTAGTTCTCAACCTTTGCCTTAGAAGCATTGTAAACAACGAAATCTGGCTCGAAGTTCTCAAGCTCTTCTGCTGTAGGCTTGATGAACATATTTGTTACGAAGTGTGCCTGCCATGCAACTTCAACGATAAAACGGATTGCCATACGAGTATCTTTATTAGCTCCGCAGAATGCATCTACAACGAAAAGTCTCTTATTGGAGAGCTCTTTAATTGCAAGATCTTTTACAGCAGCCCATGCTTCCTGAGTAGCCGGGTGATTATCATTTTTATATTCGTCAGATGTCCACCAAACTGTATCTTTGGAGTTCTCATCCATAACGATAAATTTATCTTTAGGGGAACGACCAGTGTATACACCTGTCATTACGTTCACTGCACCGAGTTCACTTTCCTGACCTTTTTCGTAGCCTTCCAGCTCAGGTTTCGTCTCTTCTTCAAATAACATCTCATAAGAAGGATTGTATACAACCTCTGTAGTTCCGGTAATGCCATACTTACTTAAATCAATTTTTGCCATCTTACATGTACCTCTTTCTTTATAGTAATATAGAACCTTTCTGCAAATGCAGATGTTACAATATCCTTTTCTAATTATACATATTATAGGGATAAAATCAACAAGAATCCTGTAAAATTTTTAACAAAGAGAATGAAAAAAGTAGAAACAAATTCTAAAATTTTTCAAAAAAGTAAGGAGTCCTGTGAAAAAGAAACCTTGATTTTAAGTATATCGCAATTGTTTATTTTATGGTAGAATAGCGGAGGAATCCCAGGAAGGAGAGTTCTCCGGGAGAAAGTTACTTAAAATCAGAGATAGTATTTGCTGAAAAAAGAAAAATATGCTGGAAAAAATTTTAAATCAAAAATTAGAAGAAATAAAGCCACTGGATGTGGAAAGTATGAGGCAGGCGGAAGAACGCTGGAAGACGGTTGCAAAGCCACTGCACAGTCTGGGAAAGCTGGAAGAGGCAGTGATCCGAATGGCGGGTATCCGGGAAGATGCGGATTTTATAATGAAGAAAAAGGGTCTGGTGATCTTCTGTGCGGATAACGGAGTGGTGGCAGAAGGTGTGACGCAGACGGGGCAGGAAGTGACTGCGATTGTTGCGGATAACTTCACAAAAGGTGCAACGAGTGTGTGTATTATGGCAGAAATAGCCGGTGTGGATGTCCTGCCGGTCGATATAGGAATGGCGGTCGATGTTGCTTCTCTGACCGATCCCTCCAAAAAGATCAGTTACGGGACAGAAAATATGGCTCACGATCCGGCGATGACGCGGGAGCAGGCGATCAGAGCCATTCTGACCGGGATCGAGATCGCCGGCGAGAGAAAAGCAGAGGGGTATGATCTGCTGGCAACCGGTGAGATGGGAATCGGAAATACGACTACCAGCAGTGCAGTCGCTTCCGTATTGCTTGGAAAAAGGGCAGAGGAAGTAACAGGCAGAGGAGCAGGATTAAGTTCGGAAGGATTGCAAAGAAAAATCCGGGTGATCCGGCAGGCACTGGAAAAAAATCGCCCTGATCCCGGTGACGTGCTGGATGTAGTGGCAAAGGTCGGAGGATATGATATTGCCGGAATGTGCGGACTTTTTTTAGGTGGTGCGATCTATCGGATTCCGGTGCTGATTGATGGATTTATTTCCTCAGTTGCAGCACTCTGTGCAGTCAGGCTGGCACCGCTTGCGGGGAAATATCTGTTTGCATCCCACTGCTCAAAAGAACCGGGAGGAAAGATGGTGCTGGATGCCCTCGGAATGTCTGCCATGATCGGGTGTGACCTGTCACTGGGAGAGGGAAGCGGTGCAGTTGCAGCGGTTCCGCTTCTGGAAATGGGACTGGATGTATACCGGAAAATGAGTACCTTTGAAGAGATTCAGGTAGAACAGTATCAGGAGTTAAAATAGGAGTTAAGAAAATGTGGATCTTCAATTCACTGATCATTGCGATTGCAATGTATTCAAAAATTCCCATGCCACAGGCAGAGTGGAATGAAAAAAATATGAGATATGCGATGTGTTTTTTCCCGGTTGTGGGAGTGGTGATCGGAGCTGCAGAATTTGCGGCAGGGTATGCACTTCTTCACTGGCTGCATTGTAAACCATTGCTTTTTTCGGTGGCTATGACGCTGATCCCGGTGCTGATCACGGGCGGGATCCATCTTGACGGTTTTGCAGATACAGTGGATGCCATGAGTTCTTATGCAGAACGGGAAAGACGGCTTGAAATATTAAAAGATCCGCATACGGGAGCATTTGCCATTATTGGACTTTGCTGCTATTTCCTGGCAAATGTCGGAATATGGAGTGAAATAGGCGAGAAGAAATTACTGGTCGCCTGTTGTATTTTCGCATTTTCCAGAGCTATGAGCGGACTGGCAGTAGTCAGTTTCAAAGCTGCAAAGAACAGCGGATTGCTGCGGACATTTCAGGATGGAGCAGCAAAGCGGAGAGTCAGAGTGGTTATGATGCTGTGGGCAGTACTGACGGCTTTTATTCTGCTGAAAATTTCACCTGCAGCAGGGACTGCAGCGTTGGCGATGGGAATCGCAATCTATGTCTATTATTATTTATTCAGCAGAAAATATTTTGGTGGAACGACCGGAGATCTTGCAGGATATTTTCTGCAGCTTTGTGAGTTGGGGATGCTTGCAGGAATTATGCTTGCAGGATGAAAGATAAGGAGAAAAAATGGAACTTATATGGATCAGACATTTGCAGACACCGGGAAATGAAAAGCGACAATATATAGGAAGTACGGACGAACCGTTGTCAGAGAAGACAGTAGAAGGCTTTTTAAAAAATCCTGCAGAATATTCTGAAGTGGAGCGGGTGATCTGTAGTCCGATGCTTCGCTGTATTCAGACAGCAGAACTGATGTTTCCGGGAACGGAACGAAAGACCGAGCCGAGGTTAAGAGAGTGTGATTTCGGACAGTTTGAAGGAAAGACGTATGAAGAACTGAAGTCTGTACCGAAGTATATTGCATGGCTGAAATCGAATGGTACGATTCCATTTCCGGGTGGGGAAGAACAGAGCGTTTTCCGCAGAAGGAGCGTGGAAGGTGCGATTGAGCAGATCGAATGGCTGATTGAAAAAAAGGTACAGCGGGCGGCTTTTGTAGTACATGGAGGCACGATCATGGCAGTATTTGAACAACTTGCAGAAGAAAAGAAGAATTTTTATGACTGGCAGGTGGGTAACGGTAGTGGAAAACCGGTAATAAAAAGCTGCGGAAGGTGGAAAAGTTATGGGATTAGTTTCGCTGGGTGCGTGTGTAGCGGGATTTGTACTGGATTTTATTTTTGGTGATCCTGTCTGGCTGTATCATCCGGTACGGCTGATCGGAAAGTGGATCTCGTTTCTGGAGAAGCTGCTCCGAAGAAAGACAGGAGAAAAAAGACAGATTGCTGCAGGAGGAATCTTATGGATTCTGACGGTTGCAGTGGTATATAGTGTGACGGCAGGGATCTTGTGGATCGTACGGAAATGGGGTCCGGCAGCAGGATTCATACTGGAGACATTCTGGTGCTATCAGATTTTTGCAGCCAGATGTCTTGTCAGCGAAAGCGGAAAGGTTTATGAGCGGTTAAAAGAAAAAGATCTGCCAGGATCGAGAAAGGCAGTTTCGATGATCGTCGGAAGAGATACGGAAAATCTGAGCTTTGAAGGAGTGACGAAGGCGGCTGTAGAGACCGTTGCGGAAAATACTTCCGATGGAGTGACCGCACCGCTTCTGTATCTGCTTCTGGGAGGTGCACCACTGGGATTTTTATATAAGGCAGTGAACACGATGGATTCGATGTTGGGGTATAAAAATGAAACGTATCTTTATTTTGGAAGAATCCCTGCGAAAATGGATGATCTTTTCAATTATATTCCGGCAAGACTGACGGCATGGTTTATGGTACTGGCGTCTTTTCTGACCGGGCTGAATGGAAAGAATGCGTGGAAGATCTACAGAAGAGACTGCCGAAAGCATGCGAGTCCTAATTCGGCACAGTCAGAAGCGGTCTGTGCCGGGGCATTGGATGTGCAACTGGCAGGAGATGCGGTATATTTTGGCAAGATCCACAAAAAGGAATTTATCGGAGATCCACTCCGCAAGATCGAGGCGGAAGACATTCCAAGAGCAGGAAGGCTGATGTATGTGACGACGGTTCTGATGCTGCTTGTATTTGGCGGAATCAAATTACTGATCTGTTTGCTGTAGTTGGATGAATACCTGACGAGGAACAGCGTAGAATTTCATGCCCATTCAGGCTATCGGCTTGTGGGAGAATTTTATGACTGTGGTTATAAGTTCGGAAGATGGTATAATATGGTGTGGATGGAAAAGAGGATCAATACGGATCAGAAAGTACTTCCGGTAAAATGGTTCGGGGAATACCGGGAAGAACTGGAACGGTTACTGGAGCAGCAGAGAGAAGAGCAGGAGTAAGAGATGCAGTACGCACATGGCGGAGATATTTATACATATAAAAATTTACTGGATTTTTCCATTAATGTAAATCCATTAGGACCTGCAGATGCAGTTGTTGAAGCGGCAGCCCGGTCGTTGCAGAGGATCGGAGAGTATCCCGACAGCCAGAGCAGGGAATTAAGAAATGCACTGGCAGAAAAAAAGGGACTGGCAGCAGAACAGTTTGTGATCGGAAATGGAGCAGCAGATCTTTTATTTTCACTGGTACTGGCAGAAAAACCTCAAAAAGCAATGATCGTGATACCGGCATTTTCAGAATATGAGCAGGCTTTAAAGACGGTAGGATGTGAAATCCTGTATCATGAAGTAAAAAAAGAAAATAATTTTCGTCTGGGAACGGATCTGACAGAAAAAATCACATCAGAACTGGATTTCTTATTTTTATGCTCTCCGTCGAATCCGGCGGGACAGGCAGTGGAAAAGGAGTTTCTTATTAAAATAGCTGAAAAGTGTGAAAAAGAGCGGGTCAGACTGGTGCTGGATGAATGTTTTGTGCAGTTCCTGACTTCAGGGGAAGAGGCATCCATGCAGTTGGAGACCGGCAGGTTCAGGTATCTGTTCGTATTGCAGGCTTTTACAAAAATCTATGCAGTTCCGGGAATCCGTCTTGGGTACGGGATCAGTTCTGATAAAGCATTGCTGGAACGGATGGAGACGGTACGTCAGCCGTGGAGCGTATCAACTCCGGCACAGGCTGCGGGACTTTCAGCATTGAAGGAAGACCACAGAGAAGAGCAGACACGGCAACTGGTAAAGTCAGAGCGGGAAAGAATGGAAAAAGAACTGGAAAATCTGAGAATAGAGTACATTCCGTCGGAGGCGAACTTTCTTCTTTTTAACAGTGAGATCAACTGGTTTGAAGAGTTGAAGAAGCGGGGGATCCTGATCCGGGACTGTGCAAATTACCGGGGACTCGGGAATGGCTGGTACAGGATGGCTGTCCGGCTGCCGGAAGAAAATGACCGGTTACTGGAATGTATGAAGCAGGTGTTGAACGAGAGGAGCTGAAAAGATGGCGAAATGTATTATGATCCAGGGAACAATGTCAAATGTGGGAAAAAGTGCCATAGCAGCAGGACTTTGCAGAGTATTTAAGCAGGATGGATACAAAGTTGCACCCTTCAAATCGCAGAATATGGCATTAAATTCTTTTATTACCCAGAATGGTCTTGAGATGGGGCGGGCTCAGGTAATGCAGGCAGAAGCAGCAGGGATTGAACCGGAAGTGAGTATGAATCCGATCCTGTTAAAGCCTACCAATGATACAGGTTCGCAGGTTATCATCAACGGAAAACCAATCGGGGTGATGTCTGCAGTAGAATATTACCGTCATAAGCGGGATTATATTCCTTATATTTTAGAGGCATATCGGGAACTGGAAAAAAAGTATGATGTGATTGTGATCGAAGGTGCAGGAAGTCCGGCAGAGATCAACCTGAAAAAGGATGATATCGTCAATATGGGAATGGCAGAACTGGTGGATGCACCTGTACTGCTGGTGGGAGATATTGACCGGGGAGGTGTCTTTGCCCAGATTGCAGGAACCGTTATGCTGTTGGAAGAAAAGGAACGGAAGAGAATCGCAGGAACTGTGATCAATAAGTTCCGGGGAGATGTATCCATTTTAGAGCCGGGACTGAAAATGCTGGAAGACAGAACGGATATCCCGGTTCTTGGTGTTGTGCCGTATTTTTATCTGGATCTCGACGAGGAAGACAGCCTGACGGAAAGATTCCATAAAAAGGAAAAGCCGGGACTTGTGGATATTGCGGTGATCCGGTTTCCAAGGATCTCAAATTTTACGGATCTTGCACCGCTGGAGGCAATCAAAGAAGTTTCAGTCCGGTATATTTCATCTCCGGCAGATTTCGGACAGCCGGATCTGGTTATCCTTCCGGGCAGTAAAAATACGATCAGTGATCTGCTGTGGATGCGTCAGAATGGTCTGGAGGCGAAAATTCTTCGCTACAGTGGAAATGGAGGGGCGGTTTTCGGTATTTGCGGAGGCTATCAGATGCTCGGCAGGGAAATACAGGATCCGGACGGAATCGAGGAAAAAGGCACAGTACAGGGATTGGGGTTACTTCCGGTCTGCACTGTATTTGGACAGGAAAAGAGAAGAACGAGAGTAGAAGGAAAATTCCGGGATATGGGCGGTATTCTGAAAGAACTGCAAGGAATCCGGTTTAATGGATACGAAATCCATATGGGAAGATCAGAAGTGGATACAAAATCAGACAGGCTGGTTTCAATGAGGGAAGAAGGAAACGAAGAACCACAGAGATATCATGAGGATGGGGCCCAGAACGGAAATGTCTATGGCTGTTATGTACATGGTATTTTTGATGAAAAACTGGTGTCAGAAGGAATTGTTTCTGCTATACTGAAGCAGAAAGGTTACGATACCCTGCAGATTGAGGGAAAAGACTGGAATAGCTATAAAGAAGAGCAATATGATCAACTGGCCGATATACTCAGAGAAAGTCTGGATATGAAGGCAATTTACAAAATGATGGAATAACAGGAGGAGTTGCAGATATGGGAAGACAGATTAAATATGGACATCTTTTACATGGCGGAGACTACAACCCGGAGCAGTGGCTGGACCGCCCGGATATATTGAAAAAGGACATTGAGTATTTTAAAGAGGCAAAGATCAATACGGTATCTGTAGGAATGTTCTCCTGGGCGATGCTGGAGCCGGAAGAGGGAAATTATCAGTTTGACTGGCTCGAAAAAGTGATTGATTCACTTTACGCAGAGGGAATTTCTACAATTTTGTCCACACCGTCCGGTGCAAGACCGAAATGGCTTTCTGATAAGTACCCGGAAGTACTGCGTGTGAATGAAAAGAGGGAGAAGAATCTGTTCGGTGGAAGACATAATCACTGTTATACCTCACCGGTATACAGAGAAAAAGTGGCAGAGATCGACCGCAGGTTGGGAGAAAAGTTCGGAAAGCATCCGGGTGTGATCCTGTGGCATATCTCCAATGAATTTGGTGGAGAATGTCATTGTCCGCTTTGTCAGGAGAAGTTCCGGGAGTGGCTGGAAAAGAAATATGGTATGATTGAGAATCTGAACAGCCGGTGGTGTACGACATTCTGGAGTCACCGGTATCAGAACTTTTCTCAGATCGAAAGTCCTTCTTCACTGGGAGAAAATGAGCTTCACGCATTAAAGCTGGACTGGAAGAGGTTTGTGACGGAACAGACAGTCGATTTCATGAAGGCGGAAATAACAGCTCTCAGGGAGACTGGAACGGAAATCCCGGTGACGACGAATCTGATGTATGATTATGACGGACTGGATTATAAAAAGTTCAGGGAAGATGTAGATATTATATCCTGGGATAATTATCCGGGATGGCATAAAAAAGAAGAGTGGCTGACGGCAACAGATGCAGGAATGCAGCATGATCTGATGAGAAGTATCAGAAAAGCTCCGTTCCTGATGATGGAATCCTGCCCATCTGCAACGAACTGGAAGCCGATCAATAAGCTGAAGAAACCGGGAATGCTTCTGGCAGCGTCTCTGCAGGCAATCGCCCATGGTTCAGACAGTGTCCTGTATTTTCAACTGCGTCAGAGCCAGGGAGCATCTGAAAAGTTTCATGGTGCAGTGATCGATCATTACGGTGGAAATGATACCCGTGTCTTCAGGGAAGTGACAGAAGTGGGAGAGGCACTTGAAAAGCTTCAGGAAGTGACAGGCAGTGTGACGTGTGCAAGGGCAGCAGTTTTATATGACCGTGAGAATGACTGGGCATTAAAGGATGCACAGGGACCAAGAAACGAGGATATGCATTATCAGGAGTGCGTTCTGAAGCAGTACAGAGCTTTGCGGGCAGAAGGACTGGATGTGGACGTGATCTCCATGGAGCATGCACTTTCTGATTATAAGATCCTGGCAGTGCCGATGGCGTATCTGTTCAGTGAGAAATACGAAGAACGTCTCAGAGAGTATGTGGCACAGGGAGGAACTCTGGTATTGACCTACTGGTCAGGTCTTGTGGATGAGACGGATAAATGTTTCCTTGGAGGTACACCTTATGGACTGAAGGATGTGATGGGAGTTCGCAGTACAGAGATCGATGCTTTATTTGACTGGGAATCAAACCATGGAATACCGGAGCATGGAAACCGCCTGGGATTGCAGAAAGTTTATGAGTGTAAAAATCTCTGCGAACTGTCGGAAGTTTCTGATGCAGAAGTCCTGATGCGTTATGCAGACGATTTTTATGCGGGATCACCGCTTGTGACACATAAAGCGTATGGTGAGGGACATGCCTATTATGTAGGGGCAGATATGGAGCAGGCATTTTATGACGATTTATTTAAAGGCGTAGCAGAAGAAGCCGGTGTAAAAAGTCTGGCAGAGGCTGTTCCGGAGGGGGTATCTGTCAATGTACGTCAGTCGGAAAATGCAGAGTATCTGTTTATTCAAAATTTCAGCCGCAAAGAAGTGGTTGTTCCGGTGACAGGTGAATATCAGGAGATTTATGGAACAGGCAGTGAGGTCCTTGCACCGCTTCAGACAAGGGTACTGAAATTTGAGAGAAAGTGATCCTGCTGGAAAAGCAGAAGGAGAATCGGAATCTGAGGGGAGAATATATACAGAGACAGATCAGGGGAGAATAAAAATGAAAGAACAGCACAGTGAGGCAGAAAACAGAACAGAACTTTATGAGGATGTGCTTCTTGGGAAAAAATTATGGACAAGGCTGTATAGAAAGCTTTTCTGGAATGGAGTAAGTAAAAAGCAGATTGTAAAAGCCATGCTGAAGTATATTCCGGAGGATTTTAAGGGGAGACTGCTGGATGTACCGGCAGGAACAGGACTTTTTACTTACCGGAAATACTCATGGATGAGAGATGCGAGGATCATCTGTTATGACGAAGACGAGGAAATGCTTGACCTGGCAAAAAAGCGTTTTGCAAGAGACGGATTGGATCATGTTACCGTAAAGAAGGGAAATTGTGCGAAGCTGCCGTTTCGTAATGAAAGTTTTGATGCCGTACTGAGTATTGACCGGCTGAATGCGGTGGAAGATAAGAGAGAAGCCCTGTCGGAAATGACCCGCGTATTAAAGAAAAACGGAAGGCTGATCGGATGCTTCTACATCGAGGGAAGATCCGGGAAGACGGACCGTTTTGTAAAATGGTTTCTGATGAAAAAGGGGTGGTTCAAAGGACCTTTTGAAACCCAAACTTCTTTGCAGTTGAGACTGTCCCAGGATTATCAGGTGACGCATTTCCATCTGCGAGGATCGGTCGTATATTTTTGTGCAGTAAAGCGGGAAAAGCTACTTGGCGGGGAACAGAATAAAAAAAGCAGAGGTGAAAAGCAGAATGTGTACAGCAGCAACTTATAAGACGAAGGATTTTTATTTTGGAAGAACACTCGATTATGAATTTTCTTATGGAGATGAAGTGACGGTGACTCCGAGAAATTATAAGATCCCGTTCCGGTATATGGGAGAAATGGAATCCCATTATGCCATGATAGGAATGGCACACGTCGCAGAGGAATATCCATTATATTATGAAGCAGTAAATGAAAAAGGTCTGGGAATGGCAGGATTGAATTTTGTTGGGAATGCCTGCTATGGAGAATATGAGGAAAATGCCAAAAATGTCGCGACATATGAGTTTATTCCGTGGGTATTGGGGGCTTGTGAGAGTGTGGAACAGGTGAGAGACTCTCTGATTGGTCTTAATCTGATCGGGGAGACATTTGCCGGCAAATATCCCGCATCTTCCCTGCATTGGCTTATTGCGGATGAAAAGCAGTCGATCACCGTGGAGATGGTGGAAGAAGGTCTGCGTATTTATGACAACCCGGTTGGGGTACTTACCAACAATCCGCCTTTTGACAAGCAGATGTTTTTGCTGAACAATTATATGCAATTATCACCAAAACAGCCTGAAAATCATTTGGCACCCGGCGTTCTTGGCACCTACAGCCGAGGAATGGGAGCACTCGGTCTGCCGGGAGATCTATCGTCGACATCGCGTTTTGTCAGAGCGGCATTTACAAAATTAAATGCGATCAGTGGTGAGACAGAGGAATCACAGGTGGGTCAATATTTTCACATAATGGAAACAATTTCGCAGCAAAAAGGATGCTGTGAGGTGAGGGATGGTGAATATGAGTATACCATCTATACGTCCTGCTGTAATGCATCTCAGGGAATCTTTTATTACACAACATATGAAAATCGTCAGATTACAGCAGTTCGTATGAGACCGGATATGTTAGAACGGGATCAACTGATTCGATATCCGATGCAGCATCAGGAAAAGATTGCATATGAAAATTAAGCGGATCCAATTGTAGTATTTATTTGTGCAGGTTTACCAATTGACAGTCCTTTAGGTTGCTACGTATAATAAAGTAAATAGTGGCAGACTCTCAGGAGTACTGCGGAGTAAGATGTTTGACCGATGCAGAGGCAAGGATGTCTCATTGTAAGATTCCAGGGAAAGGAGAGATGCGGTATGGCGATGGATTTAAATGTATATAATTATCTCATGACCGGATATAACACGAAGCCGGCAGCTTCGAAGTATGGTGCGCATAAGACATCAGAACTTCGTTCCATTGTGCGCGACATTGCGAAACGTACAAAGTCCTCACCAATCTAT
>OHWM01001110.1_pt1 | contig 11032 bp, 8 predicted proteins | sample 1579731 | NCBI WGS metagenome assembly OHWM01 (sample SAMEA3882510, study PRJEB24775) | human gut metagenome | biome: human-associated habitat; feature: intestine environment; material: feces | place: Netherlands | collected 2009/2010
TGGTGAGATCAATACTGAGTCTGAAATTTCCTTGAATGCTGATAATACACATGTACAGGATGTTCTTGAGCATGCGCTTAATGGTGACAAGACTATGGAAGAGATCGCAGATGAGTGGAATCAGGCTTGGACAGATGCTCAGGAAGAGTATGATATTACTCCTGCACCATATGTATACGGATCTGGCGTAGCTGCTGAGTAATAAAGTTAGTTTTAGAAAGAAAAAGTAAAAAAACAGCCGAATGTCTTGCGATTTATGATGGATACAAAGCTGCCGATAAAAATGCAGCGGGATGTAAAGCTTGCCTCAAATGCCCTGATTATTTGAAATTATTGGCGGCTAGGGCAGCGGAAATTACTGGCTGCTCGTTATATTTTAAGAAAAAATGTGACTATATTCTTCCTGATAGTATTACTAAAGGGAGCGCAGCAGCCGTATCCAGTCACAAAAATGAATTGACAAATAAGATAAAAGCCTTTTCAAAATGCGCAAAACATGCGGTAAAGGCAGGATGCAACAACCTCCCACCACTCCCTCAAATATGACAACTATTCCAACTAAAAAAGATATTAATCCTACACCAGGAAATCTTGACGAGTTAACAGCCCTGAAACATTTCCATGGAAAAAGCCAGAGCGAAGCCGCAAATCTTTTTTTTGAATGTCCGACATATTATGAAGAAGATTTAAAATGGATGGGAAGTAAAGCATTCGCTTTTTACTTTCCTTCTATGGAACCGTATCTTTTGTCGGAAGCAAGTGAAGATGATTCAGATATAATTAATGCATTGGCGAATACGCTACAAATCCGTCTGAAGCAAGATCCCCAATCAATCAAAGGATGTCTAGTTCCTGCTCTTAGAATTCTAGATTATATATCGGAAAATATGCAAAAATTCAATGTGGATCCTACTATATACGGTAATATTACTGTGAAATTGAGTAATATAATCAATCAAATTCGCTTACTGTAAATTCCAGACTGATGGCTTGGTTATGAGTCTCTATTCATCGTCATTTTAATTCGTAATTGTTTACTCTTGTTTTTTCATCCGAGTAATATTATGAATATCAAAAACCAAAATATTTTGAGAATTTTACAGCGGGACTATCCCACATAATTTCGAATTTATTTAATCATGAAATCAATTATAATCATATTTTTATTTTTTTGCCTTATCTCAAAAAGAGGGGCAGCAGATCAAGAATATCAACAAATCGATTTATATGCGGAAACATCTTTTCTTAAAGAGAATAAAAAACATCGAGTTAAAAAATTAAATTTGGAACAAAAGAAGGAATTAGCGAAAATTATCAACAAATACAATTTATTTCGGGATGGAAAAACGGAAACAGACGTTCCTTTTATAGGGAATCTGGGTATATTTCATATTATAATAAATAAAAAACCTTATTTATTGTTCATGGCATATAATACCAAACACATTCATCTTTTTGACAAGAAAAAAATTGGAGGTGAAGAATATACGAAGAAGCTCTTTTGGTTACAAGAAAGGGACAACAAGAGTGGTTTAGAAGTTCGAGTATTTGAATTAGAACCGCTGTATTTGGAATTGGAAAAGTTCTTGGAAAGGATTTCATCTCCTGTTATAGAAAAAGATAAATAAAAACAATAATATTCGTTTCTCAACATGTAGAACATGTGATTAATATTAAAAATGGGATTGTTTACTTTATTGCTCATCCAAGCAATGTGCTGAATATCAAAAGCCAGAATCCTTTGAAAATCTGACGCCAAGACTGTTCTGCATCATTCCGTTATTCTTTTCCGGCGGCAGGTCTCCACTCCATGCACAGCCAGCGGGCCATGGAGGCAATCACCCGGTCACAAGCGGATTCAGAATCCTTTGAATCCCTGATAAACACGGAAACCGCCATTTTCCGGCCGTTGGGAAGAACAATGATGCCGACGTCATTGCGGGCGGTAACGCCACCCCCCGGCAGCGTGAATCCGGATCCCGTCTTATGCGCCACCACGTAATCCCGCGGCAGCTGCCCTTTCAAACGTTCAGGGCCTGTAGAGCACACCGCCATGATACCCCAAAGAAAATTCTGTGTACCCCTTGCCAGAATTTTACCTTCGTCAAACGCCCGGAGCAGGGAGTTCATGGCCGACGGACGGCTTGAGTTGACATATTGCAAATCATGATTCCGGTGTATTTCTTCTTCCGTAAAACGGACATTAATGCCGTCAATTCCCCATTCCTTCAAATCCTTCTGCACGCCCTGCGGCCCTCCAATAAGGCCAAACAGGAGGTCGCAGGTGTTGTTGTCGCTTTCCTGAACAGTCACTCTCAGCAGTTCCTTCAGAGAGAAATCGCCGCCTTGCGGGAAACGCTCCCGGAGGGGGCTCCAGGTATCTTTCACCAGTTGTTCCGGACGTATGCGGATGATCTGTTCCAGATTCATGGCGCCCTGGTCCACCCGCTTCAAGACAGACAAGGCCAGCACGAATTTGACGACGCTCTGCATGGGATAGGCCGCCTCATCCCCCACCATGACGGTTTCCCCCGTATCCAGCATTTCCGCAGCCATGCCCACACGGGCCTTCAGGGAATGGGCCAGTTCGCGTACGGCGGAGGAATCCGCTGCGGAAACGGCTGGCGGAGAAGACGTGGCCCCCTGAGAAAAAACGCAAAAGAACATGATGCAACCGCATAGATAAACACCGGTGGAAGTCATAGGCGCCATTCCATACCACGCCCGCAACAACCGCAATAATAATTTCTCCCCCTTTTTTCCTTTCTTCGTCATCCGCAAGCCGGGCAGAAACCTTGCCACCTGTCCGGCTTCCTGATAAGAAGGAAAGCATGCCCCATCTCCTTTCGGAAACCCTCGTCTGGTGCGTCACCCTGCTGTTATTCGGCATGGGGCTGATCGGCACGCGTCTGGCAGGGAGCCATGGGCAGAGAAAACCTGGCGTGGTGGGAATGGACCGTCCTGGCGCTGCTGGTGGCGGGAGGCATGGTCATTGACAAGCTTTCCGGAGGCATGGGCGCCAAAAAATTCGGCAGCACTGCCGCCGGCATCTGGGGAGCCATCATCGGCGCCGTCGCGGGGAGCCTCCTTTTCTCCCCCATCGTAGGCCTTTTGTTCATGCCGTTCCTGGGGGCGCTGCTGGCGGAACTTATCTTTGCCAGAAAGGATATCATGGACGCCTTCAGGGCCGGTTCCGGAGCGGCGCTTGGGATGCTTGCCGGCCTGCTGCTGGAATTTACCTGCGGCCTGCTCATCATCGCCTGGTTCTGTTCCTGCTGTTTCCTGTTTTAATGTCAAAAAAAACTGTAACCGTACCCTGCGGAAGCCTTCGGCAGGAACAACGGAGTTTCTCCGTTGCTGAAAGAAACACAGTTTCCCCAACGTATTCCGCAAAACGCCGCCCCGCATGCCCGCCCGGTCGAATGACCAGGTTCTCCCATTCCCTCATTTTACCAGCTTATGGATGCACCTGTTCCGATACCCGTCGCCATGATGGCAGGTTTCATGATTCTTGGAGCCATTCTTTCCATGGGGAAATGTTCCTGTCTCATCGCAGGCTGCAATATGATGAACAGAGGGCAGAAAAAGCAGTATGATGAACAGGCGCTGTGCCGGTTCATGGGGAAGATCATGTACTGCCTCGCCTTCGCCATGCTGATCTGGCTCGCCAGCATCATTCTCCAGAACTCCGTGCTCCTGTCCGCCTCCCTGTACTTTCTGGTGGGAAGCATCGCATTTGCGGTCATTTACGCCGGCACCGGAAGACGATTTAAAAAATAGCGTTTTTTACACCAGCTTTCTTTTACTTTTATTATACGCAACATTATCTTCTCCCATGAACGTCCCTGCAACCTTGAAACATTCCTTCCTGCTCTGCCTTTTCGCGGCAGCCGTCCCACTCTGGGCCATTCCGGCCCCCATGCAGGTCACCGCCGCCACCCCCGCCCGGGTATGGACGGAAGGATACGGCACGGGCAATGGAAGGCTGGGCATCCTCTCTTTCGGCGTTTTTCCGAAGGAAACCGTCGTCCTCAATGAAGGAAGTATTTTCGCAAAGAAAAATTTCCAAATGAGGGAAGGCGCCGCGGAAGCTCTGGACAAGGCGCGCGAACTTTGCAAAGAAGGAAAATACCGCAGTGCGGACCAGCTATTCCGTAAGAATATCCTTCCCCCCGGCAACATTGCGGGGGATTACCAGCAGGGGGGGCGTCTTCAGGTGGAATTCCAGGGGCTTCCCTCACCTTCCTCCTATCAGCGTACGCTGGATATGCGGCGGGGCAAGGCAACCACCCGCGCCCAATTCGGCACGGGGGAATTGACCACAGAAATCCTGGCGGCCCCGTCCAGCGACTGCGCCGCCTACCACATTGCCTGCACGATGCCGTCCGGATGCCGCGTTTCCCTGAATCTGGAACACCCGGATCCGTCCGCCCGAATTGTTGCGCAGCCGAATGGCTGGGTGCTGGAAGGACAGGGAAGCAACGGAGGCACCCGGTTTGAAAACACGGTGGTCATTCTGGCGCCCGGAGCCTCCGTTACCCGCAAAGGCTCAACAATTATTCTTGATTCCGCCCGGGAAGTGATGGTGCTTTCATCCATTTCCACAGATTACAATATCCGGAAGCCGGAAGCTCCCCTGACGCATTCCCTGGCGGCTAAAAACGCGCGAATCCTGGCAAAAGCGCAAAAGGCGGGATGGAAAAAACTGGCGGCGGAAACGGAAGATTATTTTTCCCGGCTCATGACGCGCTGTCAGGTGGATCTGGGGGATTCCCCGGCCGGGGTTTCCGCCATGACCACCGCCCAAAGGCTGGAGCGGGTCAAACAGGGAAAGAAGGATCCGGATCTTCTGGAACAGCTTTTCCAGTTCGGCCGCTTCTGCACGATTGCCCACACCAGGCCGGGGCAGCTTCCCTGCGGTTTGCAGGGATTATGGAATCCGGAGCTGAGGGCGGCGTGGATGGGCTGCTATTTCCTGAACATCAACAGCCAGATGAACCAGTGGCCCTCCCATGTCACCGGGCTGGGAGAATTCCAGAGATCCTATCTTGATTTTGTCCGCAGCCTGCGCCCCCACGGAGAGGAGTTTGCGCGCTTCATCAAACGGGACGGCTTCTGCTTCGGCCACTATACGGATTGCTGGAAGCGCACCTATTTTTCAGGCAACAATCCGGAATGGGGGGCCAGCCTCATGAACGGGGCATGGGCATGCGCCCACCTGGTGGACAGTTACCGCTTTACCGGAGACCGGGAAGACCTTAAAAAATCGCTGCCCATTCTGGAATCCAACGCGCGTTTCATCATGTCCTGGTTTGAAGATGACGGCGAGGGCCGTTACCTCTCCGGCCCGGGGGTGTCTCCGGAGACCGGATTTTACGCGCCGGACGGCACAGGCCCCAACGTGCTTTCCTATGTTTCCAACGGCACGTCCCATGACCAGCTTCTGGGCAGGGAGGCTCTCCGCAATTATATCTACGCCTGCGGAGAGCTGGGCGTAAGGACTCCCACCCTGCTTAAAGCCGTCCAATTTCTCAGAAAAATTCCCCAGCCTTCCATCGGTCCCGACGGAAGGGTGCAGGAATGGAGGCAGCCTTTTGAAGAAATGCAGAAGGGCCACCGGCACATCAGCCACCTTTACGGCCTGTTCCCCGGCACGGAATGGGATGTTCTCAATACTCCGGAATATGCGGAGGCCGTACGCAAGTCAGCCGATTTCCGGCGCAAGTACGCGGATATGGGAAACAACGGCATCAGGACCGGATGGAGCACGGCGTGGCTCATCAATCTTTATGCCGCCCTTGGCGACGGGAACGCCGCAGAGGACAGGATGTACACCATGCTGAGGCACTACATCAACTCCAACCTTTTTGACCTCCATCCCCCGTTCCAGATAGAAGGGAACTTCGGCTTTTCCTCCGGCGTGGCCGAATGCCTGATCCAGAGCCGGATCATGCAGGACGGGTTCCAGGTTATCCTGCTGGCTCCGGCCCTGGCAGACGACTGGAAGAAGGGGTCAGCCACGGGATTGCGCACGCGGGGAGGGCTTAAAGTGGACTTGTCCTGGCAAAACGGCCGGGTGCAGGCCACGGCTACCGCTGCGCGTCCGGGCAAATTCCGGTTCATGCATCAGGGCCGGAAAAAGGATTTGTCCATGAATAAGGGAGAAACGGTGCGTCTTGATTTTCCTCCGCTTTCCCATTAGGACTCCCCTTTCTGCGTTACCTCTTCAATTTCCGCTATGCATTTCTTTTTCATGACTTTCAGGCTCGGTCTGCTCATAGTGGTGGTCTGCATCGCCCTCAGCTCCTGTTCCAAGCTTTTTTCTCCCCGCGGAAGCGGAGAAATACCGGACACGGACCAAACGGAAACGCTCCTGAAAGCGCATGTATTCCACCTGGCGGATACCATCGGTGAACGGAACGTCTACCACCCCGGCTCCATGGAGCGTTCCGCCCGCTACATTGAACAAAAACTGGAGGGAATGGGTTATGCCGTCACGCGCCAGGCTGTTCATATCCCGCCCTCCGGAGAATTCGGCGCCGTAAAGGACTGGACGGCATATAATCTCATCGCCATCAAGAAAGGAACCTCCCCCCGGCCCAAAATGCTCATCGTCGGCGCGCATTACGATACCAAAGTGGGCATGGACAACTGGCACGACCACGGTCCTGCCCGGCCTTCCCGCACCGGAACTCCGGGAGCCAATGACAACGCTTCCGGCGTAGCCGCCCTGCTGGAAACGGCACGTGCCCTTGCAGCAACTTCCACCCTCCACGATGTTTGTCTGGTGGCCTACGCCAATGAAGAGCCTCCTTTTTACCAGACGCCCGCCATGGGCAGCGCAGTACATGCCAAATCCGTCTCCCATCATTCGGGCAGGGAAAAAATCATTGGCATGATTGCCCTGGAAACGCTGGGCTGCTATTCCCCCCGGGTGAATAAAAAACGCCAATCCGCCGTGGTTGCCGGATTGGCCGGCCTGCCGGACCGCTGCGACTATGTTGCTTTCCTCTCCACCAACACGGGCCGCAAACTGGCACGCTCCTGCGCGGAGGAATTTTCCGCCTTGAGCCGCTTTCCGGTGCGTTCCGCCGTGTTCCCGTATTACACCCGCGGCGTTTCCTGGTCTGACGACTGGGGATACATGAAGGAAGGCATCCCCTCCTTTGCCGCCACGGATACGGCCTTCCTCCGCTGCGACGATTACCATGAAACCAGCGATACGGCTGAAAAGCTGGACTATCCCCAGTTTGCAGAAGTGGTGCAGGGCCTTTCCAAACTCGTCATTTCACTGGCCAACAAACCATGAACAAGAAACAGATATTATTCTCCGCGCTTTTTCTGACATTCGTCTGCGCTTCAGCCGGGGCCGTTCCGCCTGAGCCGTCCGCGCTGAGCGCCTTCTGCCCTCCCTCAGAGGGAAAAGCCTTTCACTCCGAATGGATTTCCCTGGGGCTCAAAGCGGCGGATCTGAAAGAAAAACAAGCCTCCGCCGGACACATTACGGACGTAGGAGAAGCGCAAATCCAGCTTCACTTTCCCGCCGGATGGAGTCCGCAGGACAAGCGCACGGCCCTGTGTATTTTTCCGGGAGGGGGGTATGCCATCCAGGCCATTGAAAAGGAAGGGAGCCGCATTGCCGGCTGGGCGGCGGAACACGACATGGTGGGGGTTGTCGTGAAATACCGCGTTTCAGGAACCGGCAATGCCCTGGGGAAGTTTCCCGGTCCCCTGCTGGACGCCCGCCAGGCTCTGAGGACCGTGCGGAAAAACGCCTCTTCCCTGGGAATTGACCCTCTTCGCATCGGCGTCATGGGCTTTTCCGCTGGCGGCCATCTGGCGGCCATGGCCTCTACGCTGTGGAACCGCACCCTGCCGGAAGAAGCGGAAAATCCGCTGAAAAACATTTCCGCCCGTCCGGATTTTTCCATGTTTATTTATCCCGTCATTACCATGGCGCCCCATACTACCCACGGGGGAACGCGCAACAAAATATTGGGGGCCCATCCATCCCCTGCCCTGGAGGAGATGTGTTCCGCAGAGAGACAGGTGACGGAGCAGGCGCCGCCGGGAAAAGGGGGTTCCCGCCAGTCTGAACTTCTATCCCACGGGAGGCCACGGGTATGGCATGGAAAAACGCGGACATCCCACGGATCAATGGCCTGAAGCCGCCGAACAATGGCTCAGGGAACAGGGATTCCTTTCTTCCCCGTCTTCTGCCCGCGGGGGTGCGCCCTCCGGAGCGGACACTTCCTCCGGAACACGACGGGAATGAATGTGCTAGGACCGGCGTGTGCCGCACCGCAGGGTTGACCGGAACCGGGCCCGGTGGTACTTTTTCCGGGCATGAGTGCGCCCGAAAAGAATTACAAAGACACCATCCTGTTGCCGGAGACCGGTTTCCCCATGAGAGGGGATCTGACGAAAAACGAACCCGTACGCCTGAAAAAGTGGGAAGACACCGGGCTGTACGAACGAATTTTGTCCCGCAGGATGGCACAGGGCGCACCCCGGTTCCTCCTTCATGACGGCCCCCCCTTCGCCAACGGGGACGTGCACATGGGTACGGCCCTGAACAAAATTCTCAAGGACCTGGTCCTGAAATCAAAAACCATGGCCGGTTATGCCGCCCCCTATATTCCGGGCTGGGACTGCCACGGCCTCCCCATCGAATTCAAGGTGGTTCAGAAGGCCCGTGACCTGGATGCGGCGGAAATCCGCCGGCGCTGTGCGGAATTCGCCAAAGGATTCATTGACATTCAGCGCACTTCCTTCCGCCGCCTGGGCGTGTTCGGCGACTGGGAGAATCCCTACCTGACCATGAAGCCGGCGTATGAAGCCAACATCCTGCGCGTGTTCGCCAAACTGGTGGAAGACGGAGCGGTGTACCAGAGCCGCAAACCCGTCCAGTGGTCCTATGGGGCCTATACGGCGCTGGCGGAAGCGGAAATCGACTACAAGGAAAAGGTCAGCACCTCCGTTTTCGTGCGCTTCCCGCTTCTGGACAATCCCCTGGGGCTGAAAGCCTCCATGGTCATCTGGACCACTACTCCGTGGACGCTGCCCGCCAACGTAGGACTCGCCCTCCATCCGCGTTTCACCTACGTGGCAGGCAGGTTCATGAAGAACGGCCAGACGGAAAACCTCATCATCGTCAAGGAGTTGCTGGATGCCTTCGCTCAGAAAACGGGCTGGGCTCTTGCGGAAACCATCCGTGAATTCAAAGGAGCCGAACTGGAAAACTGCGAAGCCCGGCATCCCTTCCTTTCCCGCACGTCAACAATCATCCTGGCGGACTTTGTCACCACGGACACCGGAACCGGCATTGTCCACATCGCGCCCGGCCACGGCGCGGACGACTATAACGTGGGACGCCAATACGGACTGCCCGTCCTCTCCCCCGTGGACGACGACGGCAAATACACGGAAGAAGTGGGCGTGCCCTCCCTGGTGGGCAAACATGTCTTTGACGCCAACAAGGACATCATTTCCATGCTGGAACAGGGCAACAACCTCTTCGGCGTGGAAGAATACCGCCACCAGTATCCGCACTGCTGGCGTTCCAAGACGCCTATTATTTTCCGGGCCGTGGAACAGTTTTTCATCTCCATGGACAAGCTCCGCCCGCAGGCCTTGGAAGAAATAGACAAGGTGCAGTGGCTGCCCTCCTGGGGCCGCAACCGCATTTACGGCACGGTGGAAGCCAGGCCGGACTGGTGCATTTCCCGCCAGCGCACCTGGGGCGTGCCGCTGCCCGTCTTCTTTGACGAAAACGGCAAAGCCGTCCTGGACGCCGCTCTGGTTCGCAAAATCGCGGATATGGTGGAAAAACACGGTTCCAACATCTGGTTTGAACTCTCCGATGAAGACCTGTGCGAACGCCTCGGCTTGCCGAAGACCTGGAAAAAGGGCAAGGATACGCTGGACGTCTGGATTGATTCCGGCAGTTCCCATATGGCCGTCATGGACAACCGCCCCGGGCTGGACGCGCCGGCGGACCTTTACCTGGAAGCTACGGACCAGCACCGCGGCTGGTTCCAGAGTTCCCTGATGCTTTCCGTCGCCTGGCGCGGCAAGGCTCCGTACAAGGCCGTAATGACCCACGGCTTCGTCGTGGACAAGGACACCGGGAAAAAAACCTCCAAATCCGACGCCAAGAGCGGCAAACCCATTGACGCGGCCTATTACTACGACAAATACGGCGCAGACATCGTGCGCCTGTGGGCCGCCTCCGTGGACTGGCAAAATGAAGTCCCCTTCGGGGAAGACCTCTTCAAGCAGGTGACGGAACCCTACCGCCGCCTCCGCAACACCCTGCGCATCCTGCTGGGCAACATCAGCGGATTCGATTTCGCCGCGCAGGCAGTCGCCCCGGAACACATGCCCCTCCTGGACCGCTGGATTCTGGAACGCCTGAACGCCGTCATCAGGGAAACGCTGAAGGCCTATGAAGCCTATGACTTCCGCAAGGCGTTCAGCGCCATCAACCAGTTCTGCACCAGCGACCTGTCCGCCCTGTACGTGGACACCACCAAGGACCGCCTGTACTGCGACTCATCTTCCTCCGTGCGCCGCCGCGCCACACAAACGGCCATGACCATCATCTTCAAGGCTCTGTGCCGTCTGCTGGCTCCCATCCTGGCCTTCACGGCGGATGAAGCCTGGGAATACGCGGGATATGAAGGCAGCGTGCATGAGCAGGACTTCCCCGCCCCCATGCCGGAATATGATACCCAGGAGGCGACCTCCGTCATTTCCCGTCTCCAGGAAATCAAGTCCGTCATTCAGGTAGCCATTGAAGAACAGGTGAAAGCCAAGGTGTTTTCCAAAAATAATGAGGCATCCATTACCCTGACCGTTCCCGTGAATGAGAGCGAAGACGTCGTGGCGCTTCTGGAAGACCGGGCGTTTGCCACGGAATTCTTCATCATTGCGGACCTTGACGTGAAAACCGGTCCGGAACTGGCAGCCTCCGCCGCAAAAACGGAACATGCCATGTGCCCGCGCTGCCGCCGGTATGAACCGGCGGCGG
>OHWM01001115.1_pt1 | contig 10986 bp, 9 predicted proteins | sample 1579731 | NCBI WGS metagenome assembly OHWM01 (sample SAMEA3882510, study PRJEB24775) | human gut metagenome | biome: human-associated habitat; feature: intestine environment; material: feces | place: Netherlands | collected 2009/2010
GTACGGCAGCGGTCAGGGTAAAGTTTTCCTCACAGACCGGATAGGCCACCGTTTTGCCCAGCCGGGCCGCCTGCTCTGCCAGCACAGCAAGATCCACCTCCCCGCCAAAAGCGGCGTAGAGCAGCAGATTCTCTGCCTTTTGGAAGCAAGGCATGGCCAGAATGCGGGCACAGATGGCTGCATTGGCCGCCGCCCGCTCTGCCTGCGGCAGACCCCTGCGGGCCATGATGCCCGCCCGGCGCTGCGCTGCTTTCCGGTCCCGGATCTCCATTGACACTTCTCTCCCCTGAAATTTCATACCCACTCAATATATCTGAAATGCGGAAGAATTGCAAGAGCATGGCTGGAAAATAACCGCAAAATAGGCTATAATGGTGCAGAACAAACCAAAAAGGAGAACGATTATGCTCATTTATCTGCTGCGTCACGGCCAGACGGAGTACAACGCGCAAAAACGATATCAGGGCCAGCGGGACATCCCCCTTTCCGCCGCGGGCATCGCCCAGCTGCGGCAGGCAGATTTTTCACCGGAGGTGGTCTATGTCACCCCGCTGCAGCGCACCGCCCAGACGGCGCGGGTGTTCTTTCCCGGGGCAAAGCTCATTCCGGTGGACGGGCTGAAGGAGATGAACTTCGGCCGGTTCGAGGGCCAGACCTTCGTACAAGTGGAGCAGGACCCGGAATATCTGGCATGGGTGCAGGAAAACGAGCACGCCGCCCACCCGGATGGGGAGCGCAGGAGCGATTTCTGCAACAGGGTGTGCAAAACGCTGGCCGACCTCATTGACAAGGCCCTTGCCGAAGGGCAGGAGCGGCTGGTCATCGTGGCCCATGGCGGCACCCAGATGGCCGCACTGGAGCGGTTTGGCGTGCCCCGCCGCAGCTTTCACGACTGGTGCGGCCCCAACGCGGGCGGCTATGTGCTGGATGCCCGGGACTGGCCGGAGCAGCACATCCTGCACCTGGTGGAGACCGTGCAGTACACAAAGGAGAACGGATGATGGAACAGGGCCTGCTGCATCTTTACTGGGGCGACGGCAAGGGGAAGACCACCGCCGCCATGGGCCTTGCCCTCCGCGCACTGGGCAGCGGTAAACGGGTGGTCATCGTGCAGTTCCTGAAGGGCGGCAAGAGCGGGGAGATCCCGCTGCTGGAGCAGCTGGGGGCCACGGTCTACCGGGGCAAGGGCGGGCAGAAGTTCGTGTTCCAGATGAACGAAGCGGAAAAGGCCGCTGCCCGGGCCGTGCAGAACGAAAACCTGACCGCCGCACTGGCCGAGCCTGCCGACCTGCTTATTTTAGATGAAGCCGGTTCGGCCTGGGAGCTGGACATGGTGGACAAAGACCTGCTCCGGCGGGCCGTTCTGGAGCGCCCCGCCGCGCAGGAATGCGTGCTGACCGCCCACAAGGCCCCGCAGTGGATGCTGGATGCCGCCGACTACTCCACCGAGATGAAATGCTGCCGCCACCCCTACCAGAAGGGCATCAAGGCGCGCAAAGGCATCGAATACTAAAAACGCCCGGAGAACCGCAGCTTTCAGCGGACCTCCGGGCGTTTTTGTGTTTACTGTTTTGCAATGATATCGTGGTTGGCCGCCAGCAGGCCAAGGGCCAGCGCAGCGCTCAGGATGTCGGCCACAGCCTGAGCCATCAGCACGCCCTGATACTGGAACAGATGTACGCAGACCATCAATGCCAACAGAAACACCACGCCCTGACGGCTGATGGAGAGCAGGAAGGACGGTACGATTTTACCAGTTGCCTGGAACAGCACCGTGAGCAGGAGCACCACGCCGCCAAAGGCTGCGGTGTAGACCTGCCAGCGGAGCATCTGCGCACCAGTGGCGATCATCCCGGCATCCTGCACGAAGAGCTGCATCAGCGCACCGGAATTCAGGCAGAGGATGAGGGACAGCACCACGGCAATGGAGACGAGGAAGGTCAGACAGAAGCAGATGAGCTTGCGCATCACGTCCCGCTTTTTTGCGCCGTACAGGTAACCGAACAGTGGGATGCCGCCGAACGAGAAGCCAACCAGAACCAGCTGGGCGATCATGCTCACCTTGCTGGCAATGCCCATGGCGGCAATTTTATCGTTGCCGTAAAGCAAGAGAAACTGGTTCATCACAATGACAGTCAGGCTCTGCATCAGGTTGCTCAGCGCGGCAGTAACACCCACGCCCAAAATCTGCTGCAGCTCCCTGCCCGTGACGTGGCACTGGGACAGCTTGACAGACAGGCAGCGGCTCTTTTTGTGGAGCAGCCACAGGAAGTACAGGTCGCTGCACAGGTAGCCCACAATGGTGGCAATGGCCGCGCCCCCTGCGCCCCAGCCCACTGTGGTGATGAGGATGGGATCGAGGATGATATTGATGACCGTGCCGCCGATGCTGCCGATCATGGACTGGGTGGCCATGCCCTCACAGCGGACGAGGTTGGAATGGATAAAGTTCAGCACCGTGGCCGGGGCACCAATGGCCAGCACGGTGTAATAGGCCTGTGCGTGCGGCATCGTCTCAGCAGTCGCACCCAGAATGCCCAGCAGCGGGGCGCGGAACAGCATCATCAGGGCCGCCAGCACCACGCCCGTGGTCAGGGCCACATAGAAGCAGAACGAGCTGACCCGGCCGGTGCCCTCACGGTCGTCCTGTCCCAGCAGGCGGGAAATGAGTGAGCTGCCGCCCTGGCCGTAGATGTTGCCGAAGGCCATGAGGGCTGTGAACACCGGCGCACAGAGCGAAACACCCGCAATCAGCGCCGTATCGTTGGACTGCGCAATAAAAAAGGTATCGGCAAGGTTATACACTACGCTCACCATCAGGCCGAACACCGAGGGCAGCGCCATCTTGAAATAGGTGCGGTACAGATGATCGAGATCAAAAATAGAATCCATTGGTTTTTCCTCCACTTTCGTCCCTATTATAAAGGTTTTGCTTGCATTTGTTTGTGACACATGGCACAATGAAATAAAAGAAATGAGGTGAACTCATGCAGGAAATTCGTGACCCAGCCTGTCTGGAAACGCTGTACCGGAAGCTGGAACTTTCCTCCCGGACCAGAACAGCAAAACGCCCGCGCAGGAGCTTTCCTGTGCGGGCGCTGCATTTCCTTTTGTGTTTTACCGCACCAACAGCAGCAGCCAGGCGGATGCCACAGCCTGCAGGATGAGCCAGCGGGCCACGACCTGCTCATCGCTCCAGCCCAGACGCTTGCGCACATGGTCGTGCAGCGGGGTCAGGGTGTTCTTGAGGATGGAGATGTGCAAAAACCGCTTGAAGCTGATCTTCAGGATGCCCAGGCTGCCGTCCACAATGAACACCAGCGCGGCCAGCAGGAAGGCGAAGGGGTGGCTGCTCTTGAGGGCCAGAACGGCCAGGAAGAAGCCCATGGCGCGGCTGCCCGCGTCACCCATCAGCAGGGTAGAAGGCTTGGCGTTCTGCCACAGGTAGGCCAGCAGGGCACCAATGAACACGATGCCTGCGGTGGCGTAATCCCCCAGTTCCTCCCAGTAGGCCAGCAGGAAGGTACCGATGCTGACCACGGCAAGGCTGGCGGAAAGGCCGTCCACGCCATCGGTGCAGTTGACCACATTGATGCTGGCCCAGATCAGGACGATGATCAGGATAAGGTAGACGGCATAGGGCAGGCTGAAGCTCCAGCTCAGGAAGTTGACCTCCGTGCCGTTGAAGTTCAGGTAGGTCACGCCCGCCACAACGGCGATGACCAGGTCGATCAGGCCCTTTTTGTACTCGTTCCAGGCGGTCTCGGCAGCATCGTCAAAATAGCCGGAGAGCATGGACGCAATGAGCAGGACGGTGTAGATGACATACTCTGCCTTAAAGGGCACCACGGCCAGCGTGACCAGTGCGATGCAGAGTACAAAGATGAGGCCGGAGCCCCGGGCCTTGCCCTTGGAGAGTTCGCCGTTCACGGCAAACGCGCGGCCATGGTCGTGGGGGAGCTTATCGTGGAACACCGAGTCCATCAGCGCGGTCAGCGCAAATGCAAGCAGAAAGCCCAGCGCATCCACGGTGCGCGGGTTGCCAGAAAGCAGTTGAAGCATAGTTTTTTCCTCTTTCCCGGAGCGGCAGAGGCCGTTCCTGTTCTTTCACGGCTGGATACAAATGAAGTGTATCACGCCCGGGCCAAAAAATCAATCTCCAGGGCAATGGCTACCCCATGGGCTGATGGGTTGACATTTTTCGCCCCCCTGTCTATAATGGGAGGACAAACGCCCTTTCAAGGGTATTTTTTTGTCTCACAGGGAAATCGGAGAAAAAGGAGAAGACATGAAACTTTCACTTGAACAGCTTTCGGCCCGGATGCGGCAGGGTGAAACCATCCCTTCCCGCCAGACGGCCCAGGTGGCTCTGGCGCTGAGCATCCCCTCCATTCTGGAGCAGCTGGTGGTCACTGCCATGGGATACATCGATGCTGCCATGGTGGGCCACATCGGTGCAGAAGCTACTGCTTCCATCGGCATCGTCAGCTCCAGCACCTGGCTGCTCCACGGTGTTCTGGTGGGCCTGTACACTGCCCTCTCCATCCAGATCGCCCAGTATCTGGGGGCCGACCGGCAGGATGATGCCCGCAGCGTGCTGCGGCAGGCTATGCTTTTCAATGTGATCCTGGGCGTGGGTGCCGCCCTCTTCGGCCTGGGCATCAGCCCCTTTCTGCCGGGGTGGCTGGGAGCTGACCCCTCCCTGCGGGCAAACGCCACAGCCTACTTTGCCATCTGGTCAGCGGCGCTGCCCTTCACCATGGCCATGGGCATGTACGCCTCCATCCTCCGGGCGGCAGGCAACGCCCTGATCGCCAGCCTCATCAGCGTGCTGGTCTGCGTGCTGGATGCCATCTTCAACTTCTTCCTCATCAACCCCACCCGGACGCTGTGGGGCATCACCGTCTGGGGTGCCGGGCTGGGTGTGCCCGGCGCAGCCCTGGGCACCGCCCTGGCCACTGTGGTGGGCGGCCTGCTGGCTTTGGCCATCCTGCTGCTGCGGGAAAGCCCCCTCTGCATCCGGAAGCCTGCCCCCTGGAAGATCACCCGCTCCTGCCTGCGGAACCTGCTGTGGGTCGGCGGTCCTCTGGCGGGAGAACGTGCCGCCATCTCTCTGGCGCAGGTGGTGGTGGTGCGCATCGTGGCCGACCTGGGTACCGTGGCCATTGCCGCCAACAGCCTGGCTGTCAACGCCGAGGGCTTGTGCTACATGGCGGGCTACGGCATCCAGAGCGCAGCCGTCACCCTCATCGGCCAGGCCGTGGGTGCCAACCGGAAGGATATGGCCAAGCGGTTTGCCTGGCTGTGCACCGGCCTTGGCATGGGGGTCATGGCCCTTTCCGGCGTTGGCCTGTGGATCTTTGCCCCCACCCTGATGAGCCTTTTCACCACCGATGCGGCTGTCATTGCTCTGGGTGCTCAGGTTTTGCGCATCGAAGCCTGGGCCGAGCCCATGTTCGGTGCCTCCATCGTGGCCAGCGGTGCCATGCAGGGTGCGGGCGACAGCACCTCCTGTTTTGTGCTGAACATATTCAGCATGTGGTGCATCCGGCTGACACTGGCGTTCCTGCTGGCTCCCCGGCTGGGCCTGATGGGCGTTTGGGGTGCCATGTGCTGCGAACTGAGCATCCGGGGCCTGCTGTTCCTCATCCGCCTTGCCCGGGGCAAGTGGCTGGAAAAGGGCGCGCTGTCTTAAATCGAATCGGTATAAGCAAAAAAGAAAGGACGCTCTCGCGTCCTTTCTTTTTTGTTCTGTCACTCACTTCCGGCCATGCAGGATGGGAGAGAGCGGCTTATAGATCAACATGCAGATCAGGGCATCCAGCAGGCCCTTGACCAGAGTGAAGGGCATATTGAAGATGACCAGGCACTTGATAAGGCTGTTTGCAGAGGGCAGGATAGCCTGATACATACCCAGGATGGCTTCCAGCGGCATGTGATAGAACTTGACGTAGGCCGGGTAGGTAATGAAGTAGTTGGACGGCACACTGAACAGGGCCATGGCCACGGCACCGGCCACGGCACCGATGATGGCGTTCTTGCGGCTCTTGTGGTGCTTGTAGAGGTAACCGGCCAGTGCGGAGAACACCGCACCCAGCATGAAGTTGCACAGCTCACCCACCAGTGCGGTAGAGGTGCCCTTGATGACCACATGGAGCAGGTTCTTCATAAAGCTGATGATCACACCGTACACCGGGCCAAGGGCAAAAGCACCCAGCAGAGCGGGCAGGTCGGAGAAGTCCATCTTGACGAAGGACGGGATGAGCATCGGGAGCGGGAACTCGATGAACATCAGGATAAAGGCCACCGCGCTGAGCATGGCGGCAACGGTCAGGTTGTGGGTGGTATTCTTTTTCATGGTAGTTGTCCTCCCCGGGGGATACGCCCCGTTCAAATTTGTTCGGAAAGCCCTTTTCGCGCTGGATCGAACCGGAAAGACAAACCAAAAAGCGCCCTGCTGCAACCAAAAACTGCAACAGGGCGCACAGACGCAATTTGCCTGCCGTTTCTTGCATCCGGACTATACCGTTGGTCCCGGAGTTGCACCGGGTCAGCACCCTTGCGGGTGGTCGCGGACTTTACCGCCAGTGGGGAATTGCACCCCGCCCTGAAACGAACTTTCTGACCAAGAGTATAGCGCGGTACTGCGGCGCTGTCAAGCCCCCTTTCCAAAAAGTTTGCACATTTTTTGTCAAAGTGCGTTTTCACCTTTCTTTCCTTGCCCCGGGCGGCAGAGTATGCTATCATAATATGCGTTGTGAAAAAACACAGGAGGTTTTCCATGATTTTCTCGATCCGTGGCCTTGGTTTTGAACTGGGCTCTCTTCTGCTGGAAGGCTGGGCAGCCTTTGCCGCCCGTGTGGTATGCGCGGCGCTGTTGCTGGTGCTTGGCTGGCTGGCGCGGCAGCTTTTGTCCCGCAAAGTGTGCCCTGCCCTGCTGCGCCGCAGCTGGCGGCTGGCGGGTACGCCCATTCTGCTGCGCAGCTTTGCCGTGCCGGTGCAGCGGCTCACCCTTGCGGCGTTCATCTATGCCGCAGCGGCCAGCCTGCCATGGGCCATTCCCGGCGTGAGCAAATTTCTGCTCATAGCCTTTGAGCTTGCCGCCACCTTTTTTGTGTGTCAGGGACTGTACGCCGCCGCCGACCTCACCGACCTTTTGCTGGCGAGCTGCGGCGAGGAGGTGCGCACTAACCGCACTCTAACCACCCTGCTGAACAAGGTGTACAAAGTTCTCATCGTGGTGCTGGGCATTATGACCATGGCACAGGAGAGCGGCCTGCCGGTGGGCAGCATCGTAGCTAGTGCGGGTCTTGTCGGTCTGACTATCTCTCTGGCGGCGCAGGACAGCGCCAAAAACCTGTTCAGCGGGCTGGTCATCCTGCTGGATCGCCCGTTTTCCATCGGCGACTGGATCACCGTGGGCGACGTTTCCGGCGAGGTGGTGGACATCAACTTCCGCTCCACCAAAGTCCGCGCACTGGATAACTCGGTGTACATCCTGACCAACAGCACGGTCAGCTCTGCCACCATCAACAACGGTACTTTGCGTAACAAGCGGCTGTACCGCTTCACCCTCGGGGTCACCTACGATACCACTCGCCCCCAACTGGAACAGCTGATGACCGACCTGACCGCCATGCTCAAGGCCAGCCCCTACACCTACGAGGACTCGGTGCTGGTCAAGCTGAGCGGCTTCGGCGCTTCCAGCATCGACCTGCTGGTGTCTGCCTACCTGCGCACCGCCGACATGACCCGCTTTTTGCAGATGCAGAACGATCTGAACCTTGACCTGATGGACGTGATGCAGAAAAACGGCGTGGACTTCGCCTTCCCCTCCACCACCGTGTATCTGGAAAAGAACAACTGAACTTTTTTGGAGGGCTCCTTCCTATGACACAGCTTTTGCTGCCTATCATTTACTTAGCTTTTATCAGTCTTGGCCTGCCAGATTCCCTGCTGGGGTCTGCATGGCCCACCATGTACCCCCAGCTGGGCGTCCCCTTCTCCTACGCGGGCATCCTGTCCATGATCATCTCGCTGGGCACCATCGTTTCCAGCCTGAACAGCGACCGGCTCACCCGGGCGCTGGGCACGGGCAGGGTGACCGCCCTCAGCGTGGGCATGACCGCTGCGGCGCTGTTCGGTTTCTCGGTCTCCGGCCAGTTCTGGATGCTCTGTCTGTGGGCTGTCCCCTACGGTCTGGGTGCGGGCAGCGTGGATGCCGCCCTGAACAACTACGTTGCCCTGCATTACGAAAGCCGCCACATGAGCTGGCTGCACTGTATGTGGGGCGTGGGCACTACCATCGGCCCTGTGGTGATGGGCGCAGCGCTTTCCGGCGGGCTGAGCTGGAACAGCGGCTACCGGTACATCGCCCTGTTCCAGATCGCACTGACTGCCGTGCTTTTTTGCAGCCTGCCCCTGTGGCATAAACGCCCCGATGCCACCCCGGACGGCACCGTGCCCAAGGCGCTGACCCTGCCGCAGGTGTTCGCGCTGCCGGGCGCGAAGGAAGTGATGCTTTGCTTCTTCTGCTACTGCGCACTGGAGACCACCGCCGGACTTTGGGCCAGCAGCTACCTGACCCTTGTGCGGCAGGTGCCCGCCCAGACGGCTGCCAGCTTTGCCAGCCTGTTCTATATCGGCATCACGGTGGGGCGGGGCGTCTGCGGCTTTTTGACCTTAAAGCTGAGTGATGACCAGATGATCCGTCTGGGGTTTGCGGTGCTGGGCGTGGGCATTGCTGCCCTGCTGCTGCCCGGTGCGCAGGTCTTTGCGCTGGCAGGGCTTGTGCTGGTAGGGCTGGGCTGTGCGCCCATCTACCCCAGCGTCATCCACTCCACCCCGGCGCACTTCGGCGTACAGAATTCTCAGGCCGTCATCGGCATCCAGATGAGCAGCGCCTATGTGGGCAATCTTGCCATGCCGCCGCTGTTCGGTCTGCTGGCCAACAACATCACCCCGGCGCTGTTCCCCTTCTACCTGCTGGTATTTCTGGTGCTAATGGCGCTGATGCACCGGCAGCTGGTGCGCAAAACCAACTGCTGAGCTTTTACCCTTTTTCAAAACCGCCATTCTCTTTTTTCGTATACAGCAACACCAGAAAGGCCCGCGCTGTTTGGAGCAGCACGGGCCTTTCTGGTTTCTATGGACTTCCCGGGGATTGAAAGATGTGGAGAATGGCGTCTCCTTATGCCTGCAGCACTTTACCGGCGTATTTCAGCGCTTCGCGGCAGGTCTCTTTCCAGGTCGTCCAAGCGTGGATGCCGCCCTCATAGGGCACATATTCCACTTCTGCTACCTGGCTCAGTTTTTCGACAAATGCTTCCACATCAGCCGGGGGCACCACCGTGTCCTCAGTGCCATGGATGGCATAGAACTTTACCGGGCTGTTGGCAACGGTATAGGAAGCAAGGAAGGCTACCGGATGTTCTGCGTCCCAGGTTGCCTGGTCAAAGTTGTTGAACAGATGCAGCGAAGAGCAGGCATTGCCCTGACTATTGCGCCAGACTGCCGGGGACATCATCAGTGCCGCCGAGAACATCTGCGGATATTTCACTGCAAAGCGGGCTGCACCATAACCACCCATGGAAATGCCGCCGATGATGCGGCCTTCCTTGCTGGCCAACGTGTTGTAAGTTTTGTCGATAAACGGGATCAGATCATGGATGATGGCCGTTTCCATGGCAAGGCCGGGTCCATCGTAATAAAAGGAGTTGTAACCGTCAATGAACACTGCAATGCACTCGGGCAGTTCCCCGCTTCCGATCAGATCGTTGAGGATATCCGGTGTGGAGAAACGCTCAATCATATTGAGTTGATGGCCGCCTACGCCGTGCATCAGGTAAATGACCGGATAGGCCTGTGCCTTGTTGTTTTCATCGTAGCTGGCAGGCAGATAAACCGAATAGTTGCAGTCCTGCTTCAGTGTCTTGGAGTACCAGAACAGCGTTTTGCGGGTGCCCGCATAGGTAGTCTTGGGCGTTTCCTGCTTTTTGAACAGGAAATCCAAGCAGTTGGCATCCTCCTGCGGTGCAGCGGCACTGGCGGTGCACACATTAAGTGCCATCATGCCAAGACCAGCAGCACCCGCTTTCAGAAAAGTTTTACGAGAGAATTTGGTAGCCATAAAAAGTTCCTCCTTTAAATCAATCGTTTTCTTATACATCTTTCAGACAGCCTGCTTTTTGTACTGCAGTACTGTGCCGTGTTCTGTTTTCAGAACTTATTGAGCATCTTTTTCAGCTTTGCCAGTTCCTCTGCATCGCGGGTGTCATCCAGCAGGGTGAGGGCATCGTTGAAATAGTTGCGGTCCAGATAAGAGTGGGTGGCATTGGCGTGGGCAGCCATAGCCTCCAGCACGGCATAACCGGAGCGCACCAGCGGGTGGGTAGCAGGCACGCTGCCGCCCTCGGCCACCAGTGCAAACTTGCTTTCAGCCATATCCTCCAGCAGGGCGCTGTAAGCGTTGTTGGGGTCGGTGCCGTGGTTCTGCAGACCCTGATACAGCAGCTGTGCCACAAAGCCCAGCGTAGAAGCCGTATACCAGTTACCATTGAAATTATTGGGGTTCGCGGCCTTATCGGTGACCGGGGAGTTGATCTTGTTGGTCAGGTACACCACTACCAGATTCTCCACGGGGTCGATCATGGTCAACGTACCGGTCCAGCCCTGATGGCCAATGGTATTGGAGGGTGCCTGCGTACCGAAATACCAGCAGCGCTGGTTGTCACCCTCACGCCACCAGCCCAGACCCCAGTTGGCAGCGTCCTCCTTCTTGGGTGCGGTAAAGGCGTCCATCACGTTGCGGGAGAAGTAGCGGTTCTCGCCGTAGCCGCCGGTGAGCATGACAGAGGCCAGTTTTGCCAACTCGGTAGCGTTGGAGAACAGGCCTGCATGGCCGGAAATACCGCCCATCGCGTAGTAGCACTTCTCGTCGTGCACCTGGCCCTGAATGGTAGCGGTGCGCACGCCGGTGAAGGAGAT
>OHWM01001117.1_pt1 | contig 10962 bp, 10 predicted proteins | sample 1579731 | NCBI WGS metagenome assembly OHWM01 (sample SAMEA3882510, study PRJEB24775) | human gut metagenome | biome: human-associated habitat; feature: intestine environment; material: feces | place: Netherlands | collected 2009/2010
TTCTGGGCACCGCGTCCATGAAGCCGCCGCCGTCCCGCAGGTAAGCGTTCCCCCACCATTCCGCACAGGCCGGACGCACGCTCTTTTGCCTGCGCGCCACGGCGTCTATCGTCAGAAGGCAAAGGGGAGCAGCCTGAACCGACTGGCGCCTGGCTACTTCCACCGCGCAGGAGCCTCCGTAGCTGTGTCCTATCAACACGACAGGCAGCCCGGGATATCTCCGTCTCAGCTCTTCCAGCTCCACCGCTATTTTTCCGCACCTGTCAAAAAACACGCCGCAGCCGCCTCCGTCCCAGTGGTAATAAGCCGTTGCGTACGCCACACCCGGCAAAAAACCGGGAAATCCTTTCTCCACACGGCTCAAACAACCCGCAAACATGTCCCCGAAACCGCCGATGAACACAGCCAGATACCCGGGAACGTTTTCGCGGGAGAACCGATTCAGCGTCCTTTGAAAATGCATGACGGCCCCCATGATGGAGAAATCACGTCAATATCCAAGCCTGTAAGACGTTCTGGCTTGATAAAACCTGAAAACTGTCCAAATGTGGTGGTATGCAAGTAATCATTCACCAATGGGCCTTCAACGGAAGCTTTGACCAGCTTGCCTCCCTGCCCCGCCAGGAACTCGTCAACGACTGGTTCGGCTATGATGTGGAGCCAAGTGCGGAATTCGCCTTCGCCACGGACGGGGAATTCCTCTGGTTTCTGGCTTCCCGCAGCAAGGCAGCCACCATCCATCCGGAAGCCCGGCCCGGCCAGTTCCAGCCGGAACTATGGCGGTACGACCTGGCGGAATGGTTCATGGCCGCGGGAGACGGCACCAATTACTGGGAATTCAACCTTGCTCCCAACGGCGCATGGTGGGCCTGCGCCTTTTCCGACACCCGCCGCGCCAATGAAGATATTCCCGCTCCGCTGGCCGTGGATACCAAGTGCATTCTGACGGACGAAGAATGGTGCGCCATGGCCCGGATTCCGTTGAACGAACTGCGCGGCGTGGACATCCGCGACTGCAAGCTGGCAGCCACGTTCATCCTGGACACTCCGGACCAGATTTTCCTGACTACGGCGGACGACCTTTCCGGCAATCCGGATTTCCACCGCCCGGACTGCTTCTGCACCCCCATTCTCAAATAATCCATGTCTTTGAAAGAAGACATTTCCCGCATTCTGGGGCCTGAAAAAGTTTCCGGAGCCCCGGATGTGCTGGCGGCGCACGCCGGGGACAAATGGTACGCCTCCGTGCTGCCGGAGGCAGTCGTTTTCCCGGAAAGTACGGAGGACGTCTCCCTGTTGCTGCGCTACGCATCCTCCATGAACATCCCCGTCACGGCCCGCGGCGGCGGGGTGGGATACGTAGGAGGGTGCGTTCCCGTGCGCGGAGGCATCAGCCTTTCCCTGGAACGGATGAACCGTATCCTGGAGATATCCCCGGAAGACGGCGTTGCCGTGGTGGAACCCGGCGTTATCACAGCGGATCTCCAGCGGGAAGCCCGTGCTCTGGGATGGTTCTACCCGCCGGACCCGGCCTCCAGAAAGGAATGCAGCATCGGAGGAAATATCGCCACGAACGCAGGCGGCCCCAGATGCCTGAAATATGGAGTCACCAGAGCTTACGTGCTGGGGTTGACCGTGGTGCTTGCCAGCGGAGAGGTAGTGGAATGCGGAGGACGCACCCATAAAAACAAGACGGGGTTCGATATCGGGGACCTTTTTATCGGTTCGGAAGGAATGCTGGGCATCATCACGCGGGCCGTTTTGAGGCTCATCCCCCACCCGGAAGCATTCGGCGCGCTCAGCGCCGGCTTCCCGCAATTCCCGCTGGCAGCTGCCGCCGTGCAGCGCATCCTGAACAGCGGGCATCTTCCCTCCGCCCTGGAAATAACAGACAGTTTCACTCTCCGCGCCGCCCGGAACTATCTGGGGGACAGCGCCCTGCCTTCCGGCTGCCGCGGCCACCTGATTGTGGAAGTGGACGGCCCGCCGTGCGTGAGGAACTGGATTCCCTATGCACCCTGCTGGAAGAATGCGGCGCGACCGGAATTCTGCGCGCAGACACGGAAGCGGAGGCGGAAGCCATCTGGCAACTCCGCCGGGAATTTTCCTACAGCCTGAAAGCAACCGGAATGACCAAGCTCAACGAAGACATCGTCATCCCCAGATCGCGCTTGGTGGCCCTGGTGGAATTCTGTGAGGCCCTGAACCGGGAAACAGGGCTGGACATCGCGTGTTTCGGCCATTCCGGGGACGGCAACATCCATACCAACATCATGGTGGACGATTATGCGAATCCAGAGAAGAAAGCCCTGGCGGACGCCTGTGTGGACAGGCTGTTCCACTGGGTGCTGGCACACGGAGGCGCCATTACCGGGGAACACGGCATCGGCCTGGCGAAGGCCAAATGGTTCCGGAAAGCCGTGGGGGAAGGCGCCTACCACCTGCACGAACTGGTCAAATCCGCCCTGGACCCAAAAAATTTGCTGAATCCTGGAAAAATGGGGCTTCCGTAACGTAAAATAAACTTCCATGACGCCTCCGGACGGGGCATCATGAATGCCGTACTTCATGAATAGCCCGCACAAGTCCATCCTAGCTGCCCTTTACGATTGCTTTCCGGCTGCAAACGCCGTTCTGGTGTTTCTTCTGGATCATCCTCTGGCCTGGTTCACGCCCAAATGGCGCCGGAAAGGACGTATGGCCCTGAAAGCAGTGCGCCGCTACATCAACTACAATCGCGATCTTCTGCCTCCCGAACGCCTGGCGGAGTTTGAAGAAAGCCGCGACCTGCTGAAAACGGCCCTTTACCGGGGTGACAGGCAGCAGGCGGAAACCATTACCGCCAAACTGGAATCCACGCTGGAATCCATCCCCGGAGCGGTTCCTTCCGCCTTGGCGGAAAACGTGGAAGTTCTGTTCGTGATTCTGGCCATTTTCCTGGGTTTGCGCTGTTATGTAGTCCAGCCCTTCCGCATCCCGACCGGTTCCATGCAGCCCTCCCTGAACGGAATCCGCGCCCTTCCCCAGGAAGGGGATCCTACCCTGATGCAGAAAATCGGGGACATGATCCTGTACGGCGGCTCCTATGTGCACGAAACGGCCTCCAAGGAAAAGAAAATCGTCCGTTTCGAACCTGCCACCAAGTATCTTCTGCTCACGGTGACCAACGTGATTTTCGATGACGGCTCCAAGCTGGAAATTCCGGCAGCGGAAGCGGAAACGCGCCGCTACTTCCTCAATCAGGAACCGCGCTTTGAAGCCGAACGGCACACCCCGTTCAGAAGCTACCTGCCCGGAGACACAATCGTCAATGCCCGTTTTGACGCCGGGGACCTAATCGTGGTGAATAAAATGGCCTACCACTTCCGCAAGCCGGAACGAGGGGAAGTCTTCGTCTTTGATACACGCGGCATCGAAGGCATCGCCAATAAGGGAAGCAGCACCGGCCAGGAAGGAGGAACCCACTACGTCAAACGCCTCTGCGGCATTCCGGGAGATACCCTCTCCATTCAGAACTCCCAGCTAATCGTCAATGGGAAACCAGCCACGGAATGGACTATCCAGAGGGTCGCTTCCGGCAAGCCCCCCTACCAGCCCTGCGGCTACGTGGCCCTTCCCGCCCCCCTGAGCCTGCTGGACGGCAGAGCTTACATCACGGAAGGGGGAACCGTTCATCTGTCCAACGACAGCAAACGCCCCTATCTGCGTGAATACGTGGCGCTGGGGGACAATTCCACCCGCGAAAATTCCTTTGATTCCCGGTACTGGGGCCCCGTCCGCCAGTACAACATCGTAGGCCCCGCCAGCTTCTGCCTGTGGCCCTTTACTTCCCACTGGGGCCTTATTCCATGATTTTTATCCCTTTCGCAGGCACGTTTTTTCCGTCAAGACATGACTCAAGCCCAAACCATCACCAGCAAGGCCAAGTCCAACCTGGCCTTTGCCCTCATTGATCTTCCTGAAGAAGAACGCCGCCATATGGCGGAATTTTACGCTTTCTGCCGCACGGTGGACGATATCGTGGACGAACCGGGCATGACTCCCCGCGAACGCCACGACGCATTGAACCGCTGGGTGGAGGTCATCAACGGCGGAGAAGGCCTGGAACTGACGGAACTGGAGGAGGACATCATAGCCCTCATCCAGGATTTGGAGCTGGACACCACTCCCATGCTGCACCTGATTGAAGGCTGCCGTTCGGATATCTGCCAGCAGCAGCCCCGCAGCCGCGATGAACTGCTGGACTACACCTACTGCGTAGCCTGCTGCGTGGGCCTCACCTCCGCCCGCATCATGGGGGCGGGAGAAGCCTCCTATCCGTACGCCATTGCCTTGGGGCATGCCCTTCAAATGGTGAACATCATCCGGGACGTGGCGGAAGACTGCGGCAAGTCCAACCGCATTTATTTGCCCAAGGAGGATATGGACCGCTTTGGATACACCCTGGAAGACCTGCGCTGCAGGGTGTATTCCCCCCGGCTTCAGGAGCTGCTGAAATATGAAGCGGATCTGGCGGAAACTTTCTTTGCGGAAGCGGAGAGGGAATACAACCTTCTCAGCCCGGAAGACAAAGCCGCCCTTATTCCGGCGCAGGCCATGGCGCTCATTTACCATACCATTCTGGACAAAATGAAGGCGAGCGGCTTCCGTATTTTCGACATCCGCTACCGCGTCAACACCTTCCACAAGCTCTGGCTCCTGTTCCGCACCAAACTGGATATTGACCCTCAATCCTACTACGACAAATCCAAAGCGTATTATGACAAGCTGGTAGGCTTTCTTTCCCGCCCCGGCAGAAAGGATGAAAAACAGGGGCCTCCCAGGTGAGCCATGGAAAAGCTGCGGATTTTTCTCCCGGCCCTGCAAGAATTATCCTTGTCCCGAAAACCGTGTTCCTGTAGGAGTTGCAGCATGCAAAACCCCGTGGCCTCCCTGCTTTTTATTCTCGCAATGTTGACAGGGCCATGCCCGGCAGCGGATTATCCGGAACGGACGGAGCGCACGCAATCCGCAGGAAACCATGTCTGGCATATAGACCCGGACAAGGGAAATGACGGCAATCCGGGAACGGCCCCATCCACGGCGTGGAAAAGCATGGCGCCGGCCAACCGTCTCATCATGGCGCGGGGAGATACGCTCGTCATCCATCCGGGGGAACATGCCGTCTCCCTGGCGCTGATGGGGGAAGGTTCCAAACAGGCCCCGGTCACCATCCGGTTCATGCCCGGCAGGCATATCTTCAAACACGGTGCCCTGATGACCGGAAAACCGCAGATTTCCAACACCAACGATGCGCCCAACGAGCCCAAGGCCATGGCTATCCGCCTGATGGAAGCCAAAAACATACGCCTGGAGGGAAAGCCGGGAGCCACCGACATCCTGCTGGAAGGAAAAGCCATCTTTGTCTGCATGGAACATGCGGAAAACGTTTCCCTGAACGGCCTGGGGTTTGATTACCTGCATCCGACCATGGGGGAATTTCTGGTCACGGAAGTTGAAGGGGATACCATGAAAGCAACTATTCCGGACGGAATCCTGTACACAGTGAAGGATGGGAACCTGACCTGGCACGGACCCGGATGGGAATTCCGCATGGGAGGGTATTCCAAAGTTTTTGATTCCGCCTCCGGCACTTTCCAGGGCCGTTTCGACCCCGGGAAAACAGTCATCAGAGAGTTGTCTCCCGGAAAAATCAGCGTCACGTTCAAGGAAGGCTCCCCAACCATGAAACCGGGCCAATCCTACCAGAACCGCAATACCCGGAGGGACTGCTGCGGCTTCTTTCAATACAGAAGCAAAAACATCCTCTGGAATAACTGTCATATTTACTATATGCACGGCATGGGCGTCGTTTCCCAGTTCTGCGAGAACATCATGTTCAGCCACTTGAACATAGCTCCGCGCCCCCGCTCCCTCCGCACCAGCTCCTCCTGGGCGGATAATCTGCACTTTTCCGGATGCAGGGGAAAAATCATCGTCAAGGATTGCGTGTTGGGAGCCTCCCATGACGACGCCATCAATGTTCATGGCACCCACTTGCGCATTGTAGGCAGGCCGGCCCCCAACAAAATCACCGTCCGGTTCATGCATCCCCAGACCTTCGGCTTTGACGCCTTTGCCCCAGGAGACCGGATCGATTATGTTTCCAGCAACACGCTGGTGCCTTATGCATCCAATACCGTTTCCGGCGTCAACCAACTCAATGAAAAGGAAATAGAACTTACGCTGCAACATCCCAATCCCGGAAACATCCAGCCTGATGATGTTGTGGAAAACGTCACATGGACGCCATCCGTCCATATCAGCAACACGGTATGCCGCCACATTCCCACCCGGGGCTTCCTGCTTACCACCAGGAAGCCGGTGCTGGTTGAACGGTGCCGGTTTTAGAAAACGGGCATGCCCGCCATCCTGGTGGAAGATGACGCCTCCGGCTGGTATGAATCCGGCGTGGTCAGGAATATGACCATTTCCCGCAATACCTTTATTCAATGCGGAGAAGCCGTCATCCAGATCGTGCCGCACGCCCCACGGCCGGAAGGGGAAGTTCACCGGAACATCACCATTACCGGAAACACATTTGACCTCAAGAACGGAACCGCCATCCGCACTCGCCATACCGGCAGCGTCAAGGCGGAGAAAAACACTTTCACCAAAGACGGAAAAAAGATCCCTGAAGAAAAGGCGGTGGATATCCGGTAGAAAACCTCTTTCCTACCGGTGACGGGAAACATGCACCGTTACGGAAACGCTGTCCGTCCGCGGCAGGATGAACTTGCGCAGAGTAACAACCACGTGCCGCGCGCCGAACTCCTTCAGGCAAACCTTTCCCATATCCTCCGCCAGCGTTTCCACCAGCTTGCGCGGGCGCGCCATGGCCTCCGCCCGGAGCGCACGGGCCATGGAATCATAACAGACGGTTCTGGAAAAATCATCGTTCAGTCCGGACAAGGCCTCCTCCGGATAAAAAGTGATGTCCGCTTTCAGGGTCTGCATGGAAGCGCGCTCCTCGTCCGGAACGCCGATGAAGGTATCCAGTTCAAGACCGTTGATGTTAATGGAATCCTGCGTATCGGAAGGGAGCGCGTAACGGCGCATCAGCGTGCGCAGAACAAGCAGGTCCGGAGCAATCATGTCCGGTTTGGCCTTGGAAAGCTGCGCAGCGTCATTATAGCCGGTCAGGACGGCAATGGATGTGATGCCTGCGTGATGGGCCGTTTCCACATCATGCTGCATGTCCCCGATAAATGCGGTTTCATGGGCATGCAGCCCATGCTGGGCCAGCAGGGTATGAATGTGGGCATCCTTATGGCGGATGCCCGCATGAATGGCTTCAAAATATTCCATCATGCCCAGCTCCCTGCATTGGGTATCAAACTCCTTGGCGTCCACGCTGGTAAGAATAAAGCAGCGCACGCCGCGCGCGCGGCAGAACTCCAGGAATTCCCGGGCATTCGGCAGCACTTCCACCGGAGCATTGGAAACGCGGAAGGCGTACCGGAAATGGTCTTCCAGTTCATCCAGATCCGCGTGGGGGAGCACCCGGGCATAATAGTCCGGATAGGGAAGCTGGAATTCCGCGCGAAATTCATCCCTGTTCATGCAGGGTTTCCCGTATTGGGAAAAGACGTAGTTGGAGGCGTCCAACGTCAGGGCCAAGTCGTCCACCAGGGTGCCGGACCAGTCGAAAATGATATTTTTAAACATGGGAATGCGTATGAAAAAACTCAGTCCAGGGCGTACCGCATGGCGGCCAGGCCGAAAAAGGCGGCCGTCTCCACCCGGAGAACGATAGGGCCAAGCGTGACGGGAACAAACCCCGCTTCCAACGCCATGGCCGTCTCCCGGTCCGTAAAATCCCCCTCCGGCCCCACCAGCAGAGAAGCGTGACGGACGGAACGGGAACGAGCGGCCTCCAGCACTTCCCTGACCGGCCGCACTCCGGGCGCCAGAGAGGCGATAATATTCAGTCCTTCCGGAATTCCTCCGCGCAGCCATTCCGCAAAGGGAACGGGAAGCGCCACTTTCGGCAGCGTGTTCTGGCCGCACTGCTTGCAGGCCTCCAAGGCGATGCGCTGCCATTTCTGCCTTTTGGCCTCAGCCTCCCGGGCATTCAGGCGCACGATCGTGCGGTCCGTCACGAGCGGAACAATAGCAGAAACCCCCAGTTCCACAGACTTTTGGATAATGAGATCCATGTTGGCCCCCTTGGGAACAGCCTGGCACAACGTCAAATGGGCCACGGGGGGAGAAGGAGGGCATTCCTCCCCCGGAACCAGCAGCACGCCGGAGCTGCGCGGAGGTTCCGCCACCACAGCGTGGGCCGCACGGCCGCAACCGTCAAACACGATGCAGGAGTCACCCTGCTGCAGGCGCAGAACCTTGGCGGCATGGTGCGCTTCATCCCCTCGCAGCTCCCAGGCGGGAGCAGCCCATTCGGAAGGCGGGAGGAAAAAGCGGGCCATGTCTGAAAAAGGGAAACGGACCTTATTTGCCCTTCAGGTAACGCGCCGCCTTGTCGGCAAACTCCACGCAAGCCGGCTGGTTCCGATTTTCATCCAGGGCAGAGGCAAACGCGTTCAGCTTATCCACCTGCTCCTTGGTAAGCCGGGAGGGGATTTCCACCTCCACCTCCACCAGCATATCCCCCACGTCCGAACCGCGAAGGGCCTTTACCCCCTTGCCGCGCAGACGGAAGATCATGCCGTTCTGCGTTCCTTCCGGCAGCTTGATGGTGGCCGCGCCTTCCAGCGTGGGCACTTTCAGCCTGCCGCCGGAAACAGCCAGGGAAAGCGGAACCGGAACCGTGCAGCTCAGGTCGTTGCCCTCCCTCTGGAAAATATCGTGCGGTTTGACGTCAATAAACACGTGCAGATCCCCGGTAGGGCCGCCATGCACCCCGGCATCCCCTTCCCCGGCGATGCGGAGCTGGCTGCCCGTGGCAACGCCCGCAGGAATACGGATGGTGATGTGGGAATCCTCCCTGACGCGCCCTTCCCCGCGGCAGACGGGGCATGGGTCCGAGATGATTTCCCCGGTGCCGTGGCAGGTGGGGCAGGTGGACTGCTGGACGAAAAAGCCGCTCTGCTGGGTAATGATGCCGCGCCCCTGGCAGGTAGGACAGGACTTGAACGCTTCCTTTCCATCCCTGGCCCCGGTACCGTGGCAGGTCTTGCAAGTCACCAGACGCTCAATCTCAAGCTTCTTGGTGCATCCCTTCGCAGCCTCTTCCAGCGTGATGTCCAAATCATAGCGCAAATCGGAACCGGGTCTCTTGGTGGACCTTTTCTGGCCGCCGCGGCCGGCGCCTCCGAACATATCCGCAAAACCGCCCATTCCGGAAAACATCTGGGCGAAAATATCCATCGGATCCTGGAACCCTCCCCCGGCATAACCGCCGCCCGCAGCGGGACCGCCCTGTTCAAAGGCGGCATGGCCGAAGCGGTCGTAGGCAGCCCTCTTGTCCGCATCGGAAAGCACCTCATAGGCCTCTCCCAGCTCCTTGAACTTTTCTTCTGCGGACGGGTCGTCCGGGTTGCGGTCCGGATGGTACTTTAAGGCCAGCTTGCGATAGGCCTTCTTAATCTCATCGTCAGTAGCGTCCTTGGAAACGCCGAGAATTTCGTAATAATCTTTTTTAGCCATGTGGCGTGAATGTTAAAAAAACGGTCAGACTTGCGGTTCGGGGTCCGGAGTATGGGCGACAACCACGTTCGCCGGGCGCAGAAGCCTGTCTTTCAGCATATACCCCTTGCGGATAACGCGCAGAACGGTGCCTTCCGGCTGGTCGGAGGGTTCCCGCTGAAGAGCTTCCTCCGTGGCGTGGTCAAACATGCTTCCCACCACAGGCTCCACGGCGCTCACGCCATTGCCGGCGAGAAATTCGTCCAGCTGCTTCTTCACCATGCTCATGCCGATGTAAATCATGGAGGAGGCATCTGCGCTGGCGGCGGCCATGCCCATTTCAAAATTATCAATGACGGGTAGAAGTTCTTCCAGCAGGCGCTGATTGGCGAACTTGGCGCATTCCTCCTTTTCCTTCACCATGCGCTTGCGGTAGTTATCATATTCCGCAGCAGTGCGCATGGCGGTATCCCGCCATTTAAGCAATTCCTCTTCCAGGGAAGGTTCCGCCACCTTCTCCTCGGCAGGAGCATCCTGCACCTGTTCCTGCACCTCCAGCTCTTCCGCTTCCGCGTTTTTCTCTTTCTCTTCGTCGCTCATGCGGGCAATGTAAATTCTTTTACCGGATGCGTCAACGGCCTGCTAAGACATGGATGACGTTTGACGCGTAATGGACCGCGCCTGATGCAACCCTTCTACGCATAAAGAAAATGCCTGCCTTCCGCCCGGCTTTCCTAAGCTCCGGAAATATCCTCCGCAGAAAGCAGCCGGGCAAGTTTTCCCTCGCATCCGTCCGGCAGTTCCACCACTTTCAGCCGGGAGGATTCCCCGCGCAGCAGGCTGATGGAGGAACGGGGAATGTCCAGCCATGCGGACAGGAAAAGGACGACGACCTTGTTCGCCTTTCCCTCCACGGGAGGCGCGGCAATGCGCAGCTTCAGCGCGCGGCCGGCACGGGGATCTTCCTCCCATCCCACGGCCTCGCTCTTCTTCGCATTGGGAATAACTTTCAGAGCCAGTTTCATACCGTTTCCATGCCGGACTTCCCGTGCTGCCTGGCCACCAGATCCCCATACCTGATTAAACCGCCGCCAAACAAATCCAAAGCGCTCCCCACCGTGGCATCCATGGTTCCGCCGCTCAAAGCATCTATTTCGTCAATATCCTGAATGCGGCTGATGCCTCCGGCATATGTCATGGGCAGGCGGCGCCAGTTTCCCAGCATTTCCACCAGTTCCCGGTCAATGCCGGTGCAGAGCCCTTCCACATCCGCCGCATGAATAAGAAACTCCGCGCAATATTCCGCCAGAACATCCAGCGTCTGCCCCTTGCTCAGCG
>OHWM01001121.1_pt1 | contig 10902 bp, 10 predicted proteins | sample 1579731 | NCBI WGS metagenome assembly OHWM01 (sample SAMEA3882510, study PRJEB24775) | human gut metagenome | biome: human-associated habitat; feature: intestine environment; material: feces | place: Netherlands | collected 2009/2010
GTTTTCCTTTTGTCCGTTTCAGACTGAACACGGCTTATCAGCCCTTGATTTTCCATTCTTTCCAGCATCGTAGTAAGAGATGTTATCGCTAATCCGCATTTAGTCGAGAGTGACCTGATTGAGATACCATCCTCCTGCCACAGCACATAAAGAATACGTCCCTGGGCTCCATTAAACGCATCAATATTCTTTTCACTGAGAATCTTCTCAAAAATCCGGTCTCCAAGCTGTTTTATTTTTGTGACAAGAAATCCTCCATTCATTTCCATACAAAAGCTCCTATATAGTAGTTTATTAAAAACATACTATATAGGAGCTTTATTGTCAAGAGTTTATATGTCTTAATAGGTAAATTCCATTTTTTTCAATTCTCCAAACTGAAAGTTCCTATAATATCACTTGCCATTCAAAGCATATCATATTTTTAACAATATTTCTATTCACATCAATTCTGGATATGCACTTATTCTTTGTATTTACTATATTTCCGGTTGATTTACTTCTATTACCAGCATCCGGTTAATCTTCTCCTGCATTGTTTCCTTTGCATCTTCATTGAAATAATAACGGACCCCATAGACTGTCTGCCCGATTTCCTTTGTAAATGTGTTCCCCTCTGTTTTTGTATGCACCATTTTTTCCTTTTGGATCCATGCAGAGAGTTATTCCATTGATCTCTGTCAGGACATTATTCTTTAAATCAGTCACCAAATGGTCACTTCCATTTTCGTAGGCTACCTATATATAGCCTTTTCTTTTTTGCTTGCAAAAAGCCTTGTGATCACAGCACTTTTTTAACGTAAAAAGCGTTTTTATATGATTCAGCCAACGACAAAAGTGTCCCCAACAAATATCCCTGTCTATATCTAATGCCGTCTGTGATGTTGAAAAGAAATCTCCCCCACACGTAGCTTTTTTTACACAGCTTTGCAATTTCATTGCCAGATTTGCTTTTCTTCCTTTAAGTGCAAATATGATATCACTCATAGTAAACTGCCCTTCTCCTGAAAAAAAAACATCACTTGAGCCAAATTTTTCCAAATTTAAATACAATACGTTATTTCCTCTGCCGGCACACTGCATCGCACATGCTGCTGCCATACTGGACGTTCCTGTTCCTCCAGCCGGAGACATAAATGCAATAACATTACTTCCTCCTAAATTTAAATGAGATTCTGAAACACTTTGTGAATTTTCTGAATAAATACTTAATATCTGCTTATAGATCAAATCGACTTTCTGAAATTTACAGATTGCCGGATAGCCTTTTACACTTTCTATCCCCATTGAGTCCACCAGATATGCCAAGTTACATTTTGAAGGAAACATTTTTAATTGCATTTCTATTTGCTCATCTACTAAAATCATATCAACTCGGTTTGACTGCAAAAATTCTATTGCCCTGTTCATAACCGTAAATGCGTGTATCTCTACCTGTTCTGTATAACGGGTATTAAATACATTTGTAATTTTTTCTAAGTATCCCGTATCTTGTTCTATAATTGCTACCCTAATTCTCATAAAGCCTCCCAAATAACAATTGATATTTGTATTTTCATGAATTTCGACCTATCATCCAATACGTGTCATCATTTGTGGTCACATTATTTTCATACTTTTTATAGTATTTTTATATATCTCTTCCTATAATTATGCCGTTACGCCTATCATTTTCTGTTAACGGGCGTTTTGTGGTGTTTTTCAAGAACAAAATACTGATAACAAAGGATGTTAAATCATGTCTGATTTCTCACAACTACTTTCCTGTCATATCCACAGTAAGGATATTAAGACCTATGCATTAGCACAATACTGTGGACTTGACCGGTCAAATATGTACAAAATCATTAACGGAAAAAGGAAACCGTCTTCACGGGAGCTGGTCTTAAAGATATGCAAATTTATGCAGCTTTCCCATGCCGAACAAAAGGAAATGGAACAGGCTTATGAGATCACTCTGATTGGGCATGACACTTACTATCGCAGAAAAGCTGTCATTGATTTTTTTAATAATTTCCGTTTGTCTAAACTGAATCTGCCGGTTTTATCCGAACTTAATACGGAAATATTATTTGAAAAAGGATCTGTTACGCTGAATACCATGGCAGAAGTGAACCGTTCGCTTCTGTATATTATTTCTTTGGAAGCAAAAAAATCCAACGGCACGATCGACCTTCTCGTACAGCCGGACTGCGATTTTTTGATGAATATTCTTGCTGCTGAGAATTATGACTGCTCACAGACTACGATCCGTCATATCATCTGTCTCAATAACAGTACCTCAGAATCCAGCACCTATCCAAACTATAATCTGCACTGTCTGGAAAAGATTCTTCCGTTATACAGTAACGTGGATAAATATAACTGCTTTTATTATTACGACCATATTGATTCTAAATGCAGTAAATTTACTTTATTTCCTTATGTCATCATTACCAGTCAGTTTGCCTGTCTGCTGACAGGGGATATGACACAGGGGATCCTGACAAACGCCCCGGAGTCTTTAACTTTATTTAAGGATATCTTCAATCAGTATCTGTCCATAGCATCACCGTTGCTGCGTCCGATCAACGATGTAACCGAGCAGATCAGCTATCTGAATAATATAATCCATGTTGTCCGTTCAGGCTATTCTTTCCAGATGGTTCCATGCCTCACTCCTTATCTGACGCACGACATTTTGGACAAATATATTATTCAGGAACTTCCAAACCGTTCTGAATTTATTCAGGCAATGGACAATTATATTAAAGTATTTCTGTCCTCTCATATGACACCCGATAATATCACATACATTTTTTCTTTAAACGGGGTAAAGAAATTTTTAGACACTGGCAGAGTCAGTGAATATCCTTATGATATTTATCATCCCCTGGAGATGACCGACCGGATCCACCTGATTCGCAAACTGATGCTGAATCTTCCTATCCAGAACTACCGCGTATTAAAGAAAGATATCGGGCATCTGGATAATGAGATTTTTCTTCTGGTCACCCAGCCGATGGGATATATTATGTTCTCAACTCCGCAGGATCACCATCTGATTTATCTGGATATTGAAGAACCCGGACTTTTATATACTTTCTGGGATTTCTGTGAAACTTTGGATGATGCCTTATTCTATACGACAACTGAAGCTATAGAAATACTGCGTGATTTAATTGAACAATACAAAAAACTTAGATAAATATTTTGCATATTTTTCCTCTTTCCGCACATCCTATTCCTGACTATTTTTATTTTTCAGGAGGTTTATCATGGGAAACAATATGGATCTCGATTATGAAATGTTCTGCTACCAGTGTGAGCAGACAGCCAACGGCAAAGGCTGTACCCGTCTCGGTGTCTGCGGAAAGACACCGGAAATTGCCAATCTTCAGGATCTTCTTATCTATCAGGTCAAAGGCATCAGCTGCTATGGAAAAGTTCTCTCAGAGCTTGGACATCCAATTGAGAAAGCAGTGATCGCTTTTATTGAATCTGTACTTTTTACAACCCTGACCAATGTGAATTTTGATGCAGAAGTGCATGTGCAGCTTCTGCAGGAATCTCAAAAGATCAAAGACTCTCTGCGGGAAAAAGTGTCTGCTTCTGAAGGCAGTTCCAATCTTCATGACTCCGACTACTGCAGTTGTCATACTGCTCAGGCTCAGTACCGGCTTCCTTCTACAAAATCTGAAATGCTCCACGATGCCCCCATTGCCGGGATCATGTATGACAAGTCACTTGACCCCGATATCCGTTCGCTCCGGCAGACAATCCTCTATGGCTTAAAAGGGATCAGTGCCTATGGACATCAGGCACGGGAGCTTGGATATTGCAGCGATCAGGTCGATTCTTTTTATATTACTGCACTGGAATCACTGACCGATGACCGACTCACAGTCGAAGAGCTGATCCGCATGACAATGCGAACCGGTGAGGCTGCGATCGAAGTGATGAAAGTCTTAGATGAGGCAAATACTTCTGTCTACGGAAATCCATCCCCTCACACCGTCAATGTCCATATCCGGAAAGGACCGTTCATCATTGTATCCGGTCACGACCTGAAAGATCTGGAAATGCTGCTCCAGCAGACCGAGGGTACGGGAATCAATATTTATACTCACGGAGAAATGCTGCCGTCCCACGGTTATGAGGGGCTGAAAAAATATCCCCATCTCGTTGGAAATTTTGGTGGAGCATGGCAGGATCAGCAGAAGCAATTTGATGGAATCCCCGGCTGTATTCTGATGACAACCAACTGTCTCATGCGTCCACGCGAATCTTATAAGGATCGTATCTACAGTACTAATGTTGTTGGATGGGAAGGTGTAAAATATATTCCGAAAAAGCCGGATGGAACAAAAGATTTCAGTGAGATCATCCGTCATGCACTGGAACTTGGCGGATTTACGCAGGATGTCGAGCCACACGAGATCCTCGTCGGATTTGGTCATCATGCAACGCTCTCTTACACCGACAAAATTGTTCAGGCTGTGGAAAGTGGAAAATTGCGACACTTTTTCCTGATCGGAGGATGTGACGGTGCCAGACCGGGAAGAAACTATTATACGGATTTTGCACAGCTTGTTCCAAAAGACTGTATGATCCTCACTCTTGCCTGTGGAAAATACCGCTTTAACAAAATGGATTTCGGGGAAGTGGCAGGACTGCCGCGACTTCTCGATATTGGACAATGTAATGATGTGTACTCAGCGATCCGCATCGCAACCACCCTCGCTGATGCATTTAACACGGATGTGAACGGACTTCCGTTATCTCTGATCATTTCCTGGTATGAACAGAAAGCCGTTGCCGATCTTCTTGCACTTTTAAGCCTGGGCATCCGTAATATTTATCTTGGACCGGAGCTTCCTGCTTTCTTAAGTCCGAATGTACTTCAATATCTTGTCGATACATTCCATCTCAGAAAGATCACCAACCCGGAAGACGATATTAAAACCTGCCTTAAGCAGAATGTGCAGGCTTAAAGCACTCTGAAAAAGAAAAAACACCCTACAGCGTTACGTCTGCAAGATGTCCTTTGAACTCCCCGAGTTGGGCTCGAACCAACAACCCCACGGTTAACAGCCGTGTGCTCTACCATTGAGCTATCGAGGAATATTCTTTTCGTTGATTTCTTATCAACGAAAGATATTTTATCACAATATACCTTCTTTTTCAATAGGTTTCCGTAATTTTTTAAAAAAATAAATCCGGGTTCATAATGAATCCGGATTCTTTAAAGTGGAGAATACGAGAGTCGAACTCGTGACCTCCTGCTTGCAAGGCAGGCGCTCTCCCAACTGAGCTAATCCCCCAAAGGCTTGTTCCTCAATCAGAACTTCTATAGAATATCATATGAGAACAAACCTGTCAACACTTTTTTACTAAAATGCGAGCAGCCGGATCAAAAATGGATTATGATCATATAAGAATTTCAGAAAAACACTTTTTTCAATCATTCCAAAGCAGGTATGTCCGACAGATGTGGAATACAGTAAAGTCAGTCCCAGGAAGATCAGCCATACGATCAGTAAAGCGGCGAGCAGTCCCAGAATACCTCCTGCCAGGTGATTCACAAATCCCAGCACCGGCAATTCTCCGATAATATTTACCGCAACCATCAATGCCTTGACTATGATGATCGCCAGTAAGAATGTAACCAGGAAAGAGGCTACCTTCAACACCAGCCTTGAGATGTATGATGCCACATAGGATGGAAAACTTGTAACATCCAGTTCTTTATAGATCGTGCTGTTATTATTCTCCAGCAGCATATTTTTCAAAAATTCCGGTACCGGCGAATTTTCAATAATTTTAATCTGTTCATCTCTCGGAATCTCTCCTATGACGGAAAGAATGTCTTCTGCTGAAAGACCATATTTGCTCCAGTCCGTTTCTCCAAGACTTGCGATCTGCTCCGGTGTCAGATTCTCAAGCGGTGTACCACTTAAATTTATTTTTGACAAATCGTCCGCAGAAATCTCCGGCATGAACATTTTTATACACTTTTTCTCAATCACATCATCAATCGGTGTATACTTTACCAGTGCATTTGATACATAGGGTGACAGAAATGTCACCAGAATCATAGTGATCAGGGTTGCAAGAAGAGAAAGTCCAAACTTCAAAAATCCCCTGATATATCCTACTGCAATACAGATCAGAAAAATGCCTGCCACTACAATCAATAACCAATTATCCATACGCTCTCCTATTTCGTCAAATAAACAACTTTCAGTTCATTTGAACTCATCACATAGTACCTGTTCACTCCCACAGCCCGGAAGATTTCTTCTATATCCGCATTCATCCTGCCTTCAAATTTCAGGATTCCGTTGATCTTATAAATACTGCACCGTCTTCCTTCATATAGAATGACCTCATCTCCATCAATCTTCCCGTGCTTATATTCGCCCGTAAACTCTTTACTGAAAATCAATTCACCCGATCGATTATAGACCCTCAGCTCATTTCCTGACTTTTCTTTATTTACGAGGATCATCCCGAAATATTGATCAGAATGGAAAACGCTCCTGATCTCCTGATCCAGCTTCACTTCTTTCAGCCGCTTTGGTGTATCTTTTCCGGAATAAATTTCAAAAGCATTATCGCCTACCGCAATCGACCGATCAGTCCCCATGAAGAATACATCCGCAAGCATCGTTCCCTCATACTGATCTGCCGTCACCCGGTTATCTGTCTTTTCTTTTCCGGTTGCTCCGAAATTATAATATCCGATTCTCGACTCTACAACTCCATTGTCCGTATAAAGATAGCAGACCGCCAGCATCATACCGTCATCTGTCATATCAAGGGCAACCGGATAGCCTGTCGTTCCAAGCGTGATCTGCTGCTCTACAAGAATATTGCCTGCCGCATCATAAGAAATGATCTGCGGAGAATTTTCATTTTTCAGGATTGCACTTACAATACCCTGATCCGAGATTGCAATCTTTTCAATCGGAAGTGTCGTTTCTATCTCACCTTTCAGTCCTTCTTTCGTGAATACCATAATACTATTTCCGCCTCTGTCTGCCACGGCAAATGCATTCTCCTTTATTTCGATCATCGGCGTCTTGATCTGCGTCGGCTGGATCCACACTTCTTCATTCTTTTTATTCAGATAGACTACTCCATTCCGGTTATATTTTATGATTCCTTTTGCAAACTGTACATAATTGCTTGTATCTGAAATTTCCTTCGTATAACTTGCCGCTTCTCTCGCTGTTCCATACGTCTTATTATCCAACAGCAGATAAGTTCCACAGATTGCCAGTACTGCCAGTATCAAAATGGAAACTGCACCTTCCCATTTTTTCCAGCGTACCTTTCTTTCAGCTTTCTTAAGCTGCTTTGGATTTTCCGGTGGTTCTACGACCTTCAGATACGGAATTTTTCTTTGTGCCATAGGTTTTCCCCTTATCATCGGTTTTCTTCAATCAGGGATTGCTCCAATCCCGGTTGGGATAAGTATAACACGTCTTTAAGGCAATATCAATTTTTGCCCGATGTAAATCAGATTGCCATTTGATAATCCGTTCATCCTGCAGATTGCATCGACATGCGTGACATCACCATACATTTTTTTACTGATGATTGCCAGTGTATCGCCCTTTTCTACCACGTAAACTCCATCACTTCCATTCGTTGAAGATGACGGTACGGCAGATGCTTCAACTACTTCATCTGACTGACTGTTCTTTGCCTGACTGCTGTTTGTCGAAGCATCTCCGTCTGTATCGTTTTTCGATGTACCGTCATCTCCTTCTGCTTTTTTATCGGATGCACTGTTGCTTTTTTCTGTATCTGTATTCTTATTGGCTGCACTGTCAGTTTTTCCCTGATCTGCATCATCACCGGCTGTGCTGTTCTCATTTTCTGCACCTGTATTTTCATCGGCTGTACCATCCTCCGAACCGTCTGCCTGTCCACCATTTGGATCATTGCCTTCATTGCTACTTCCAGAATTATCAGAATCTTTCACCGTGTTAATTGTTCCTGCCACCTCTTCTATCTGGTTCTGAGCTTTTCTGATCTTATTAAAATTGTTCAGCATTGCAACTCCCATGATCACAAGCACCAGCACAAGCCCCACACTCATCGCATAAACAAAATTTCCCTGATGCTTTTGCCGGGTTCGTTTTCCCTGCTTTCTAGCCAGATCACGAAAGTTCTGTGCAGCCTTGTCTTCCACAACTTCCGTCTGCACCGCCCCATTTTTTTTTCGACTTGAGATCATATAGTCCTGCATACACGGATTTTTCTCATAATACGTGTAATGCCCCCCGATCTCCATTAAATCATTCATTTTATGTACATAATAGGTTTCTTCTTTTTCTTGTGGATCACAGATGATAAAGACTGTATTCTTTTTCGGAAATGATTTCTTATGCAGTTTTACCGTAGAATTTCCCGGTGCTTTTTCCGCATCATCTCTCACTACAAACCAGCCGATCAGTTCCCCCTCTTCAAAAAACTGTTTACATTCTTCATATGCCCGTTTCCATGTTTCATCATCGATCAGATATTCCATCCCAGATACCCTGAGTTCCTGCATCTGGATCGCACCATAAATATAGACATAATCTTCACCTTCGTATGTTTGAAAATCTCCGATCAAGAATGCACCTAACGGCTTTTGCGGATCATCTCTGTACTTATCTGATAACTGTGCAAAAAAAGTATCTACATAATCTTCTACATAAATTTTCGGACTGTCACTCACATTTCCAATCTGACGGACATTTTTCGGTATTTGTCTCTCCATTTATTTTCACCTTCCTGACATTACTGATTCATTGATTTACATTTCCCGGCGTTACAGAAAGAATAACATATCGGTTCAGAGAGATTTTAGCAGTTACTGTCAAATGCGTTCGACATTTTGTCCGCCTGTACAATCTTTCGTTATTCTTTCGCTTTTTCATTCTTATTTCTTAAAAACCTGAAACTAAATCGTCACAATTATGTGCTAGAATAAATTTAGAGATGTCAGGGTCAAAAGGTCTGAAACCACGTGTGCTTGCACACTGGTGGTAGAATGACCTTGAGACCCGCCCCGATATGAGCATAAAAGTGGGGCGTAAGCACCATGATATGCGAATAGCGGGTAGGATTGTGGGAGTGCGTAGCACGAAACAATCCGTTGGCATCATTGTTGGGGGCTTTTGACCCCAACATCAATTTAAGAATCGGCTTTCAACAAGAATAGAAATAGGAACAGAAATAAAATGCTGAATAAAAATGACGTTGTAACAGTAGAAATAACGGATATTGGTGTGGGCGGTGAAGGAATCGGCCGCGTGGATGGATATACCCTGTTTATTAAAGATGCGATCATCGGGGATGTAGTAGAAGCGAAAGTGATGAAAGCAAAGAAAAATTATGGCTATGCCCGGATGATGGAGATTATCCATCCGTCGGCAGATCGTGTAGAACCGAAGTGTGCATTTGCAAGAAAGTGCGGTGGCTGTCAGATCCAGGAAATGTCTTATGAGCGTCAGCTTGCTTTCAAAGAACAGAAGATTCGTGGCAATCTGGAACGGATCGGTGGTTTTGACAGGGGAAAGATCGATGCAGTAATGGAACCGGTGGAAGGAATGGATGAACCATTCCGCTACAGAAATAAGGCACAATTCCCCTTTGGTACAGATAAAGAGGGGAATCCTGTTACTGGATTTTATGCCGGAAGAACCCATGATATCATTGCCAATACAGAATGTATCCTGGGAGTTGAGCAGAATCGGGAGATTCTTGAAATTATTTTGCAGTATATGAAAGAAAATTGTGTTGCAGCGTATGATGAAAAGTCAGGCAAAGGCCTGATCCGCCATGTACTGATCCGCTATGGATTTACAACAAAAGAGATCATGGTCTGTCTTGTGATCAACGGAACGAAATTACCGAAAGCGGACCGGCTGATTAAAAAACTGACTCAGCTTGAAGGAATGACAAGTATTACGCTCAGTCCGAATACACGCAGGGATAACGTCATCATGGGAAATTCTTATGAAGTACTGTGGGGACAGGGATTTATCACAGATTATATTGGAAATGTAAAGTATCAGATTTCTCCTTTGTCCTTTTATCAGGTGAATCCGGTGCAGACTGAAAAACTGTACGGACTTGCACTGTAATATGCAGATCTGAAAGGGACGGAAACTGTATGGGATCTGTATTGCGGTATCGGAACAATTTCTCTCTTCCTTGCACAGAAGGCAAAGCAGGTCTATGGAGTTGAGATCGTGCCGCAGGCAATCGAAGATGCAAAGAATAATGCGAAGATCAATGAGATCAATAATGCAGCGTTCTATGTTGGAAAGGCAGAAGAAGTTCTGCCGGACTATTATGAAGAATATGCTAAAACTCATGGTGGCGAGAAGGCACGTGCGGATGTGATCGTAGTAGATCCTCCGAGAAAAGGCTGTGATGAGACGCTGCTTGAGACGATCGTGAAGATGGAGCCGGAAAAAGTTGTGTATGTAAGCTGTGACTCTGCGACCCTGGCAAGGGATCTGAAGTATCTGTGTGAAAATGGGTATGAGATCAGGAAAGTGCGGGGAGTGGATCAGTTCCCGGAGACGGTGCATATAGAAACAGTCTGCTTATTATCACGTAAATAAGCGGTTTTACAGGCTTTTATGAGTGGAATTCAGTCTATTTGCCACCCATTTGCCACCGTAATTTTTAAAATCATCACTGAACAAAGAAAAGGGAGTGAACACGCTGAACAATCAGCGGATCACTCCCAATTTTTTTTATTTATGACGTTTTTGCTTGTGTGATTTTTTCAAAGAGATCAACAGAACGTTCAGCCATCTTTTCACTGTCGGTGAAAAGTAATCATTGTGTTATAAATTCGATTGGGCTGTCCGGGTCCCTGCCGTTTTCGGAAGATAAGCTCCTGTTTTTCCA
>OHWM01001124.1_pt1 | contig 10868 bp, 7 predicted proteins | sample 1579731 | NCBI WGS metagenome assembly OHWM01 (sample SAMEA3882510, study PRJEB24775) | human gut metagenome | biome: human-associated habitat; feature: intestine environment; material: feces | place: Netherlands | collected 2009/2010
GCGGCGCACCCGGCGACGGATGATTTCACCTTCGCCGTCTATACGCACCCGACGTGGGTGCAGACCGGCAGCATCCTGCACGTGCTCAAGGACGCGCTGAGCTATACCCTGCGCACCTGGCGCGACTGGCAGGGCACGGTGACGGGCGTGCTGATTATGACGCTCAACCCGGCGGTGTTTTCCCTCGAGCACTACGGCGCGCATGCCGTTGCGCTGCTGGGGCTGATTCTGCTGGGCACAGGCGTTTTTCTGCGGCATTTCCTGCAAAAGCGGCTGAATCTGCCGTGGCGCGCCGCGTTTGCCGCGCTTTCCGCCGCGCAGCTCCTGTTTCTGCCGGATATCGTGGAGGGCGTGTACTGGTTCAACGGCGCGTGGTTTTACATGGGCGCGCAGGCCGTCGCGCTGATGACGCTCGCGCTGGGGGACAGCCTGAGCGAGCGCCCGGTTCGCGGGGCGGGGACGATTCTCGCCTTTGCGCTCTGCTGGGCGCTGCTCTTCGTGCTGGGGATGGATAACTACATCACGGCGATGATGACGGCGGCGGCGCTGCTGATGCTGGCGCTCTGGCGGGCGGCGGCGCATGAGCACGCGGCGGCGGTGCGCACGGCGCTGATGCTTCTGCCCATCGGCGTGGGGCTGCTGATTTCGGTGATCGCGCCGGGCAACAGCGTGCGCATGGCGGCGGACGGCGCGCACGAGAGCGGGCTTGGCTATTTGCTGGCCTCGATCGGCTGGACGCTGCGCGACGCGATGAAATACATCCTGCGGTTTATGCTCAAAACGCCGCTTTTGGCGCTGCTGCTGCTGGCGCTGCCGGTGGCAAGCCGACGCTTGAACGAGCGCGGGGAGACAGGAAAAGGCCTGCCGCGGATCGGCTTTACACTGCTGGGCGGCTATCTGATGCTTTGCGCGATGATTATTCCGCACATGTATTCCTCCGGGTACGCGGGGTCGGGGCGCGTCATCAACATGTATCACAGCTATGTGCTGCTGTTTGCGCCGGTCGTCTGCATGATGGCGCTGGCGCGCGTCAGGCCGGAAAAGCGCGCGGCGCTGGCGGCGGGGCGAGCCGGGCGTGTAGCCGCTTTTTTGCGGGTTGATCTGCTGCTGCGGGCGGGGGCGGCGGCCATTGTTGGGCTGATTTTGGCCGGGGCGGTTTTGCCGCGGAGGCTGACCGCTGCGGGGCGGTTGATTGGGGCCGCGCTGCTGATTGGGACGCGGGGCATTGCCGCGCGGGGGCTGCTGGGCAGGTGCGCCGCGTTTTTCCAGCCCCATGCGGCTACTTACGCTGCGGCGGGGCGCACGGGCAGGATGACCGGCCCCGGACTTTTGCCCGCGGCTGCGCTGGTTATAATCCATGGGTCGGCCCTCCCTTCTATTTAGGTAAATAATTCAGATTGCAGGGGCGAGCATAGATCGCTGTGCGACCCCGCAATACAAGCATCGGCCCGCGGACGCGCACTGTGCGCCCCTGCAAAGCATACTTTTACAGTTTACATTTATTATAGAAGAAACGATACAAAAAAACAAGAGCGGAGACCGCGGATACGCTCTCCACTCCGGTTACAATATGGTTGCATTATTTGACAAGTTCCAGCAGCTTGGCGGTGATAAGCTCCAAACTGTGCGGGTTGCCCAGGGTCTTGGCGTTGGCGCCCATCTCGGCCAGCTTGCCGGGCTGGGCCAGCAGCTGCTGCACGGTTTCGATCAACCCCTCGCCGGTCAGGTTCTTTTCCTCGATGACGACGGCGGCACCGGCCTTTTGCAGTTCCAGGGCGTTGTAATACTGGTGGTTCTCGGCCACGTTGGGGCTGGGGATCAGGATGGACGCGCGGCCCACGGCCTCCAGTTCGGCCAGCGTCAGCGCACCGGAACGGGCAATGACCAAATCTGCGGCGGCCAACAGCTGGGGCATATTGTTGATGTAGGGCGTGACAACCAGGTTCTCACCGGGGGCAAAGCCCTTTTCTTTTTCCAGCTTATCGAACAGCTCTACGCCGCGGCTGCCGGTGGCATGCAGGTGCAGCACGTTCGCCCCCTGCTGCTTTTCCCAGGCGCAGAGGTCCGCCACCACCTGGTTGATGCGGTCAGCGCCCAGGCTGCCGCCAAAGCTCAGGATAACGGTGCGGTCGCCGGCCTTCAGGTTGCGGCGGGCGGCTTCGCGGTCGGCGGTAAGCACTTCGGGGCGGACAGGGTTGCCTACCACGGTGGTCTTTTCGGGGGCTCCCAGCTTCTCCACCGCATCAGCGCTGGCGGCCAGTACCACATCCACATCCTTGGCCAGCAGCTTGTTGGTCACACCGGGGAAGGCGTTCTGCTCATGGATGGCAGTCTTGATGCCACGCCTGGCAGCGGCGCGCACCACGGGGCCGCTGACGTAACCGCCGCAGCCGATGACCAGGTCAGGTTTGACCTCGTTCAGGATCTTCTGGGTGCGGGGACCGGACAGCGCCAGATGCCACAGGGCAATGACGTTGCGCACGATGTTCTCGGCGTTCAGGCGGCGCTGAAAGCCGTTGATCTCGATGTGATGGAAGGGATACCCGGCCTTCGTGACAAGGCCGTACTCCATGCCCTCGCGGCGGCCGGCAAAGTGGATCTCGGCAGTCGGCTCGGCGGCTTTCAGGGCACCGGCAATGGCCAGCGCCGGGTTGATATGACCGGCTGTACCGCCGGCAGCAATCAGAACACGCATACTAACTCCCCTTTTTCAGGCAGACCGCTGCACCCCTTTGGGGGCCTGCGGCGTTGCCTTATAGATTTCTGCCGTCAAACTCTGCGGCGGCGGTAGGTGCTTTTCTGGCGCAGGCGGTTTTCCATTTCCTCCTGTTCCCGCTGGCGGCGGGCCTCACGGCGGCCGTTTCCGGCGCGGGATATGCTTAGCATGATGCCCATTTCACCCAGCAAAATCAGCAAGCTGGTGCCGCCGTAGGAGAAGAACGGCAAACTGATGCCGGTGTTGGGCAGCAGCGCTGTGGCCACGCCGATATGGCAGAACACCTGCCAGGCGACCTGCGCCATGATGCCGATGCCCAGCAGCGAGCCGAAGAAATCCGGTGCGTTGAGGGCGATGGCAATGCCCTGCACAATGAGGGCACCGAACAGCACGATCAATGCGATGGCGCCGATAAAGCCCAGTTCCTCGCACACGACAGCGAAGATAAAGTCGTTCTCGGCGTAGGGCAGCCACTGGTGCTTTTGCACGCTGTTGCCGATGCCCACGCCGAACAGACCGCCGGTGGAGATGGCGTAGATGCTTTGGCGGGTCTGCCACAGCATACCGGCGGTATCGGTGGGGGTCAGGCCCCAGACGCCGCCCAGACGCTCCGACGCATAACCGTCGCCGGAGGCCAGAGACTTGATAAAATACGCCAGGACAGCCACACCGGCCGGGACAGCAACAGCCCACAGCTTTACGCCGCCTGCCCCGGCGCACACCAGCATGGTGGCAAAGATCATGGCCATCAGCAGCATGGCCGAGTTGTGGGGTTCCAGCTTCAGCAAAACCAGAATGGGGATCAGCAGGCAGGCGGGCTTGAAAACACACTGGAACAGGCTTTTGATCTCCCGCTGGTGATGGTCCAAAATATCCGCCGTGCCCAAAATGACGGCAAACTTGGCCAGCTCCGAGGGCTGCAGGGACATGCCGCCCGGCAGGTAGACCCAGCGGTAGCAGCCGTTATTGTCACTGGGCATGAACAGCGCCAGCACCAGCAGCGCCAGCGTGATGACGTAAAATGTCCAGAACATATACCGCAGCGCACGGTAGTTGATAAGCGACACGCCCAGCATGACGACAAAGCCCACCGCGGCCACGATGGCCTGGGGCTTGATGAAGTAGTAGATGTTGCCGCCATGGTTGGTGTAGCCGCTGGAATAGCTGGCCGAGAACATCATGATCAGCCCGTAGGCCAATATGACGGCCAGCGTGCCCACAAAGGTCCAGGACAGATGGCCCCGTTCCTCTTTGGGCAGGCGGATGACCCGCAGCATGCGGATGATATTACCAAAGGTGCGGTCAAGGATCACACCCAAAATGCCATACAGATGCGTAACCAATGGGTGCAAGCCTCCTTGTTGCTTATGGTTGATTATGCGATGCAGATGTAGAAAATGCCCATCGCCACGCCGATGGCGGCGATGAGGGCGAAGAAGCCGTCGATCTTGACCTCTTTCCAGCCGCGCAGCTCAAAGGCGTGGTGGATGGGGGTCATTTTAAAGATGCGCTTGCCGTGGGTGGCCTTGAAGTAGATGCGCTGGATGACCACAGTCATAGCGTCCCAGATATAAACGATGCCGAAGAAGAGCACCAGCTCCGGGCGGTCCATCACAAAAGCCAGCGCCGTGACCATGCCGCCAAAGAACATGCTGCCGGTATCGCCCATAAAGACTTTGGCCGGGTAGAAGTTCCACAGCAGAAAGCCCACGCAGGCGCCGGCGGTGGTGGCCGCCAGCAGCGAAACATGTACAAAGCCCAGCAGGCTGCCTGCCAGCAGGTAGCCCAGCATGGACACAAAGGTCACGCCGGTGCACAGGCCGTCCAGGCCGTCGGTCAGGTTAACAGCATTGACCAGGAAGATAATGCCGAAGAACGCGATGGGATAGTAAGCCAGCCCCAGATCGACCATACCCGCTACCGGGAACATGACGCTGGTGGAGAGCAGGCCCAGGCTGTGTAAGCCGATCATAAACCCGACGGTGACAGCGACCTGCAAAACAATCTTCTGCCAGGCAGTAAGCCCCAGATTGCGGTGCTTGATGACCTTGATGAAGTCATCGAGGAAGCCGATCAGGCCGTTGCCGAAGGCCAGAAACAGCACCAGCATGCCGGCAGCCATCTGCTGGGGGCCCAGCACCTCCGGCGCAGAGCTGTGGAACAACCCGTACACGACGCCGATGGTGAGCAAGATGCCAAAGATAAACCCAAGGCCGCCCATGGTGGGGGTGCCGTTTTTCTTGTTGTGCCAGGTCGGGCCTTCCTCGCGGATGGTCTGGCCAAAGTGCAGGCGGTGCAAAGCCGGGATCAACAGCCAGCAGGTGATAGCCGTAACGGCAAAGCCGCCAACGGCACCGGCGGCTAAAATTGCGGAGACAGTAGGCTCCATGCAGTCATTCCTCCATATTCCTCAAGTAAAACGTAGGCGCGGCTGCACGGGGCTGTGCGTTACGCCTGCGGCAAAGCAGCGTAAAAGTCCGCCAGGATCTCATCCAGTTTCATGGCATGGCTGGCTTTGGCCAGCACTGCATCGCCGGGGCGGACAGACTGCTGCAAGTATTGTAACACTTCTGCGGCCGTTTGGCAATGCACAGTTGCAATACCACGGTTTTTAGCGGCTTCGGCCATGGCGGCGCTGTTGGGGCCGTAGGCGATCAGCAGGGACACGCCCGCATCGGCGGCCCACTCCCCTGTTGCGCGGTGGCCGCTCTCGCTGGCGTCGCCCAGTTCCAGCATGTCGCCCAGCAGGGCGATCTTGCGCGCGTTGGGCAGGGCCTTCAGCACCGAGAGGGCAGCTTTCATGCTGTCCGGGCTGGCGTTGTAGCAATCCTCGATAAAGGTGATGCCGCCCTTCTCCACGATATGCTGGCGCATGCCGGTGGCCTGGTAGCGGGAAAGCGCGGCGGCACACCGGGCGGGGTCCAGCCCCAGGCGGGTGGCGGCGGCGTAGGCGGCCAAGGCGTCGTACACGGTATGCAGGCCCGCGGTGGGGATGGACACGGCAAAGCTGCCGTAGTCCTTATCCACCAGCGTAAAGGTCGTGCCATCGGTGCCGGTGTGGACATCCGCGGCGCGTACATCGGCGGTATCGCTCTCGATGCCGAACCATACAGGGCGCAGGCGGGCGGGTACGCTGGCGGTGGGCAGCAGGTCGTTGTCGGCGTTCAGGGCCAGGGGCGCGCCGTCAGGCAGGCCTGCGCAGATCTCCATTTTTGCTTTCAGTATATTCTCGCGGGTGCCGAGATTTTCCAGGTGGGACACGCCGATCATCGTGATGATGCCGGCGGAGGGGCGGGCGCAGCGGGTCAGCCGCTCGATCTCACCCAGGTGGTCCATGCCCATCTCCACCACGGCGTACCGGGTGTCGTTATCCAGGCGGAACAGGGTGTTGGGCACACCGATGTCGTTGTTCTGGTTGCCCTCGGTCTTGAGGGTTTTGCCAAAGGCGGAGAGGACGGCGTAGCAGAACTCTTTGGTGGTGGTCTTGCCCACACTGCCGGTAACGCCGATCATCTTGGGGCTGAACAGCATGCGGTAGTTGGAGGCCATGCGGATCATGGCGCGGGCGCTGTCCGGCACGATGACAGTGCGGTCCTCGGGCACGCCGTCCACGGGGTGGTTGGCGATGATATAGGCGGCGCCGTTCCGGTAAGCACCGGCGGCGAAGGTATGGCCGTCGACGCGCTCACCGGGGAAGCAGACGAACACGCAGCCGGGCTCGACCTTGCGGCTGTCGGTAACAACAGCGTGGATGTCCGCCGGCTCGGCCAAAGTCAGGCCAGCCAGCAGTTCGTTGGCAGGAATGGTTTGCATGGGATTGCCTCCTTATTCTATGGATATGCGAGTAGTATGTCAGGCGGAAAGCCTCCCAGAGGGGGCCTTTGGGTCGTTTATTGCTCTGTATTTTCTTCTACTGCTTCTTCCGTAGTTTCCTCAACCTGGGTATCGGTGGTGTCCGTCGTATCGGCGGTATCGCTGCCGTCCGATTCCATCGTCAGGGTCACGATGGTGCCGTAGGCGGCGCTGGTCTCTGCGGCTGTGCTTTGGGATACTACCCGGCCGGAGCTGTCGCCCTCGAACTGGACGTTGAGGTTGGAGGCTTTCAGCATTTGGGATGCAAAGCTGCCGCTCTTGCCCGTCACGTCAGGCACGGTGGTCATGGCGTCCTGGTCGGTGTTGGTGTACAGGTAGATGGTGGAACCAACGGGCACCGAGCTGCCGCCCACAGGGTACTGGTACACAATGTTGCCGTTGGAGCCGATCAGCTTATGCTGCAGGCCCAGCTGGTTCAGGGTGACCTGGGCGTTGGTCCAGGTGTAGTCCAGGCAGGTCTGCACGGTCACGTTGCCGGTGGGGTTGTAGTTGGCATCCTGCTCGATGCCCAGGTAGGGCGCAACTTCGCTGATGATGTTGCCTACAACAGGGGCCACGACCTGGCTGGCATAATCATGGATCCAGCGGGGGTCATCCAGCAGGACGAACACCTCGATCTCGGGGTCGTTGATGGGCAGCACGGCGGAAAAGCTCATGGCCTTGTAGTAGTCGCCGTCGCCGCGCAGGTGGCGGTCGGTACGTTCGGCAGTGCCGGACTTGCCGCCGATGCGGTAGCCTGCCACGTAGGCGTTCTTGCAGGAGTGGCGGATGCTCAGGGTGCCGTTGGGGTCAACGTTGTTCTCCATCATCGAGAGGATCTCCTGGCTGACTTCCTCGGAGATGACCTGACGGCGGACGCTGGTGTCGGTCTGGCTGATGATGTTGCCCGCATCGTCGGTGATGGAATCCACGATATACGGGGTGACCAGGTAGCCGCCGTTGGCGATGGCCGCAATGGCGGTAGCCATCTGCATGGGGGTGATGGCCTCGTTCTGGCCGAAAGCGGCGGTGTACAGGTTGGTGTCGACCTCGGCCATCTGCTGGGCGTTGTACACGCTGGTCCAGCGGGTCTCGCTGGGCAGGTCAACACCGGTGGGCTGGGTAAAACCGAAGGCCCGGATATAATCGTAAAACACGGTAGGCTGCAAGGTCTGCGCCGCCTGGATAAACCAGAGGTTGCAGCTGTTATCCAGCGCCTGGGCCATGTTTTGCAGGTTATGCACCTCGCCGTTGGCGCAGTGGTAGGTGTGCTCCCACAGCTCGCTGCCCTGGTTGACGGTCAGCTCACCGTTGCAGTAGAAGGTCTGGTTCATGTTCATGATGCCGGAATCCAGACCTGCCGATGCGGTGATGAGCTTAAAGATCGAGCCGGGCATGTACAGCTCGGTGATGTTCTTATTCTTCCACTGGGCTTCGCGCAGCATACCTTGCAGCTGGGTGTATTCGCTGGAAATGGTATTGCCATTTTCATCCTCGGTGGTTTCCTGGCTGATAACGCTATCCGCGATGATGCCGGCCACGTTCTTCTCACCCAAGCGGCCCTCCAGCCAATCGATGTCGTCGGCAGTCAGGGCGTCAGTCTTGTCCAGGATGGTCTGCATCTTGTCATCGTAGACGGTCATGGGGTCGTTGGGGTCGAACTGCTCCAGCGAGGCCATGGCCAGGATCGCGCCGGTCTTGACGTTCATCACGATAGCGCTGCCGCGGCCGTGGACGGAGAAGGTATCCATGGCTTCGGCCAGATACTCTTCCACGATGGCCTGCACATTTTCGTCCAGCGTCAGGTTCAGGTTGTTGCCGTCGATGGCGTCGTGGACATCGGCCTCGGTGTTGGCCAGAATTTCGCCGTTGACGTTGGTCTCAGCGATGCTGCGGCCCGGCGTACCGGCCAGATCTTCCTCGTAGGATTTCTCCAGGCCGTAAGCGCCGACGAGCTTGCCGTTTTCATCGTTGTTGCAGAAGCCGATGACCGACGACGCAAACGCACCGTAGGGGTAGCTGCGGGTGGTGGACTGCTCGGTGGAGAGGACGGCGATGCGGTAGCCGGTCTCCCCTTCCTTTTCCGGCACGGTGCGGTAGGATTTGGAGTATTCGATGATGGCGTCGGCCACCGGTTTTTCCACGTTCTGGGCCACCACACGGTACTGGTACAGCTCGCCATTCTTGTTGCGGGCGGTCAGTTTGGCGTAGATGTCATCGGCGGAAGTGCCGTCGTTCAGCAGCTCGGCGATATGCTCGGCGCCGGTGCGGATCTCGGTTTCCGTGGCGCCGTTCTTCTCGGATTGGGCCGGGTCAGCGATGATGTTCCACACGGTGTTGCTTTTGGCCAGCAGCTTGCCGTTGGCACTGTAAATGTTGCCGCGGGTGGCGGGCAGCTCGGTGTCCTGGAGCTGCTGGGTCACGGCCTCGGTGCGGTAGTGTTCGGCATCGCGCAGCTGCAGGGCGTACAGCTGGTAGATGAGCAGGCCAAATGCCCCCAGCGTGAACGCCGCCACCGCAATGATGGTGCGGATACGGACGTTGCTTTTTAAGTTGGGATTCCTGGGTGGTTGGGTATTTGCCATAGATTTTACCTTTTATGCGGGATTTATCCCCGGATGCGTAGGCGAGCCTTTTCGCGTGCGGCGGAAATGCCGTTTGCAAAAAGGCTCGTACCTGCGTTTGTTACGGATTAAAGCTATCCAGCAGATTCAGCGCGGCGGTGCGGATGCCCACCAGAACGCGGCCTGCGTCGCTGCCGGTTTTCTCAATGACGCTCTGTTCTTCCAGCTGGATGTAGGTGATCTGGCTCTGGTCGGCCTTGACCAGGCCCAGCTGGCCCTCGGCCACATCCTGCAAGCTGGCGCGGCTGGTGATGTCGCTCATCTTGGTGGAGAGGTAGTCGTACTCGCTCTGGGCGGCAGTCAGGTCGGTGCGGGTATCGTTGATCTGGCCGTTCAGCTCGGTAATGCGGGCCTGGCTGTGCACCACGCTGAAGATCAGCCCCAGCAGCAGCGCCGCGGCAATAACATGCAGCGCCACCGCGGCAAACTGCCGGGCGCGGTTCAGCCCGTGCTTGCCGCCGCGTACCACGCGCATCTCCGGCTGGCGGGGTTCCAGTATGGGCGCCGTCTGGCCTGTATGAAGTAAAACTGTCGTCATGATTGGGTACCTCTATCTGAATTCGGTGTATCTGTTTATCGGTGTATCTGTTTAAATGGTTCTGTCATTGCAGGTGTGCGTCAGCTAAAGGCTCCCTCTGTGAGGGGGCCTTTAGGCTCATACCTTCTCCAACACTCTCAGCTTGGCCGAGCGGGACCGGCGGTTGACTTCCAATTCCTCGGCATCGGCCTCGATGGGTTTGCGGGTGATAAGCCTGGCTTTCGGCACGCCGCCGCAGGTGCAGATGGGCTGTTCCGGCGGGCAGGTGCAGCGCTGCGCCCAACGGCGGAACTTGTTCTTGACCAGGCGGTCCTCCAGGCTGTGGAAGGTGATGACGCAGAGCCGACCACCCGGGGCCAGGCAGTTGAAGATAGCGTCCAGGCCCTCGTTCAGGGCGTCCAGTTCAGAGTTGACGGCGATGCGGATGGCCTGGAAGGTGCGCTTGGCCGGGTGCTGCTTCTCCCGCAGGGCCGCGGGGGGCAGGGCGCTGCGGATCACATCCACCAAAGCGAGGGTGGTCTCAATAGGGGCTTGCTCCCGCCGCTTCTCAATGGCGGCGGCGATCTTAGGGGCATAGCGCTCCTCGCCGTATTCAAAGAGGATGCGGCGAAGCTCCTCCCGGGGCCACTGGTTCACCACCTCGTAGGCGGTGAGCCGGTCCTCCCGGTTCATGCGCATATCCAACGGGGCGTCGGCATGGTAGGAGAAGCCGCGTGCCGCGTCGTCCAGCTGGTGGCTGGAAACGCCGAGGTCCAGCAGGGCACCGTTGACCGCCGGGATGTTAAGCTCCGCAAGGACACGCGCTGCCTCGCGGAAGTTTGCCTGTACCACCTGGGCGGGCAGGCCCTTGAGCCTTTCGGTGGCGACTGCCACCGCATCCGGGTCCTGGTCGAGCGAGATCAAGCGCCCGGTGGTAAGACGTTTAGCGATCTGGGTGCTGTGCCCTGCGCCGCCGGCGGTGCCGTCCAGGTAGATGCCGGCGGGGTCGATGTTCAACCCATCCAGGCAGGGCTGCAAAAGTACGGGAATGTGGGAAAATTCCATGGTGTTGTCCTCTATTTACAGGTTTTGCTTGCAATCACATTAAGGCAATACCGCATAATTCTAAGTGCCGATACGGCGAGCGAGGTGCGGCAGC